>Ga0209515_10003425_pt1 | contig 22751 bp, 21 predicted proteins | sample Subgroupgradi54m_FD_187454 | JGI IMG/M metagenome (GOLD analysis project Ga0209515, IMG submission 187454) | Subsurface groundwater microbial communities from S. Glens Falls, New York, USA - GMW60B uncontaminated upgradient, 5.4 m (SPAdes)... ... | reverse complement strand
TCGTGCGATTACTACATCAGCGGGCAACCCAAAACGTCGCCCACTTTTTTTCCGCGAGGCCTGGCTTTGCCAGGGTGAGCGGTCCGGGGGTGCGGGGGGGCAGTTGCCCCCGCTCGATGCCTGCCCCACACGCCCCTCAAACGTGCGTGTCTACCAATTCCACCACCGCAGCATTGTCGTGCGATTACTACATCAGCGGGCAACCCAAAACGTCGCCCACTTTTTTTCCGCGAGGCCTGGCTTTGCCAGGGTGAGCGGTCCGGGGGTGCGGGGGGCAGTTGCCCCCGCTCGATGCCTGCCCCACACGCCCCTCAAACGTGCGTGTCTACCAATTCCACCACCGCAGCATATTTGGGAACCTCGAATAATACCCCATCTGCTTCGTTGCCCTTCCATTCGCAATCCTCACGTATACCCACGTACGCTGCGGTTGCTCATTGGCGGGCGCCTCGCATCTGGGGCATTCTTCAAGGTTCCCTAAAAAATTGATCCCCCTTATTTCACTTCCGGTGCAGCTGGTGCCGGGGCTGATTTTTCTGGCTCAGGAGCGGCATCGTGCTTGGGCGCCGCATCGTCCGGTTTCGGAGCGGGCGCACTTTCTACACCGAGGGGGGTTGTGTCAATCACAGAATGCGTTGATTCCTGTTTTGCCAAGCGCGCGAGGCCGACCGAGGTGAGTAAAAAAATGAGTGCGGTGATGGTGGTGAACTTTTGAAAAAATGTGGCGGGGCCGCGGCCGCCGAAGATGGTTTGCGATCCGCCGCTGCCGAACGATGCGCCAATGCCGGCGCCTTTGCCGGATTGCAGCAAAATGACGACCATAAGAATGGCGCAGATGATGACGTGAATGGTGAGGAGTACGGTATGCATTATTTTTTCCCTTCCGTGGTTGCACTGCTCGGGACACGTTCCATGATGCGCACGATCGCGGCGAAATCGGCGGCTTCTAATGATGCGCCGCCCACCAAACAGCCATTCACGGCGGGTTCGCGGGCGAAGGCCTCGACGTTGTCCGGCTTCACGCTGCCGCCATACAAAATGCGTACGGCGTTGGCCGACGGGGCGTCGAATCGTTTGCCGAGTTGGTTGCGAATGAAATGATGCGCTTCGCAGGCCTGGCCCGGTGTGGCGGTGTTGCCGGTACCAATCGCCCACACGGGTTCGTAGGCGATCACGATGTGTTCCAATTCTTTAGTGTGCAATCCCGCGAGACCAACTTTCAACTGGCGATCGAGCACTTCCCAGGTTTTGCCGTTTTTGCGCTCGGCCTCGGACTCGCCCACGCAGAGCACGGGAATGAGTTCGTTGCGCAACGAGGCCTGGACGATCTTGTTGGTGCCTTCATCGGTGAGGCCGAAATGCTGGCGGCGTTCGGAATGCCCGACCAAGACGTAGAGACAGCCGACGTCGGCCAGAAACGCGGGAGAAATTTCGCCGGTGAAGGCGCCTTTGTCTTCCCAATGACAGTGCTGTCCCGCCAACAACAGAAACGATTCCTGGATGCTGACGCCCACGGTGTAGAGCGCGGTCGCGGGCGGCGCAATGGCGACCTCGACCTCGGGCGCGGTCTTGAGTTGATGTTCGAGGCCCGTAATAATTTTCAAGGCGTCCGGCACCGTGCCGTGCATTTTCCAGTTCCCGATGATTAAACGTGGTTTCATATTTTTTCCTCACACTTCAAGCGCTACTACGCCTGGTAACATTTTGCCTTCCATGAATTCGAGGCTCGCACCGCCGCCGGTGGAGAGGGGCGTAATTTTTTCGGCGCAACCGGCATTGTTGATCGCGGCAATGGAATCACCGCCGCCGACCACGGTGGTACGGCCATTGGCGGCGACGGCCTCGGCGATGGCGCGCGTGCCCGCGGCACAGAGCGGATGTTCAAAGCGCCCGACCGGTCCGTTCCAGAAAATCGTGTGGGCCTCGGCGATCACGCGACGAAATGCGTTGACGGTTTTCGGACCGATGTCGAGACCGATCCAACCGTCGGAAATTTTTTCGTTCGTGGTAGTGCGCACGGTCTGTGGATCGAACTGTGCGGCAATGACGTGATCGATCGGCAAAACAATTCGCACATTTTTTGATGCGGCGCGTTCGAGAATTTTTTTTGCGACGAAGAGACTGCTCGCGTCGACCAACGAGCCGCCGACGTCGATGCCCTGCGCCTGCAAAAACGTGTAGGCCATGGCGCCGCCGATGAGCAGGCCGTCGACCAGGCCGAGCAGATGTTCGATGACGCCGAGTTTGTCGGCGATTTTGGCACCGCCCAAAATCGCGACGAACGGACGTTCCGGTTTGTGCAACAACTGTCCGAGCGTGTGCAGTTCCTTTTGCAACAACAAGCCCGCGCCGCGCACCGAAAATAATTTTGGCAAGGCCACGACCGAGGCATCGCTGCGATGCACCACACCAAACGCATCGTTCACGTAGACCTCGGCGAGGCGCGCGAGATCTTGCGCGAAATGCGCGTCGTTCTTTTTTTCTTCGGTATGAAAACGCAAATTTTCCAGCAGCATGATGTGACCGGGCAATAAATTGTGCGCGAGTTTGCGGGCGGCGTCGCCGATGCAATTCTCCGGCAGCACGATTTCATCGCCCAACAATTCCGCCAATCGCTCGCCCACCGGAGCCAATGAATACGCGGCCTCGAAGCCGGTGCCTTTGGGGCGACCCAAATGTGAACAGAGAATAATGCGCGATTTGTGCTGACGCAGATACTGAATAGTCGGCAGCGCCGCGCGAATGCGCGTGTCGTCGGTGACGGCGCCATCGGCGGTGAGCGGGCAATTAAAATCGACGCGCACCAAGACCGCTTTTTCGCGGACCTCGAGTTCCTGCAGTGAATGAATCTTGCCGGACATTTATCGACTCCCGATATACTGCGCGACATCCAGCATGCGTTGCGAAAATCCGACTTCGTTGTCGTACCAACTAATGACCTTTACCATGTTGCCAATGACGGCGGTGCAGGCGGAGTCGACGATCGACGAATGCGGATCGCCCAAAAAATCGACCGACACGAGCGGTTCTTCGCAGAAGCGCAAAATATTTTTCAGTGGACCGTGCGCGGCGGCGCGCAGAGCGGCATTAATGTCAGCGACACTCGCGGTTTTTTTCAGATTCGCCACGAGATCGAGACACGAGACATTTGGGGTCGGCACGCGAATCGCGATGCCGTCGAGTTTGCCTTTGAGTTCCGGCAACACCAAACCCACGGCCTTGGCGGCCCCGGTGGTGGTGGGGATTTGCGAGAGTGTCGCGGCGCGCGCGCGGCGCGGATCGGCATGTGGCGCGTCCATGAGACGCTGATCGTTGGTGTAGGAATGGATGGTCGTGACGAATCCGTTCTCGATCCCAAACGATTCGTGCAACACCTTCGCGATCGGTGCGAGACAATTCGTGGTGCACGACGCGTTGGAAATGACATCGTGTTTCGCGGGATCGTAGCTCTGGTGATTCACGCCATACACACACGTGAGGTCGGCGTTCTTTGCGGGCGCGGAGACAATCACTTTGCGGGCGCCGGCGGTTAAATGTGCGGCGGCGGATTCGCGATCGGTGAAATGACCGGTGCATTCAAACGCGATGTCGACCTGATTTGTTTTCCACGGGAGCGCGGCCGGATTTTTTTCGGCGGTGACCGGAATGCGTTTGCCATTCACGACCAGCGCGTTGTCGGTGACTTCGATCGGAAAATTCGCCACACCAAAAATCGAATCGTATTTGAGCAGGTGCGCGATGGTTTTCAGATCGAAGAGATCGTTAATGCCGACACATGCAACGGCCGGATTGGTCGCGGCGAGTCGAATGATGTTGCGACCGATCCGACCGAACCCATTAATGGCAAATCGCAATGACATAAGCGTTCCCTCCGTTCGTGCCCGGCGGGCTAGCATTGTGGAGAGCGGCAAGCAAGCGGAAGTCGAAAAAATAGAGGGAACCTCGCGTCTGGGGCATTTTTAGAATAATCGCATGCGGCGTGTGGGGGGTTGGTACACATCTTTGCGATTGCCAATCCCGACGACCACTACCGTGACGTTTTTGGTTTGAATGTCGTAGACGATGCGAAAATCGCCGACGCGTAATTTGTAGAGTCCCTTCAACTCACGACGCAGAGGATATCCGCGGTGCGGATCATGGGCGAGGGAATCGATGGCGTTGAGTAATAATTTTTTTTGCAGTGTACCCAGACGGAGCTTTTCAAGCGAGCGTAGTGCCTGCGGGGTGATGGCTATCGTATACATTAGGCGAGTTGCTTCTTGGCCTTTTCCCACGGCACGGTTTTGGGATTTTTTTGGTAGGCTTTGATTTGTTTCATCAGGTTGGCATCCGCCAGGATTTCGTACGTTTCCATTAACACTTCCATCTCTTCGATATTCATTACGATGGCTTTGGGTTCACCATTTTTCGTGAGGATGTACGGTGTGAAATTCTCGGAGATATCGTCGAGTGATTGAAAAATAGTTTTGCGGAATTCTTTGGCGGAAACGATTTTACTCTTCATATTTTAAGGGTACCCTTTTGGGTACCCTTTGTCACCAACAATAAAAATTGTGAAACAGGGGCCAACAAATCAGCGAAAAAAAATCGTTTTTTGTTACAGGTATTTAGCGTTCGGGGACTGTCCCTATGTTTTTAAGCGCTCGATATTATTCGCGATTTTTTGCCTAATTTTTTAACAGGAATTCTTCAATCGCGTCGCATACCGCAACCGGGGCCTCGATGAATGGGAAATGGCCGGTGTGGGGAATTTCGGTGAATTGGGCGTGGGGCAGGAAATCGAGCCAACGCCGTGCTTCGCTGGTGGGGACGCGATGGTCGTGGGTGCCGTGCAGAATGAGTGCGGGCGCGGTGTGGCCGGTGAGTGGTGTGCCGACGTCGATCGATGCGTAATGTTCAACCGGCGCGAGGAAGGGATCGACGCGATGAATGATGCGCGTGAACGGCGTGATGTCGGCGCAGGCCGGGTCGGCGAAAAATAATGGAGCAATAAGTAAATTCGCCTCGCGAAAATTTTCGTCGGTGGTGACTCCCTCGTAAAACATTTGGAAACCACGGTGGATTTCTGGGGTGGAATGATCGAGACCACGCCGCAACCACTCCGGTGCGATGAACGGAAATTTTGGAAACCCACCGACAATAATCAGATGCGACACGCTGTGTGGATATGCCGCGAGGTAATCGCCCGCGACCAGCCCGCCGCCGGAATGACCGAGCACCGCCCATTGCTCGAATCCCAATTGCGTGCGAATCGCTTCCAGATCGGTGCGAATGAGTTCGAAGCGAAAAAATGCGCGTGGAATAATTGAAGACCGTCCGTTGCCGCGCAGATCGAGCAGAATCAAGGTGTGCTGTGTGGCGAGTGCGTCGAGGCCGGGCCGAAAATAACTGTGATCGAGTCCGAACCCACCGTGCAAACACACAATCGGCGGACCTTGCCCAATAATTTCTGCGAAACATTCGATGTCGTTGATGGGGAAGAGCATGAGTGCCACCACTGTGAAAATCGAGGGACGAGGGACGATCGTTCGCTGCGCTCACTGGGACGAGGGACGCAACAACATTACAGAATCTTCCGCAGTGCATGGATCTCGCGCGCGAGTTTGGTGAACGACGGCAAATCGAGTGACTGCGCGCCGTCGCTGGCGGCGTGGGTTGGATTGGGATGGATTTCGATGAGCAGACCATCGGCGCCCGCGGCCACCGCCGCTTTGCTCATGGCGGGCACGAACGCGGCGTTGCCAGTGCCGTGCGACGGATCGACAATAATGGGCAGATGCGTGAGCTCGCGCAACACGGGCACGGCGTTCAAATCGAGCGTGTGTCGCGTGGCGGTTTCAAACGTGCGAATCCCGCGCTCGCACAAAATCACATTGGGATTGCCGGCGGACAAAATATATTCGGCGGACAGTAACCATTCGCGAATCGTCATGGCCATGCCGCGCTTGAGCAACACCGGGCGCTGACATTTGCCGACCTCCTTGAGCAACGGATAATTTTGTGTGTTGCGCGAACCGATCTGGATCACATCGACGTATTCCGCGGTGAGCGCGACGTTGCGCGGATCGAGGACTTCCGTGATGACCGGCAGACCAGTGGCGTCGCGCGCCTCGGCGAGTAAGCGCAAGCCCGGCTCGCCTAATCCCTGAAAATCGTACGGACTGGTGCGCGGTTTATAAATCCCGCCACGCAAAGCCGTTGCCCCCGCGTCGCGCGCGGCCTGCGCACACGCCAACAATTGTTCGCGGTCTTCCACGGCGCACGGACCGGCGGCGAGCAAAAAATTGCCATCGCCGACGCAAGTGCCGCCCCGTCCGATGGCAATGCAGGTGGCGCGCGCTTTCGCGGTGCGACTGGCCAGCGGATGACTTTCCGATCCCATGGAGCGCGGTGATACGGGCGCGTGTGGTTGATGTCAAGAATTCTGCGGCGATCGGCGCGCGGATTTTTTTATGCAAGATTCCTCTTGTCCGCAAATCCACGATCCAGTAGGCCCCGCCGTCCAGTCAATGGATTGGATAGTCGCTGTTTGCAGAAAGGTGACCGGAATGAGTGGCGTGGAAAATGGTTCAGCGAGAGTGCGTGGGTTTGTGTTGCCGGGGCATGGTTCACCGAGTGCGCTCGCGCATTCTCTGACGCCACATCAGTCGCGGATCGACCTGCCGCACAATGCCTGGAAAAGTTTGCAATGGTTGATTGAACATGGCCGTGGTGTGCAGGCACGACAAAGTGCGGAACAAATTCGAGTTGATTCGCAGGCAGGGGTTACGTTGCGTGTGCCGGCGCGTTTGTGGGAAGCGGTCGTGGGTTGGTTGGGTCATCCAAATTTGCCAGCCAGCAAAGCCACGTGGGACAAGGTTTGGCCGCAGGTGGCGCGACGGTGGTCTGACCCTGCACGGCGACATCAGTTGTCGAAGGGCTGGACGCCGCAGATGGTGCCATTGGGTGGTCAGAACGTAACCGTACATTTTTCTGCAGCGGGTTCGCATCTGTTGCACAGCGGTTTGCTCGTGCATACTTTGGAAACGCCGCGGCATGGTGTTTCGATGCGGGTGAGTCGCGGCTATGGTACCAACGTTGACGTGACATTTTTGTCCGATGCGCGTGTTGACGGCGACGATTTTGATCTGGCCCACGCGTTGGCCAACGGTGTGCTGAAGTTGTTGGGTCCGGCACTGGATGAATGTTCCCCGCCCCAAGGGGCGGGGTATCCACTTCCCCCTCCCTTTGGGGAGAGGGTTGGGTGAGGGGGATGCTCAGTTTCTTGTTCACCCGACAATTGAGGATTCGCCGCAAGCGGCGGGGAATCGACCCGAAAGAGATTGACGCGTAAGCCACGCCGAAGATTGACCCCCCGCCCAAAAATCAGTACATGCGCGTCGTGGAGGTTTTTTTATGCAACGACGTCATGGTGTATTTCTCGTTACGCTGGTGAGTTGTGTTGCGCTGGGTGCCAGCAATGCGAGCGCCCGCGCGCATTGGCGGCATGCTGCGAATCCGGCGGTTGGTGTACACACCATCACATACGACCAAACGTTCGGTCCGCGCGTGAAGCCGGCGTTGGTGAAATTTCAGGATAGCAATGGCGTAAAAGTTGGTACGGCGCGGCTCATCGAAGACACCGATGGTGTGACGATTCGCTTGTTACTGCATCATCTGCCGCCGGGCACACATGGCATTCATCTCCATGCGGTCGGTTCCTGTGTGCGCCCCGATTTTGCGTCGGCCGGTGCGCATTTCGAAATGTTGCATCGCCAACATGGTCGATTAAATAATCACGGCCCACACGCCGGCGATCTGCCGAATCTCCAGGTGAACGCCCACGGCCGCGCGCGAAAAATTTTCGTCACGAAGCAAGTCACCTTGAGCAGCGGCGATCATTCACTCTTTCATCCGGGCGGGACATCCATCGTGATTCACGCCGGTCCCGACGACGAACACACCGACCCGTCCGGTAACTCCGGCGCCCGCATTGCCTGTGGTGTGGTGGAGCGGTGATTATTGCAACCCAACAACTCATGATGATTAGGCACTGGCACCGTGATGGTCGTATTTTCAAGTTTGCGCTGCATGCGGCGTGCGGTCGGCGATTTCTTCTGGACTGGCACACTCGAAAAAAAGCTCTACGGCCTCAGTGAGATTTTTTCTGGCGTCCTCAACGCTGATCCCTTGGCTCGCAATGTCGAGCTCTGGACACAGCGCAGTATACGCCGTGCCTTCTCGTTCAATAATAGCGGTCAATTGACGCGATTTCATAGGAACAGTGTACGCCAGCGTCAGATTTTCACCAAGAAAAAATATTGGGCAGGCGAAAAGCAGTTTAGAGGATTAAATGTTCTTACCAGGAAGATTCGCCTGGCAATCACGCCGCTGTTTCATCCGTTGTCGCAGCCCGTTCCACAATTTCTTTCGCGCGTTCGATTTCTTGTTGTTGGGTCCACATGCGAAAATAGATGCCGCGCTGATCGAGTAAATGCGCGTGGGTGCCGCGTTCCGCGATGCGACCGTGGCAGAGTACGAGAATCTCGTCGGCGTCGACCACCGTGGAGAGGCGATGCGCAATCACGAGGGTCGTGCGATTGCGCGAGACGTCGCGCAGGGCGGATTGAATCGCGCGTTCGGTGTGGGTGTCGAGGGCGGACGTTGCTTCGTCAAACAATAGCATCGCTGGTTGTTTGAGTAACATGCGCGCAATTGCGACGCGCTGTTTTTCGCCGCCCGACAATTTGAGTCCGCGCTCGCCGACGCGCGTGTTGTAGCCGTCCGGCAAACTGGCAATAAACTGATGAATGCGCGCCATTTCGGCGGCGTTTTCAACTTCACTGCGCGAGGCGCTTGGGCGACCGTACGCAATGTTATAAAAAATCGTGTCATTAAAAAGTACGGTGTCTTGCGGTACAATCCCGATCGCGGCGCGCAAACTCGTTTGCGTCACGTTGCGAATGTCTTGCCCGTCGATGCCAATGGTTCCCTGCTGCGCATCGTAGAAGCGAAACAATAATCGCGTGAGCGTGGATTTGCCCGCACCGCTCGGGCCCACGACCGCCACGGTTTTCCCGGCGGGCACGGTGAAACTGACATCGTGCAGAATTGTGCGATTGGGATCGTAACCAAACGTGACGTTGCGAAATTCGAGTGCGCCGTTGGTAATGTGCAGTGCCGTTGCGTTGGCGGCGTCGGTGACTTCGGCAGGAACATCGCCCAGCGCAAACATCTCTTCCATGTCGAGTAGCGATTGTTTGATCTGTCGATACACGTACCCCAAAAAATTCAGCGGCATGTAGAGCTGCACGAGATACGTGTTCACCAACACGAAATCGCCCAGCGTCATGGTGTGCAAAAGAATCGCGTGGCCCGCCATGCTCATGACCACGCCGAGCCCCACGGCGATGATGATGGCCTGACCGAAATTCAACACCGAGAGCGAAATTTGTCCGCGCACGGCGGCGCGCTCGTAACCGGCGAGCGCTTTGTCGTACCGCATCGCCTCGTGTGCTTCGTTGCCAAAATATTTTACGGTTTCGTAATTGATGAGACTGTCGATCGCCTTCGTGTTGGCCTCGCTGTCCATGTCGTTCATCGCGCGGCGAAACGGCATGCGCCATTCAGTGATGGCGAGTGTGAAGAGAATGTACGTCACAATCGTGCCGCCGGTGACGAGTGCGAAACGCACGTCGTACATACGCCACAAAATGACGCAGACCAATCCGATTTCGAGGAGTGTGGGCAAAATGTTGAAGATCATGAAGATGAGCAAAAATTCGATCCCTTTAATGCCGCGATCGATCGCGCGCGACAAACCGCCCATGCGGCGATCGAGATGAAATCGCAAACTCAGGCGATGCAGATGTTCAAAGGTTTGGCGGGCGACGGTGCGCATGGCACCTTGCGAGACGTTCACAAAAATGGTGTCGCGCAATTCCCCAAACGCCGACGCGAGCACACGCGCAATTCCGTAACCGATCAGCAATAAAATCGGGAGTTGTATGAGGGCCGCAGGTGTGGAAAATGCGTCGATTAAATATTTGTAGAGCAGCGGCACATAGACGTTGGCGATTTTGGAACAACAGAGAGCGCACATGGACAACACTACACGTGTTTGCATGCTGCGCGCATCACGCGGCCACAAGTACGGCAGCAGACTTTTGATGGCGCGCCAGTCACGCCCGGCATCGGAGCCGCGCGATTTTTTTGCGGGAATTTTTTCAGGCATAAGAGTTGTCGCCCCGAACGTATGCGAAGGATCCCCCGAGAGCAAGTGTCGTTGGGGGATTCGCAACACAGTTTAGGATGACGGTGCCGGTGTTGGTGTGGCGATCGACGGTGAAGAAGGTTGCGCGGGGTTGATGGTGTTGTGCCATTGCACAGTCGTTTCGATGTCAAGCCGCAGGTGATCATTTCGAATGATGGTGGCGATGGGTTGACCATCGATGAAAAGATGCAGGTGGGCATCTAGTCGCTGTCGTCGCCGAATACGGTTGTGACGACGGTGATGGAAATACACATGCGCACAGCCGAGAACGAGACCCGCCAGTGCGCCATAGGTCATCCCCGGATGATTGAGATCGACGAATGCTGTGAGATCGATGAGAGACGAAGCGTTCTGCAACACATCGATTTCAGCGCCAACGGCTAACAGTGCGGTGGTCCAGAGCAGTGGTAGCGCCCCGAGAGAAATGGTTTGCCCGAATGGAACTTCCGTGAACGCATCGCTCGCGAGTAATCGCGCAACAATCTTGCGCACCGTCGTGTGCGACGTGTTGTGCGGTAAATCAAAACGCAGATCGAGCGGAAAAAGAAAACCCGAGCCATATTTCGCGGATTGATCGACACCGTGCAGAATGGCGACAACGGTTTCTTGCGCGCTGGTGGGTGAATGCGTGGGAGTCAGGGCGACAGAGTGCGTCGGACTGGACCAGAAAGCGTGAGGGGCTCCTTCACAAAGGTCTTCTCCGCCTAGTCTTGTTGGTACGCTGACTTCTACCCAGTGGAACCAATCGCACATGACCCTTCTGAGAGATTTGAAAAATGCGGTCTGTACGTCTGGGGTCATGGGGTCGGCGAGTTCGAGAAACGTTTCATCAAAAGGTAACTTTCGCCCGTTGTCGGTACCAAAACGCAGCAACGTTTGCAGTGTGGTGAGAAGAGTTGCGGTGTCGAATCCCGTCGGAAGTACCATGTGCAGCCGGTGCTGAGTATCGTCGGTTGGACGGCGTTTTGGGGCTTCTTCAATGGTGGCGCGGCAATCTGGGAAAAGGCGCCTCGCTTCTGCACACATTGCTTCGGCAGTGCGACTCGGTGCAACAACGCCGCTGCAATCGACTTGCGCAATAGAGGAAAGATTGGGATTGGCGAGCCACCCAGATGGTTTTTTTTTCTTTGCATCGATCGCTTCGATTCTGCGTTCTGCGGCACGCTCGCGATTTGCACGGCGCTCCACTGCCATTTTGACTGCAATCATCCCTGCGGCGGCACCTGCTAAAAATAAGGGAACGAGGTGCGTCATGGGAGGTGCGGCGCTGGGTGTACTCGTTGCCGCATAGGCATCGCGTGGGGCCGTGAGTGCAGTGGTGGCGGCGACACCGACGGCTGCAACGCCAATAACTGTGGATGTTTGCTGGCGTGATGTGGTTCGTGATCGAGGCGCACGTGTGGCAACGGATGGTGTTGCGTGTGGGGTCGCGCGTTGCCACGCTGCGGTGTCGCGCGCGGCGAATTGGGCGTAACGAAATTGGGGCGAGTTGGTGCGTTGACTCATACATCCTCCGCTCATGGCCCCCACCATGCGTTGTGTGAAATTGTGATCGTCGGCTAACGCAGGTATGATGCGGTGTCAATGGGCGATGTGGTTTTTTTCATCGCGGGGGACGATGCATATTCGTTCGAGCGCGGATGGCCTGGGCGGTCAGGAAAATCGGCGGGACTCTGGTGTACAATTCGCGACGGACGGCCTCGATGTTCCAATCGTGTTGTTCCAACAACGTCACGAGATCGTTGGTGGGAATTTTTGGAAGTGCACCGCGATATTTTTTGACGCGCGCTGGTTGCCAGCGCGCGAGCGTTGAACCCATGGCTGCTCTGGCAATAAGGCGGCGGATTTGTTCCGCCGGCATGTTCAGTTCGTGGGCGGCTGCCTCGAGGTTGCCGTCGTGCATGCGCAGCGCCAGATCGATGCGTCGGGTGAAATGACAGCGCCACATCATCAAGGGGGAATTTTCCACGGCCGAAAAAATATTGCGCAGAACAGTAGTCAACGCGCGCTTCAGATGTTGTGCGACTTTCCGGAGATCGCCTGGTTGTTGGGCGAGTGCTTCCGCTACGAGTTGTGAGCCGAGTGGCGTGCGTGGTCCTTGGGCGGCGCCCAGTTGCGGAGTTCGTTGTGGTTTGGCGGCACGACAATTGGCGGCAATCCGCTCCCACCGGAGCTCACGGGCCGGTTTTGTGGGCGGGAGAAAGTGTTTCGAGCGCAGCAGCGGAATTGTCATAGCAATTATTTCTCGCTCGGCGGATGGTCGCACGATTTTGAATGCACGCGACGGTCGCCGTATTTCTGTACGAAGGCGGTGCCTACACAGTAGCCGATTTTTTGCCCCCATTCTTCCAGTGCGGACTCCTTTAATTTTTTCGGCATCTTTTCGGATGCTTCGGAAAGGCAGGGTTCTTCGATTTCGCCGACGGTCTGGAGGCAATCTTTCGTGCTGACTTTGAAGCATTTTTTATAGACCGGATGCTCGCACAATGTTTTCGGCAGGGCGGCGCGCATCATGTCGACCATGACGTCGCGCGGAATGTCATCGCACCAGGCGAGCGCGGGAGCCGACAGGATGGCGATGAACAGGACGAGCGCGATTTTTTTCATGCAATCTCCTAGGGTTTGGTTGGTGCCAGGCATATAAACAACCGCAGCAAACGGTGCAACTTTTTCTGTCGCTGTATGGCTCGCACGCACTCACAAAATAAAACGACGCTGACCTCTTGACACGGTGAGGTCGCATCCATATATAGCGGCCAGCCACGAGACTGGCACTCGGGTTGTCTGAGTGCCAATGTCTTGGAAAATAAAACAAACAGGAGGATTTATCATGGCAAACAAGGTAAAAATCCGTCCACTTGGTGACCGCGTGTTGGTCAAACGAGTGACCGAAGAAGAGAAGAGCAAGGGCGGTATCATCATTCCGGATACGGCCAAGGAAAAACCGCAAGAGGCGGAAGTCATTGCGGTCGGTAACGGCAAGACGCTGGACAACGGTCAGGTCAAAGCGCTCGATGTCAAAGTCGGCGATCGTATTTTGTTCAGCAAATACAGCGGCAGCGAAGTCAAAGTCGGCGGCGAAGAGCTGTTGATCGTGCGCGAAGACGACATCTTGGGCGTCGTTCAGGCGTAATTGGTTTTTAACATTAGAGTGCGCCTAAGCGCGCTCACATACGGAGGCTATTATGTCAGCAAAAGAAATTCGGTACGGCGCGGAAGCATGGGAATCGATTCGCAACGGCGTCGATAAATTGGCCAACGCGGTCAAGGTCACCTTGGGCCCCAAGGGTCGCAACGTGGTCATCGAAAAATCGTTCGGCTCGCCGACCATCACCAAAGACGGTGTGACGGTTGCGAAGGAAATCGAACTCTCGAACAAGTTTGAAAACATGGGCGCGCAGATGGTGAAGGAAGTCGCCTCGAAGACCTCGGATGTTGCCGGCGACGGCACCACGACCGCCACGGTGTTGGCCCAGGCCATCTTCCGCGAAGGCGTGCGGTTGGTTGCTGCCGGTCACAACCCCATGTCATTGAAGCGCGGCATCGACAAGGCCGTCACCGCGGTGGTTGCCGAATTGAAGAAGTTTTCCAAGACGACCAAGGATCACAAAGAAATCGCCCAGGTCGGAACCATTTCCGCCAATGGCGACGAAACGATTGGGAACATCATTGCCGAAGCGATGGAAAAGGTCGGCAAGGAAGGCGTCATTACGGTTGAAGAGGCGAAAGGTCTCGAGACCACGCTGGAAGTCGTGGAAGGTATGCAATTCGATCGCGGGTATCTGTCACCGTATTTCGTGACCGACTCCGAACGCATGACCGCGAACCTCGATAAGCCGTACATCCTGATCAACGAAAAGAAGATCTCGGTCATGAAGGATCTGCTCCCGATTCTCGAACAGGTCGCGCGTGCGGGTCGTCCGCTCGTGATTATTGCCGAAGACGTGGAAGGCGAAGCGCTGGCCACGTTGGTCGTGAACAAGCTGCGCGGCACGCTGCAGGTCTGCGCCGTCAAGGCCCCGGGCTTTGGCGATCGCCGCACCGCCATGCTTGAAGACATCGCCACCCTCACGGGCGGAACGGTGATCTCGGAAGCCATCGGTCGCAAATTGGAAGAAGTCACCTTGGCCGATTTGGGCCAGGTCGGTTCGTTCAAATGCGATAAGGACAATACGACCCTCGTCGACGGTCACGGCAAGAAGCCGACCATTGAAGGTCGTGTGAAGCAGCTCCGTGCGCAAATCGACGAAACGACGTCGGACTACGATCGCGAAAAACTGCAAGAGCGATTGGCGAAATTGGTCGGCGGCGTGGCCGTAATCAATGTGGGTGCCGCAACCGAAGTCGAACTCAAGGAAAAGAAGGCGCGTGTGGAAGATGCGTTGCATGCCACGCGTGCGGCCGTCGAAGAAGGTATCGTCCCGGGTGGCGGTGTCGCGTTCTTGCGCGCCGCGAAGGCCCTTGATACCCTCAAGGGGAACGAAGACGAGCAATGGGGTATCAACATCATCAAGCGCGCCTTGGAAGAACCGCTCCGCCAGATCGCGAACAACGCGGGTGTGGAAGGTGCGATCGTGATCAACAAGGTGAAGGAAGGCAAAGACGCCTTCGGATTTAACGCGGCGAATGGTGAGTTCGAAGACCTCATCAAGGCCGGCGTGATCGATCCGACCAAAGTGGCCCGCTACGCATTGCAAAATGCCGCGTCGGTCGCGAGCCTCATGATCACCACCGAAGCGATGATTGCCGAGAAGCCGAAGGAAGATAAAGGCCAATCAGCACCAGCGGGCGGTGGCGGTATGGGTGGTATGGGCGATATGTACTAATGAAAGGCGTCGCCGGTCGCCGGTTGTCAGTCGCCGGTAACTGCAGTGACGTCGCATGAAAACAGGAACGGCGCGAGAGGCAACTCTCGCGCCGTTTTTTTTATTTTCGGGGCGCAACTTTTTCTGGCGGTTGCCGATGTAACAGGTAGGACGGTATTCTTATGGCCCCACCTATTTCCTCATCGCCGCCACTGGGTTTGCCGGTGCGTGCGCAACGTGATTGCGGAGACGATTGTAAAAAATCGGTCGTGGTGCCGCCAGCGGTGGAGCAACCGTACGCGATGCGCATGCCCGTGCGGATTGCGCAGATTCATGGGAACGTGCTGACGCTTGCGCAGCCGTTGCGTACCAACGTGCGTCTCGGCTCGATCGGGAGTGCGGTGTGGTTCGATGATGTGATGGTGCGGGAAGAAAAATAACCCATCATTTTTTCTTTTTTTTGGTCATTGTCGTCAGCCGATTCACATCGACGATGTCTTTGTCGCGATTGGTCGCCCGTTTATTTTTCAGTAAGGTGCGTTTACCAATGTATCGGATCGGAATTTCGCCATATCGATCAGCAACACGCGAGCGCCATGCGGTGGAAAACTGTACGCCGGAAATCTGGTTGATCAGATCGATGCGATTTGGTGCTTGTCCGAGTTGAATGACGCGCCCTTCGGTTAAAAAATCTTCGGTGGTCAGACCCAGCGATTCGAAACCAAATGCCGCCAATGCCGCCACGATGGCGCCGGCGTTTTTGGTTGAGCGTTCATAATACACATCGATGTCTCCGGTGTATCGAGGTGCGCCGTGAAACGCGACCGCATAGCCGCCAACGAGTAAAAAACGCACGTTATGACTGTTGAGTAATGCGAAGAACTCTTCGAAGTCTTTGTTGACGAGCATGGGTGATCTTATAGTACCGACGCCGTAGGGTTTCCACTAATTCCACGCGTTCGCGTGGTTTCATGTGTTGGTACGAGGTCTTCTCTGCTTGCTCGGCTTTTGCGTGACTGGAAAATTTGCGAATGATTTTTCGCATAGGCAAATTCTACACCCACGCGAATCATTTGCCACCAATATTCTTGCCCCGGAATCGGACTGCGTATACATATCGAATCGATGCGACGAATCTGGGGGGTTTTTGCAGCGACTCTGTGTGGGGTGAGCGTGGCGCAATCGGCGGCGGCGCTCGATTTTTCGGCGCACGGTTATTTTCGCACGCGCTACAGTGGTCTCTGGAATCTCGACACGCAATCTTCGTCGGCGCTCGCCAACGATCGTTTCGGGCTCATTCAATTCAATCAGATGCGATTGCGGGTGGAGCCGGTGCTGAAGGTCAACGATCATCTCTCGTTGCACACGCAATTCGATATCCTCGACAACGTGTTGTTCGGTACCAGCAACACCGACGAACTCAAAATCAACGACGCGATTGTGGGAACGATTGCGTTGCCGCCGGGCGCGGGGAGTCTGAGCCTGACCGGCGGACAGGCGGGCACGAACGCCAGCATTAATGTGCGGCGCGCTTGGATGGACATCATGACGCCGATCGGAAAAATCCGCGCGGGTCGGCAACCGGCGCATTGGGGATTGGGCATTTTTCAAAACGATGGCAACGGGCGACAGGGCGATTTCGGCGACACGGTCGATGGCATTACGTATCTCGTGCAAAAGGATTTTTCCAATGGCGGCGCACTCACGATGGGCGCGCTCTGGGACACGGCCTACGAGGCGCAACGCGACCCGCGCATTGGCGGACTCGCCACCGCGATTCGCGACAACGGACAGGACACGAATCAGTGGGGCGCGCTGTTTTTTTATGAACGACCGGAATTCGATGCGGGTTTGCTCGGCGTCTTTCGCAAACGCAACGGCAGCAGCGGCACCACCACCACCGCCACCGATGTGAATGGCACGACGCGCGCGGCTGGAATCGATGGCAACACGCGCATGTATGTCATCGATGGCTACGCGAAGTATCGCTTCATGCCGCAACATTCCGTGGCGGTCGAAATGGTTCGCATTGGTGGCACGGTGTCGACCGGTGTGGCGATCAACGCGATTCCGTTTCGCGGGTTGGCGGCGCCGGGGATTATTCAGCTGCCAGCGAATCAGGATGTCGCGGTGAATCTGGCCGCGGTGGAAGCGGAAGGTCATTACGATTTTGGTGGCGAGTGGAAATTGCAGGGCGGATTCGCGGAAGGCGATGGTTCGCCACTCTCGCAACGCATTACGCAATTCGGATTTCGCCCCGATTACCAAATCGGTCTGCTCATGTTTCATTATCCGCTCGGGAGTTCACCCACACTGCGCGACGGTACCAGTGGCGCCAAACTCGCGGGCGGCGTGCCGATTTCTGGCAACTACATCAACAACGCGATTTACGGTTCGCTCACCTACATGCAAACGCTCGACGTCTCGGGTTTCATGCCGCAGGCGAATGAATTCAAGGCGGGTGTGCGCGTGGTCACCGCGTTCGCGCACCGTGATCCGGTCAGCCTGAATTTCGCCGAAATTTTAGGGAACGCGAATATGCCGAGTGTGACGAGTCGCGGTAAATGGTACGGCGCCGAAATCGACGCCATCGTCGACGCGACTTTTTTTGATCACCTGCACACCTCGCTCGAACTCGGCGGTCTCGTGCCCGGCAGCGCCTTCGACATTAATACCAACCTCGTCGATCCCGGTTCGATTGTTGCCACCATCCCCTCCGACAAAGCCGATTGGGCCATGGGCGGGCGATTGACGGTCAGTATGGAGTTTTGATTCGTGGTTGTGTTCTTATGTCCCTACGTCCCTACGCCAAAAACAAATCCGCCCCCCTCCGATTAAAAGGCATAGGGACGTAAGAACGTACGGACAACACGCAACTTTTCCCGCATCCTGCCGATACACTCCTCGTGAATGATTTACGGCGAAAATTTGGAATTGGCATGTCGGCCGAGACGGCGGCGGCGTTGGCGCGCTCGATTGAATCGTGGTTGTCGCCGTTTCTGTGCGAATCGGTGGTGCAAGCGACACCGATGCCGGACGATGTCTGCATTGCGCGCGAGGATCTGCGCAGCGAATTGCAGCGCGTGTTGCAGGATCGCATGGTCGATCGCATCGAGGCGCCGCAATTTTTTCGCGTGGTCGAGGCGTTGGCAAAACGTGAGGGCGACGACGCAGTGCTCAGTGCCAACGAGGCAAACTACGTGACGCTCGCGCTCACCCTGTCGCCGCTGCAGTTTTTTGGTCCGGCTTCGCCAGCCGATGGTGCAGAGCCGCCGTCCAATACCCCGCTCACGATGGCGTCGTTCTCACCACTCCTGCATCCGATCCAGGATACACTGCAATTTTTTGATCCGGATCGCGTGATGCGGCTGCAGACCCTTGCGCATTTAACGGTCGCAGCGGACCACATTGATCAAGTGATCGCACTGGCGGAAAAATATCGACAGACGCTCTACGTGAAGGAAAGTGGCTCGGAAGGCTGGTTTACGGCGTATCGGAATTTTGTGAGCGCGGAAAATGTGCTGGGAATTGCCGAGTGGTTTACTGATGCGACGTTATCTTCAGCAGAACTGGACGGCATTCGCAATTTTCTTTCGCAGCTCTACGACATGCGCTCCAGCCTACAAATCTTCCGCAATAATTATGAGGTCGGTGCGGTGCTCGACAATGCCATCAGCACGGAAAAATTCTTTGGGAGTCCCTTTGCGCAGATGGCGCATGTGGAGGAACTGTTTGGGACAGACAATCATGAACACGACGACAGTCATGGCACACCACTGCTGCGCAATTATTTGCGCGGCGTGATTGGTCTCGCCACGCAATGTGGCGCCACGCGCTTCGCGGCGGAATTTGCGAACGTCGCGGACGCAGAACTCGACGACCCCTATTTCAGGCGATTCATCGAAAGCGCGCTCCCCGCTGGCGGTATGCGATTCCTGGAAGGCCCGGTGCGATCATTCGGCAACGCGATGGTGTCGCTCGATAGTTTGTTGGTCATCGCCGCGGGTGGTGTGGTCGGGCAACTGGCCGCGGGGAGTAGCGCGGGTCGTGCGCTGGCGGCGACTCTGCAAGCGAGGCTTGGTGCGGCGCGCTATGTGTTGCCCGGAGTTCCTCTGCTCACCAGACTGCCAGGCGAGGCGTGGCTTGGTCTGGCGGGGATGAAGCTCGCCGGAAATTTCGTGGTGGAGGCGGGCAAACTGGTCGGCATGGAATTCACCGGATATGCGCTGGGTGGCGAATCGGGAGCCCAGTTTGGTGCCAAATTATATTTATTCGGACTTGGCATCACGTCGGGCTTTGCGGATCGCGCCACGCAAATGCTGACCGCCGAGGCGTTGGGCGCCAATGTCGATTTGCTACTCAAGGGCGATGTGAGCGACGCCGCGCTGACCGCGCTGGATTGGGCCGAACAGATGACGCCGGAACAATTGCAATTGGTATCGGTGCGGCTCGCGAAAGTGGGCAACCTGCGCAGTTTTCGTCTGTCTCGCGGTATGGACCCGGAGGTGCTCGCCCGTCGCCTGCTCCTCGTGCGCAGTGAACTCGCGCAGGTGCTCAATCTGCGCGCGGAGTTGGAAGGCATCATGCTCCAGATTGCGGCCAAGCAAGATCGCGTGGCCCGCGTCCTCAGCGAGCATCGCGCGTTCCTGAGCGACGAAATGATCGATCGCGCCGATGCCATTGTGAAAGATGTGCAAACGCGGCACGCGCAGGCCGCAGACGGCATGACCCCGCTCGACGCGTTGAAATTGGAAGTGCGTTTGTGGAAAAGGGTGCCCAGAAAATTCGATGGTTGGTTGGGCGAGGCGCGCGGGCAGATCAATCGTGCCACGCGGTCGCGGGCAAGGCCATCGAGCGGGACCACATCGCCGCAGAAAACAGTGCGCGGGCCGCGGTTGGTGCGTGCGCCGGGGGCGGCCAGGGAAAAACAGAAACCGTGGATGCCAGCGTGGTTACGAAAAAACGCGGAGCCGGCCCCGGTTGCAGAACCGACGACGCCGGTCGATCCCCTCGATCTCCTGATCGAGAATCCTCCCGAAAAATTAACAACGGATGTGATGGAACACGCCTCGCTGGATTGTGTGAAAGTGAACGAGGTGCCGAAAATTTTGCGCGAATGGTACGCCGACGCGTCGATTGGCTGGCGCCGCGCGTTCCTGCAACGTTTGCGCAGCCTGGGCGGGCACGGGCCGTCGCGGTGGAAACGGATTCGCGTGTTCGACAGGCATGGCATCATTCTGCAGGCGCGCGTGGACCACTTCCGATTTTTCTTTCGCCAGGTGGGCAACAATCAATACGAATTCTTTAACCTCGTCGAGCGCAACGCCCTGCCGTGGAAATAAGATTGCCGGTCCCCCCCTCTGCACCCCCTCGCCACCGCAGGCCATGCCAAAACGAGGGGGTCTGTCGGCTTTAGAATCAGTGAGTTAACGGCACGGCCATTCTATTTATTCAACGCCACATACATCCGCCGACCCTGCCGTGACGATTAGAGGGGCTCACGTCGCCCCCTCCACGGGCAAAGATATTTCACTACCGCGCAGTTTGCCTTCAGCCACTGGCTGAAGTTTACCTGCTTGCTCCCCCTCTCGCTCGCTGTGCTCGCTGGAACTAGTGGTCTATTTATTCAACGCGACGTACATTCTTCTTCCCTGTCGCTCAATTAACATCAGCAGGTTTTGTTTGTCGTCGAGTTTGCCGGCGGCGGATTTGAAATCTTCGACGGACTGAATTTTTTGACGATTCATTTCCAAAATCACGTCGCCGATCAGCAGACCCAATTCAGCGATAATGCCGTCGGGGGCGATTTCGGTGATGATCACGCCGACTTTACTTTCTACATGATATTTCCCGCGCAGTTCGTCGGTGAGCTCCGCCACCGAAATGCCGAGCTTCGATAATTCTTTGCTCTCTTTTTTCGCCTGTTGCTCCGTGTCGGGGCGCGCGCCAATGGTGAGTTTGAGCGTGATTTCTTTCCCATCACGAATCACGCCCAGATCGACGGTTTTGCCGACGGCGGTGAATGCGACCCAACTGCGCAGTTCGGCGGCGGCCACGACTTTTTTGCCGTCATAGGTGACGATGACGTCGCCGTCTTTCAGTCCAGCCTTCGCGGCGGGGGCGTCGGGCATGACTTGCGAAACCAGCGCGCCTTCGGTACCCGACAGGCCGAAATTTTTCGCGAGTTGATCGCTGATGTCTTGGAGATACACGCCCAAAAATCCGCGTTCGATTTTTCCGCCGCTAATCAATTTCTCCATGACGATTTTTGCCATGTTCGACGGAATGGAAAATCCGATGCCTTGATATCCGCCGCTGCGCGAGAAAATTGCGGTGTTCACACCGATGACCTCGCCGTTCACGTTGAGCAACGGTCCGCCGCTGTTGCCCGGATTAATCGCGGCGTCGGTCTGAATGAAATCTTCGTAGTCGACGACATTCACATTCGCGCGACCTTTGGCGCTGATGATTCCTACGGTCACGGTTTGATTGAGTCCAAACGGATTGCCCACTGCAATCGCCCAATCGCCAATGTCGATGCTGTCGGAGTCGCCGAGTTTCACTGCTGCCAAATCCTTCGGCGGATTTTTGATTTGCACCACACCGACGTCGGTGTGTGTGTCGGTGCCAACGACTTTCGCGTCGAAGCTGCGCCCGTCGGCGAGCGTGACTTTAATTTCGTCGGCGTCGGCGACGACGTGATTGTTGGTCAGGATGTATCCTTTTTCCGCGTCGACGATCATGCCCGAACCGAGCCCTTGCCGTTTCTGTTCTGGCGCGGGTCCACCGCCGCCGCCCGGGCCACCGAAAAATCGGCGCAAGAAGTCGTCGCCAAAAAATTCGTCGAGCGGATTTTGTTCTTGCGGTCCCATGCCGGGCATCATGCCGCGGCCGTGCGATTTAATGACCTGCACCGTGCCAATGTTCACGACCGCAGGTTGCGCGGCCTTGGCAATCGCCACAAACGCGCGCGAGGTTTTTTGTAATTCTTTCACTTCGGGTGTGGCGGCCGGCGGAAGCACTGGCGCCGTGATGGGTCTTGCGGTGACGCTTTCAGCGACTGGCAGCGCGGGGTGCCACTGTAAATATCCCACGAGCGCCACGCCACCGCCCACGATGGCGACCAAGAGATGCGTGAGCATCGACCGAAAATTATTCATGCGAGTTCCCCCTTGCGAGCCGACAAGATAAACCGTGCGCGGATAGTGTCAAGTGGGAGCAAGAAATTTTTGTGGTGTTGCAGCCAGACTATGGCACTTGGTTGTCTTCCGGGGCAGTGTCCGCCGGGGGCACGCGGAGATTACAGGGGCTCACGTCGCCCCCTCCACCGGCAAATATATTTCACTACCGCGCAGTTTGCCTTCAGCCACTGGCTGAAGTTTGCCTGCTTGCTCCCTCTGGACACTGCCCCTCGCGACAACATCATTTTCATTCTGGATGAAGCATTTGTGTTAAGAGTGCGACAGTCGCGCGGTGTGCTGGCTAGGGTGACTCGACCCACTCCGCACATTCTGTGAATGTGCTGCGCAGTCCAGCAAAGCTGGCCTTTGCCACGAATGATTTATCGATGGCGATGAAGACAAATCATTCATCGCGTCAGCAAGGGCACCGCAGCGACAGCGCAGGTATGGCCCGCGGTAGCAAAAAATAAAACGTGACGAGAGGAACGTTTTCTCGATTAAACAGAGCAGACG
>Ga0209515_10003424_pt1 | contig 22754 bp, 20 predicted proteins | sample Subgroupgradi54m_FD_187454 | JGI IMG/M metagenome (GOLD analysis project Ga0209515, IMG submission 187454) | Subsurface groundwater microbial communities from S. Glens Falls, New York, USA - GMW60B uncontaminated upgradient, 5.4 m (SPAdes)... ... | reverse complement strand
TGACGACCGGTGCCTTCTCGCTGTCGTAGATCTTCTTGACGCCGTTGCCGACCGCCTTGTGCGTGCGCTCCAGGTCGCGGACCATCTTGCGCAGGCCGACCGGCTCGAGCGAGAACGCGTGGTCGGTCCCCTTCATCGCGCGGTTCAGCGTGAAATGCTTCTCGATGATGCGCGCGCCGAGCATGTAGGCGGCCACCGGCATCGAGATCCCGTTGTCGTGGCTGGAGAAGCCGACCACCGCGCCCGGGAACCGCTGGCGGTAGGTGTCGATGACGCGCAGGTCGAGCTCCTCGAACGCGGCGGGATAGCCGGCCGTGCACTGCAGGATCGCGAGCTGCGGATTGACCGGCATGATCGCGTCGTACGCCCGCTGCACGTCCTCGATTACCGCGCCGCCGGTCGAGATGACGACCGGCTTGCCGAAGCCGGCCACGTGCTTCAGGAGCGGCGTGCTCTTCAGATCGCCGGACGCAATCTTGTACGCAGGAACGTCGAGCTGGCGGAGGAAATCCGCGCTGGCGAGATCGAACGCGGTGGCGAAGAAATCGACGTCCAGCTCGCGCGCGTACGCCTGCAGCGCGCGGTACTCCTTGGAGCCAAACTCGAGGAACTCGCGGTGCTCGCCGTAGGTGGCACCGAAGCTGTTCTCGTTGTCGTACGGCTTGTCGAAGGCCGCGCGCGTGTAGAGACCCCGGTTATCGCGCTTCTGCAGCTTGACGGCATTGGCGCCCGCGAGCTTTGCCTCGCGGAACAGCTCGCGCGCCTTCTCGAGGCTGCCCTGGTGGTTGTGGCCGATCTCGGCAATCACGTAGCACTTGGTGTGGTCGCCGATCTCGTGGCTGCCGATGGTGATGGTCGCTGCCAATTCCTATCTCCCTATCAATGCGCATTGCGCATTGATCTATATCTGGACGACGGGTCGCAGCTGCGCGACGAGCTGGTCCCACCCGTAATCCGCGTGCGCGATCTCGCGCGCCGCGCGGCCAATCGTTTCCGCCTCCGCCGCCTCCGGCAGGCGATCGCACCGATTGATGTCGATCACGTTCTTCATGTGGACGAGCCCCGCGGGCGAGTGATCGTCCAGGTTGGTGATCACCGCGCAGCCGACTTCCATCGCGGCGTTGACGGTGGTGTTGTTCGCGCGCAGCCCCTTCTCGAAGAACGCGGCGAGGAACGTGCAGTCCACGAGGTGATTGAACACCGCGGTGTCCGACAGGTACCCCATGAAGTAGACCTGGCCGTTGAAGATCGACTGCAGCTCTTCGAAGCGGACGACGAACGAGTCGTCGAAGCCCGTGTTCTCGTGGAGCGCCGTCGACACGTAGACCGAGTAGGTCTTGCCGGTCGCGTCGAGCAGATCGCGCAGCCGCCGATAGAGCGGCACGCGGATCTTGTGCGCCATGCCGAATGTGAAGACCGAGAGCTCGGTCTCGTCGAAGCGCTGGGGGTTCAGCAGCGTCCCGGGGCAGAACGCCTCGACGATATCGGGCCGCACGGGCTTCAGCTGCTCCCAGAGCTCGCGGTTCCCGCAGCAGACGCGCGCCGCGGCCGCCAGCATTCTCTTTTCGAGCGCGGTGTCGTCGAACGCGTGCAGGAAGAGCTCGAACGCGCCCGCGTGGCGGTCCACCCACGTGTCGAGCGCAAGCGCATCCTCCGCCGAAAACTCGGACATCTTCAGCGACAGCAGCGGCCGCGTGTACCCCTTCAGGTCGACCGATCCAATCCCGACGACCGGTAGCTCGAGGCGCCGCCCGAGGATCGCGTTGAACTTCGCGATCCCGCACGTCCACGGATTCAGGTGATACCCGGCAATGCAATCGAACAACACAGGCCTCAGGGCTCGGGGCTCAGGCCTCAGAAGGCCTAGGCAACCCGTCGCCAGTCAGGGGATAAGTCCTCAGTCTACTGCAGCTTGGCGGGTTCTCGCTGCCCCACCACCGCTTCGATGAGATACGCCGGCCGGCGCCGCGCCTCGTCGAGCGCCCGCCAGACATATTCGCCGACGATTCCCAGCGCGAGCAACTGCAGTCCCGCCAGCCCGATGAACACGGACAGCAGGAAGAGCAGGCCCGCGCCAAGCGTCGGCAGCAGGATGAGCGAGACGACCAGGATGACGAGCGCGATCGCCATCAGCGCCGCGCCGCCATACGAGCAGAGGCGGATCGGGAAATCGGAGAACGAGGTGACCGAATCGATCACCAGGGTGATCTTGCGCGCCAGCGTCCAGCCAGACCGCCCGGCGGCGCGCGGCTGCTTGTCGTACTCGACGTAGTCCTGGCGGAAGCCGAGCCACGTGATCAACGCAAGCACGCTGACGTTGCGCTCGGGGAAGCGCCGGAACGCCTCGATCGCCGCGCGGTCGATGAGGAAGAAGTCGGCGCCGCGGGCCGGCATCTCTTTCATGCCGACGACGTGCCGCATGATCCAGTAGTAGAGCGCCGCGAATCCCGCGTGTGACCGTTCGCCGGGCTGCGCGCGCCGGACCGCCCAGACCACCTGCGCGCCGCGGCGCCACTTGTCGATCATCGCCGCCAGCGTCTCGGGCGGATCCTGGAGGTCTGCCGCCATCATCACCGCGGCGTCGCCATCCGCGTGATGAAGACCGCAGGTGATCGCCACGTGCGATCCGGAGTTGCGCGCAAGCCTGAACCCGCGCACCCGCGCATCGCGCAGCGCGAGGCCCTCGATCACCGCGAACGTCTCGTCGCGCGAGTGATCGTCCACGATGACCCATTCCCAGTCACCGCCGACCACGCCCATCGTTTCGATGAGGCGCGCGTACAGCGCCGGAAGGCTGGCGGCCTCGTTGAACGCGGGGGTCAGGATGGAGAGCATCACAGATCGCGAATCGTGGACTCCAGCGTCTTGATGACCCTGTCTTGATCGTCTTCGGTCAATTGGTGGTACAGCGGCAGCACGATGGCCGTGTCGTGCGCCTCTTCGCCGCGGCGCAGGCAGGCGCAGCCCCCCGGCCCGCCGCACTCACAGGCGGCGATGGAGACGCCGCAATACCAGGTCCCCGGCGGATACGACGCTTCCCGGTGGACGTTCGTGGCGCCCCTGCGGGTCGAGACACCGGCGTCGAGCATCCGCTGCATCACCGTGCGGAGATCGAGCCACGCGCCGAGACGCACGGCATAACTCTGCCAGTTGCTGCGCGCCCACTGCGGCTCGCGCGGGACGATGACACCACCGGCGACGCCGTCGATCGCCTGCAGGCGCTCCTCGTACCGCGCGGCAAGCTCGCGGCGGCGCGCCACGACGGCGGGAAGGCGCTGCAGCTGCTCGCGGCCGATCGCGGCCTGGATGTCCGTCATTCGATAGTTGTAGCCGACGACCGGATACTCCTCGAAGATCACCTGGTTCGATGCGTGGCGGACCGCGTCGGGCACGCTCATGCCGTGCTGGCGGAGCGACCGGAACGTCCGATCGAGATCCGCGTCGCGTGTCGTGAGCATGCCGCCGTCGCCGGTCGACAGCAGCTTCCGCGGGTGGAACGAAAAGCACGCGATGTCGCCATGCGGCCGGCCGATCCGCTCCCACTGCCCCTGCCAGGTGATTTCACTGCCGATCGCGCACGCCGCGTCCTCGACGAGGGGAATCCCGCGGCGCTTCGCGATCGACACGAGCGCGGCGAGATCGCAGGGCATCCCGAGCTGATGCACCGCCAGGATCGCCTTGGTCCGCGGAGAGATCGCGGCTTCGACGAATGCGGGGTCGATGTTGAACGTCGCGAGCTCGATGTCGACGAACACCGGCGTCGCGCCGCAATAGCGGATCGCGTTCGCGGTGGCAATGAACGAGTGGCTGACGGTGATGACCTCATCGCCGGCGCCGACGCCCAGCGACAGCAGCGCCAGGTGCAGCGCCGTCGTGCAGCTGGACACGGCGCACGCGTGATCGGCGCCGACCGCGGCGGCAAACTCGCGTTCGAACGCGGCGACCTCCGGTCCCTGCGTCACCCAGCCCGAAAGGATCGCGCGGCGCGCCGCGTCGGCCTCGCGTTCATCCATCCACGGCCGCGCGACCGGGATCATCCCGTGTGGGACGTGAGCGCCCATGTCGATCGAGTCAAGGGAAATACGTCAGAGAAAGCACGGCCACCGCGTGTGCGGATCCAGAGCAGCCACCGCCCGATCCCGAACAACATCTGGTGCGCGGCGCCGAGGTGAACGAAGTGGTCGTTGGAAAACCCGGTGATCGCCAGAAACCGAAACAGGATGGTCGACGAACACACCCCGGCGATGACGAGCCCGACTCCGGCAACGCGCAGCCGATCGGCCGCGGTCGGCGGGAACAGGGTGGCGTTGTCCCGCGCGGCTATTCCAGGCACGCGCGAATCCGATCGGACGAATGCTCGGACGCGTCGCTCGTCACGCGATCCGATGACGCCCCGACAATCGGCAGCAGCTCGGGAAGATCGACGGCCCGAATCAGACACGCCGATCGCGGAGCGTCGGTCACCCGCGCTCCATGCTTCATGAGGACTTCGATGATTTCGGGACGGCGTCCGAGTATCGCCGCGTCGATCGCATCGACGCTATAGGAAGCGGAGCCGAGAACGCCTTCTCGAATCGGCCACGGGCGATTCGGATTCTCGCCGTTGACGATCAACTGAATCGCGCGCGCCGCGGCGCCAATGGCCGCAGCCTCGGAGATGTTCGCAGGCTCGGCGCTCAAGGGACGTGCGCCGGCCGCCTCGGCAAGGAGAAAGCCGCCGACGGCGATGAATCCGGCGAGCGGAGGCACCACGAGGATCAACACCGCGGTCTTCATTCCAGCGGGTCCGACCATGCGTTCGCGACACGCGAGTCGATCATCGGCGGCTGGGATCTTTTCCAGATGGCATCGTCATAGAGCGTCTGCCACAGCTGTTTGTCGGCGGGCGTCGTGACCTGGTCGCCCTGCTGCCGCTCCCATCGATCGTAGTACGCCCAGTCGTCGCGGTCGATGGCTGCCACTTCGCGCAGCCTGTAGTGAATGCCCACCGCGCGGATCGTCCATCCGAAGGCGATCACGAGCGCAACAGCGAACGCCGCAGCGCGAATCGCCGTATGTCGTGCGGCGATTTCCTCGAAGAGGAGGTGCCGCAGGACTACTGCGGCCGCGACGGCATAGAAGATTCCTGCCGGACTCAGGATCACGTCCTTGGCGTAGACGGCTGCAAACGCGGCATTCGCGGGGAGGAGCGCGACAAAAAGGAGTACTAGGCGGTCATCGTGGTCCAGGTCCAATCGCCTGAACCTTCGGAAACGCTTGGCGATATATCTCGCGATCAGGAGCGTCGTCAGCGTCGAAGTCAGCACGCCCAGAATCTGCCAGGGCTGCAGATCATGGTTCAGTGCGCCCCGCACGAAGATCCACGTGCCAGAGCGCGGTTCGGCGAACAGAACGCAGCTCATCGCGCTCACCACGTTGTACGCGTAGAACGGCCAGAGACGGCCGCCGAAGAGCCGCGTCAACTCGTCGGGGTTTGCCGCAGCCAGCCCGAACCCCGTGTCGCGTTCGTTGATCGCCGGGACCGTGCCGCCAAGCACGACGAACCGCAGAACGAAATAGAAGCCAAGCGTGGCGGTGAGGGCGATGAGGGCACGCCGCGAAATCCCGCGGTACCCCCCGATATAGGCGGCCACGAACACGACCCAGACGAGCAGGCCGCTCTCGATGGTCAGCATCGCGAACGCGAGCAGCGCCACTGCGGACAGATCGACAAGCAGACCGCCGGGCGATTGTGAGAGGTTGACCGCCGCCACACAGCAGATCGCGATCGTCAGGAAATGGTTGATGGGAAACGCTTCACGCACGACGTCGTTGAAGGTGTGAAGGCCCACAATCATTGCAAGGAGCAGCGGGACGGCCGCCGCGTCCGCAAGCGACCGCACCCGGAACATGCGGACAACGAGCACGAACAGCACGATGAGTTCGAGCGCATGAAATCCGCGGAACCACGCGTAGTAGTGACCGCCGGAGAGATCGAAAAGAATCTTGATGAGGCCGCGGCGGAGCGGGCGGAGGTACGGGCCGCCAGAGAACTCATCCCTCACCACCCTATAAAGCGAGCGGCCCTGCATGGCGAGGAACTCGGAGAACGAGTCCGACAGTTGAATTGGAATGCGAAGCAGAAAGATGGCCGTCAGCATGCCGGCTGCGCACGCGTACCCATACGCCAGGCGCTGCGCCCGCCTCGGATCGGCCACGGATTCGGCCATCCGATTCATCGTTGACCGGTCACAACCGGTTTCACGTCCCAGTTCCGGACCACTTCGTTGCGAAGCAATTCCTCGGGCGAGGCGCCTTGCGCGCGGTACCAGTCGAGGAGGTGTCCCAACCCCTCTGCGAGCGGAATCCGTGCCTCGTATTCGAGCAGCGCCCGCGCCTGCGACATGTCGGCGCAGAGCCGCAAGACATCTCCCGGCCGCGAATCGTCATGAACGATCTCCGCCTCGGGGCGCCCGGCAATCCGCGCGACAGCACTCGCGAGATCGGTGATGGTCACTTCGGCGCCGCTGCCAAGGTTGAGGGTCCGCCCGACAGCCGCCGCCTGCGTGCCCGCCAGGATGATGCCGCGCGCGGAGTCCGACACGTACGTGAAGTCGCGCGTCTGCGTTCCGTCGCCGAAGATCACCATCGGTTTTCCCGCCAGGCATCGCAGCAGGAACTTCGGGATCACTTCGCCGCTGTCGCCTTCGTGATGACTGCGCGGCCCGTACGTGTTGAACGGACGCACGACGACCGTCGGATAGCCGTAGGTACGGTGGAACGCGCGCGTGTACGCCTCCCCCGCCAGCTTCGAGCCTCCGTAGACCGTGCACGGAAACGTCGGGTGATCCTCGTTCATCGGCGCCCACCGCGCCGTGCCGTACACCTCCGAGCTGGACACGTACACGAATTTCGGAGCGCCGGCTGCGCGGCTGGCCTCGAGGAGCCGCAGCGTCGCGGTGGCGTTCACCTCGTGGTTCTCGATCGGCGAATGCACGGAATGCCGGACGCCGAGGCACGCGAGGTGGTAGACAACGTCGGCCTCGCGCAGCACGGCGGCATACGCGGACACGTTGCGGATGTCCTGTTCGAGGAGCGTGACCCGATCGCCTGGAAGGCCGGCGAGATTCTCCCGCTTGCCGTTGACCAGGTTGTCGATGACCGCCACGCGCGCGCCATGTTCGGCGAGCTGCCGCACCAGCTCCGACCCGATGAAGCCCGCGCCTCCGGTGACGACCGTCAGTCCTCGTGTGCTCACTCGATCCTCATTCCCACTGAACACCGCAGCGCTCGAGCGCCTCTATGCCGCCAGCCCGCACCTGATCGTCGTGAAGAGCGTCGACAACGCCGATCAGTCCGGGCGGTACATCCTTCGCGATCCCGACAGCATGCACGAGGCACGGAAGACGCTGCGACTGGTCGGCCCGCGCGCCGTTGCGCAGCATCAGCGCCACGAACTCGGGGCGTCGCGCCAGCACAGCGGCCTGCAGCGGCGTCACGCGAACGGGCTGACGCGAGTCGAGCAGCCCTGTGCGAACGACCGATCGTTGGTTCGGATCGTGGCCGGCCCGGATCATCGCCACCGCGCCCCCCGCCTCACCGAGCGCGAGCGCGTCCGAGATCGTCGCGGGTTCCTGAAAGGTGCCGATTCGAAATCCAGCGGCCTCCGAGGCGATGAACCCGAGCAGCAGCACGATGGCGAGCAGCACCGGTGACGCAATCGCGAGCATCGCCATCATGGAGGCGGCTTCGACGCGGGTGGACGTGCGCGAGTGCGGTTCCGAGGCTGCGCTCGTCATTGCGTGTCAAACACCCGATCGGCCCACCTCAGCGCGACGCGCGGCGGTTCCGGCCGCCGCCAGATCGCATCATCGTAGAGCGTCTGTTTCAGCTGCAGCCGATCAGGAGACGCGATGGTGATCCTGTTTCGTGCCTGCCAATCGTCGACAAACGCCCACTCCGTGCGGACGGTCCCGGCGGTCGAACGCAGGAGGTAGTGAATGCCGACAAGCCGCACACTCCAGCCAGCGGCAACCACGGCGATGAGCACCGCGGCAGCGGCTCCTCTTGAAGACGACCACCACAGGTGCGGCGAAGCGATCAGGTGCCGGAATGCGACGAAAGCCGCGAGCGCGTAGAACACGCCCGCGGGACTCATGATCACTTCCTTCGTATACGCGAAGCACAAAAGGGCGTTCGCGGGCAGTACGGCGAGGAACAGCAACACGAGCCGGTCGTGGTCGGTGAGCTCTTCGCGGCGCCACGCGACGAATCGCTGCGCGACGTAGTACCCGATAAGGATCGTGGTGAGCGCGGACGACACGATGTTGATGATGTGCCACGGCTCCACTGCGCCGAATGCCCAGACGCCGCCTCGAGGCTCGGCGAACAGCAGCCCCAGCGCGGCAGACGCGACGTTGTAGGCATAGAACGGCAAGGGGTTGGCTCCGAAGCGTGCGAGGAGCTCGCCCGGCTCCAGCATACCGAAGCCGAAGCCGGACGGCCGCTCGGTCAGCGCGGGCGTACCCACGTGAAGCACGAAGAAGCGCAGTACCAGGTAGACGGCGACGATGGCCGTGCACGCGGCGACCGTGCGCCGCGACGTGCCCGGATAGCGGAGCAGGTGGGCGGCCACGAACACGACCCACACGAGCAGCCCCGTTTCGAGCGTCAGGAGCGAAAACACCAGCAGCAGCGCCGCCGACGCATCGACGATCCGGCCCCCGCGGGACCGCGCCAGGCAGGCCGCCGCGAGACAGCAGAGCACGAGCGTCAGGAACGTGTTGATGGGAAACGCCTCGCGCACGGTTCCCGTGAACGTGTGAATGCCGAGCAGGATGGCGAGGCAGACGGGCACGACCGCGGCGTCGCCCGCCGTGCGGATTCGAAGCAGGTGGACCGCCAGGAGCAGCGCGGCGATCACCTGCAGCACCTGGATTCCGCGGTACCAGTCGAAGTAGTCGCCGCGCGCGAGGTCGTACACGATCTTGAGCTGCACCTGCAGCAACGGCCGCAGATAGCCGTCCCCGTGGAGCTCGTGCACGAACACCTGCGAGACGGGCGTGCCCTGAACCTGCAGCAGGTTGGCGAAGCTGTCCGTGAGCTGGATGGGGATCCCCAGGAGGAAATAGCCCGTCACGCAGCCAAGCACCACCGCGTACGCGTACGCGGCCAGGCGCCACGGCGGCGGGAACGTCATCGCGACACCCATCGCTCCGCCGGGTCGAGCAGGTCGATCTGGTCGAGCAGCGCGAGATCCATCGGGGTGAAACGCGCGGCGTCCATCGACGCGTAGGCGTGGCGCGCCGCGTAGAGATGCGGCGTGAGGAAATGATCGTCCGCGTACACGGCAAGCGTGTCGGTGCCGATCATCGGCGCAAGCCATGCGAGGCTTCCGCAGGTGCCGACGAACCGTGACGCGCGGCGGATCACCTCGGTCTGGACGCCGAGATTGTTCTGCGGCGTCATCCAGCGATCGAGCGTGATCACGCCCGGAATGTCCTGAAACACGTAGTCGGCGTGCTCATCGAGCGCAAGATTCGTGTTGAGCGTGACGATCGGATATTTGCGGCCGATCCGCTCGACGAGCCCGCGGAGCATCTCGCGGTGCCCGGGCGTGTCCATCAACGCGCGTCCCGTGTAGAACTTCACCGCGACAAACCGGTCGGGCAGCGGCGGCAGCTCCACCGGCGCGATCGTTCCGATCGGCGCGTAGTCGGTGTAATCGAGCACGTACTGCAGCGGGCCGTTCCCGAGCCAGAACTGGCGCAGCAGGCCGAACATCGCGGAGGGATGACACACCGCCGCGTCCTCGAGACCGAGACGCGCGCGGGCGCGCGACAGGATTTCCTCGTCGAACGCCGAGCGCGCCAGCTGCTTCTGATCGGCGTCGCCGCGCCGCGCCTCGTTGCGCTCCGCAAATTCCTGCGGCGTGAACAGATCGAACTGCTCGACGTATCGGGACGCGATGCCGCCGTACCAGGCCGACACGCCGCCGCGCGACAGCGCGATCACGCGATCCGGATCGACGTCGTACTGGCGGGTGAACCAGCGGACGAACGGCACCCAGTAGAGCGTCTCGTATCCAACCTCGGACAGCCAGGGCCCGAGCACGATCGGGCCGGACCCGGCGGCTGCGGCGCGCAGCGTGCGCCGCGCCGAGAGATCCTGCGCGATTGCGGGCCACGTGCGGCGGCGCAGGCGATCCCAGTAGCGCGAGGTGCGCACGACGCCCGCGTACGCGTGCTGTGCCGCGTCGCGGCCGCGGTCGCCCAGCTTCACCTGCGCGCGTGCATGCTTGCCCGATTCGCGCACGTCCTTCCTGCGCCGCAGCGTCCAGTGCCTGCCGCGGCGATAGAGCTTCGCGGTGCGGTTCCAGACGACCCGCGCAAGGTTCTGCGCTGCGAGTGAAAGGCTCATGAGTCGCGCAACGAGCCACGGAGGGGCGGAGGCACGGACGTGGCGTCTGAGGGCTCGTGTCCTTCGCGCCAGCGCAGAAACTTCGCCGGCACGCCGGCGACAATCGAAAACGGCTCCACGTCCCGCGTCACGACCGCCCCGGCGCCGACGATCGCGCCCTTGCCGATTGTGACGCCGGGAAGAATCACGGCGTTCACGCCGATGTCCGCCCACGCGGAGATGCGCGTCGGCTTGATCTCGAGATCCGTCTGGATGATCGGCACGTCTGGCGGCTGGCCGGTGTGCTCCGACCCGAGCGCCCTGGCGCCGGGGCCCCAACCGACGTACTCCTCAATCACCAGGTCGCGCGCATCGAGATAGCTCTGCGGTCCAATCCAGGCGTAGTCTCCGATGACGCAGCGGCCGTCCGCGCGTCCCTGGATGAACGCCTGCTCGCCGACGAACACACCGTCGCCAATCTCGAACGTCTCCAGATGCGCGGCGATGGCGCCCCGGCCAATGCGCACGCCGTGGCCGAACCGGCGCGCGAGCGCGCGCCAGACGGCGCGGCGCATCGCCGCGGCCATCTCGCCATCGCCCAGCGCGTGACGGGCCGCGATCTCCAGCAGCTCGTCAGGCGAGTTGAGCCGGCGGAGGTCGTCGCTGAGCGTCAGCTCCGTGTCCGGGTCGCGCTCAACCGGCTTGAGCCCGTGGATCGCGTGAACGATCCGCGTCACACGCGTACAGCGGCAGACACCGCCGCCGCGACCGTTTCGACCTGTGCTCGCGTCATCTCTGGAAAGATCGGAAGCGACAGCACCTCGCGCGCGGCGGCCTCGGCGTTCGGAAAATCTCCGGCGCGATGGCCAAGGTCGGCGTGCGCCTCCTGCAAGTGCACGGGAATGGGATAGTGAATGCCCGTCTGGATCCCCTGTTTGCCGAGGACGCCCCGCAGCTTGTCGCGATCGTCGGTCCGCACCGCAAACACGTGATACACGTGGCGGCATCCGGGCCGCGCCTTCGGCAGCCGCACACTCTCGGGGTCCAGCGTCTCGGCGTACCACGCGGCCACCTGCCGGCGCTTCTCCGTCCACGCTTCGAGGTGGCGCAGCTTCACGCGCAGGATCGCGCCCTGGATGCCATCCATCCGGTAGTTGAAGCCCTTCAGGCGATGCTCGTACCGCTTCTCCTGCCCCCAGTCGCGCAGCGTGCGGCACGTCTTCGCGACGTCGGCGCGCGTCGTCGTCACCGCGCCGCCTTCCCCGTACGCGCCGAGGTTCTTGCCCGGATAGAAGCTGAAGGCGGCAGTCTCGGCAAGCGATCCGCAGCGGCGCCCGTGATACTCGGCGCCGTGCGCCTGCGCCGCGTCCTCGATCACGGTCAGGCGATGGCGGCGCGCGATGTCGAGGAGGGGATCCATGTCCGCGGGCTGGCCGTACAGGTGCACCGGCATGATCGCGCGCGTCCGCGGGGTGATGGCCGCTTCGGTCTTCGCGGGATCGATCGTGAAGTACTCCGGCTCGATGTCGACGAACACCGGCCGCGCCCCCGTGTAGCCGATCGCGGAGACGGTCGCGACGAAGGTGAACGGCACCGTGATGACTTCATCACCCGCGCCGATGCCCGCGGCCAGCAGCGCGAGGTGCAGCGCGCTCGTGCCCGAGTTCACGCCCACGGTCTCGGATGCCTGGCAATAGCGCGCGAAGTCGCGCTCGAAGCCCGCGACCTCCTCGCCGAGGATGAATTGCGCGCTGTCGAGCACGCGGCCCACCGCGGCGTCGATCTCGCTCTTGATGCTGCGGTACTGCGACTGAAGATCTGCAAATGGAATCATGCGATGTTGAAAATTGATTCTTATTCTCTGTGACTCCGTGTCTCTGTGGCTTGTGATCGGAAACAGGGCCAGCCGGTCTCGGGATCCCGCGCCGCGGCCGGCAGGTCGCGGCTCACGAGAATGTGGATTGTCAACTGATCGTCGACGGGTACATCCGTCAAGGGCGCATACCGGGCGTGAACGTAGCCGGCGACGAGTGGAAAGCGGCTGTCGAATTCAGCCTGGTAATCGCTGGAGATGATGACGAGCGGAACGCTCTGGCGCCGAAGGTGGTCGTACGCAAACCGCTGGTTCGCATCCGAGCCATAGTACCCGCCGAAATATTCCTGCCCCGCGGCAAACAAGCGCTGCGCGTAGAAGGGAACTTCCGGCAGATATCCGCCAACGAGTATTCGATCTGTCGTCGAGGTGCACCGATCCACGTATCGAAAGAACGGGACAAGGCGCCGTGCGGCCTGCGATGGGAGCTGGTAGTCCGTAAAGCGTGCGCGGAGATCCGCCGTCCGCTCCACGAAGCGCCCCGGGATCTCCTCTTTGTGGCCCAGCAGTCCTGCGCGATCGATCTCTGCGTGCGTGTGCCCCACCGCGAGCACCGAGGCGCCCATCAGTCCCGTGCACACGATCGCGATCGGGATCGCGACGGCGCGGCCCGCTGACGCGTGCCACGCGCGGGCGAGCAGCCAGGCGCCGAGCATCACCGCGGGCACGATGGCGTCGGCGAGGCGCGTGTTCAGCGGATCGCGAATGAACGTGACGTCCACGAGGAGCGCCACGAGGGCCAGCGGAGCGATGCGCGCGGCAACGGCGCGAGCATCGTCACCCATCCTCCGGGCCACGAGAATCCCGATCGCGAGCAGCGGCAACACGTACAACTCGTACACGAGCGCCGATTCGAGCGGGCGCGCGTCGCCGACGATCCGGGGCCAGATGTGCCACTGGCGGCCCGCTTCGCGGGCACTGTACTCCACGCCGGTGCGGAAGTACGGCCACAAGCCGCCGTGTACCTGCACGTAGATCAGAAACGGAAGGAGGAGCAGCGCCACGAACGCGGTGAAGATCGCCGCCGCTCGAGCCGACTGTTTCCACGATGTCGACCCGCGACCGAGCGCCGCGGCCAGCACGCCTCCGGCCCAGAGAAACAGGCCGTGGTCGTGGCGAAACAGGAAGGCGATCGCGACGCCCGCCGCAACGGCAAACAGGCGCGGCAGATCCGGACGCGCAAGGTATCTCCCGTACAGCCAGAACGCGAACGCATACGCGAGGATCTTCGGGTAGCCGTAGGTTCGCGGGAACACGGCGATCTCGAAGAGCGCGGCGAGGATCGCCAGCGCCATCGATCCGGTGAGCTGGCGAACGGCGGCCGCCGTGAACGCGGCCGCCAGGCCGAAGGCGACGGCCACGAGCATCGCTTCGGCGAACTGCGTCTGGCCAAATACCTTCTGCGCGAGCGCCGACGCGGCGAACATGAGCGGCTCGCCCGGGTCGATGAAATCACGGGTGGGCCACTCCCCGAACAGCATCTGCCGTCCACCGCTGATGTACTCGAAGTGATCGTTGACGAATCCGAACTTCAGCGCGAGAAAGCGGAACGCGGCGGTCAGCGCGAACAGGAGAACGAGTATCCCGGCTGTCCGCGCCTGGACGCCCGCCCACCGTACTGGCACGACGCGCTCACTCATGAGATTGTTGAAACGGGGATGATCGGAAACAGGGCCAGCCGGTCTCGGGATCCCGCCCCGCCGCCGGCATGTCGCGGCTCACGAGAATATGGATCGTCTGCTCATCGTCAATGGGCACGTCGGTCAGCGGTACATACTGCGCGCGGACGTACCCGGCGACGAGGGGAAAGCGGCTGTTGAATTCTGCCAGGTCATCGCTGGGGACGATGACAAACGGAACGCTCTGGCGGCGCAGGCGATCGAACGCGAACCGCTCGTTCGCGTCCGACCCGAAGTACGCGCCGAAATACTCCTGTCCCGCCGCGAACAGACGTTGCGCGTAGAACGGCACTTCCACCAGGAAACCGCCGACGAGCAGACGGTCGTCAGGCGACGTGCAGCGATCGACGTATCGAAAAAATGGCACGAGGCGGTAGGCGGCTCGCGTGGGGATCTGGTAATCCGTGAACCGCTCACGAAGATCGGCCGTGCGCTCGACGAATCGCTGGGGAATGTCGCGCGATCGTCCCAGCAGCCCGGCGCGATCGATCTCTTCGTACGTGAACCCGACGGCCAGCACGGACGCGCCCATCAGCAGCGTGAACACCAGCGCCAGCGGCACCGTGAGCGCGCGCCGGCTCGACGCGCTGAAGGCCCGCGACAGCAGCCACCCGCCAAGCATCACCGCCGGCACGATTGCATCGGCGAGCCTCGTATTGAGTGGATCACGGATGAAGCTGACGTCCACGAGGAGCGCCACGAGGGCGAGCGGCGCGATTCGCGCGGCAACGGCGCGCACATCGTCACGCGCCCTCCAGGCCACGAGCATCCCGATCGCGACCAGCGGCAACAGATACAACTCGTAGACGAGCGCGGATTGGAGCGGCCGCTCGTCGCCGAAGACGCGCGGCCACACGTGCCATTGACGCAACGCTTCGCGCTGGCTGAACTCGACCCCCGTGCGGAAGTACAGCCAGAGCCCGCCGTACGCCTGCACGTAGATCAAATACGGGAGCAGCAGCACGACGAGAAACACGGCAAACATCGCGGCTTCGCGTACTGAAGTTCTCCACGCCGTCCGTTCGTGCGCCAGCAGGATCGTCAGCGCCGCTCCGGCCCCCAGGAAGAGGCCGTGATCGTGGCGGAACATGAACGCGATCGCCACGCCCGCCGCCATGGCAAAGAGACGCTTCATGTCCGGCGCCGCCAGGTACCTGCCGTACAGCCAGAACGCGAACGCGTAGGCGAGGATCTTCGGATAGCTGTAGGTCCTCGGAAAGACGGCAATTTCGAACAGCGCGGCGAGAATCGCCAGCGTCATCGATCCGGTGAGCTGACGAACCGCGGCGGCGGTGAAGGCCGCGGCAAGGCCGAAGGCGATCGACACGAGCATCGCCTCGGCGAAGAGCGTCGATCCGAAGACCTGCTGCGCGAGCGCCGATGCGCCGAACATGAGCGGCAGACCGGGATCGATCCAGTCGCGCGTCGGCCATTCGCCGAAGAGCATCTGCCGCCCACCGCTGATGTAGACGAAATGATCGTTGACGAAGCCGCTCTTCAGCGCCAGGAACCGGAACGCTGCGGTGAGCGCGAACAACGCAACGCAGGACGCGGCCGGCCACCTTCTCACGTGCTACACAACCGGCGTGAGCGCCGCGAGCGAGACGAGGCGCCCCTGTTGCGCCATCGATTGACCCGCGGCTTCGAGCAGTCGCACCACGCGAAGGCCGGCATGGCCGTCGGTGAGCGGCGTCTGCTTCTTCTCGACGCAGTCGACGAAGTGCCTGGCTTCGGTCTGCAGGGCCTCGGTAATGCCAAGCTGCGGCGCCCACATGTCGCCGGTGCGATAGCCGACCATCATCTGGTAGAGGTTTTCCTGGCTGGGGTTCACCGAGATTCCGCGGTCGTACACCTTGATCTTCTCGCTCGTCTCGAGATCATCGAAGACGACCATGCGGCGGCTGCCGCCGAGGAGCGTGCGGCGCACCTTCACCGGCGCCAGCCAGTTCACATGCACGTGCGCAATCAGGCGGCCGTCGAAGAACATCGTCATGTAGGCGATGTTCTCCGGTTGGCCGGGCACGTGCGCAAGGCCGGTCGCAGAGACCCCCGTCGGCGACTGCGCCAGCACGAAGTCCATGATCGACAGGTCATGCACGGCGAGATCCCACAGGACGTTGACGTCGTGCTGAAAGAGTCCGAGGTTGATGCGCACCGAGTCGTAGTAGTAGATCTCGCCGAGGTCGCCGGCCTGTGTGAGCTCGCGCATCTTCGCCACCGCGTTCGTGTACACGAACGTGTGGTCGACCATCAGCACCAGCCCGCGCTTCTCGGCCTCTTCGATGAGCGCCAGCGCCTGCTGCGTGGTCGACGTCATCGGCTTCTCGACGAGCACGTGCTTGCCCGCGCGAAGCGCCTCCATCGCGAGCTCGAAGTGCGACGACACAGGCGTGGCGATCGCCACGGCGTCGACCGACGGATCGGTGATGAGATCGCGGGAATCGGTCGAGACCTTCGTCGCCGGGTACCGCGCGCTCACCTGCGAGAGGCGCGCGGCGCGCAGGTCGGTCACGAACCCGACCCGCGCGCCGGCTGTTTCCGCGAAGTTCCGAACGAGGTTCGGTCCCCAGTAGCCGTAGCCGATCACGCCGACAGTAATCATCGCGGCTCCTGCGCGCGCACGCGCGCTGGTACGCCCGCGACCACCGCATCGTCGGGCACGTCGTGGGTGACGACGGCCCCGGCGCCGACGAGCGCGCGCGCGCCGATCGTGACGCCGCACAGGATGACGGCGCCGCTGCCAATCGACGCGCCCGTCCGGACGCGCGTGGGCACGACCTTCCAGTCGGCGTCCGTCTGCAGGCCGCCCGCGGCGGTCGCGCGTGGATAGCGGTCGTTGATGAACATTACTCCGTGACCGACGAATACGTCATCCTCGATGGAGACGCCTTCGCAGATGAACGTGTGCGAGGAGATCTTGCACAGGCGGCCGATCGACGCGTTCTTCTGGATCTCGACGAATGCGCCGATCTTCGTGCCGTCGCCGATCTCGCAGCCGTACAGGTTCACGAGATCGGGATGGTGAATCACGACGTCGCGGCCGAGCCGCGCGCTAGAGGCAATCGGCATGAATGGTCCCGGCCCTCAGCGGAAGCACGGCCACCCAGTTGCTGTGTCGCGGCTCACGGGCGTCAGCGTGCGATTGATGAAGACATCGACGGTACCGGCGCGGGACGGGTACGACGCGACCGGCTCGAAATGAGCTGCGATGAAGTCCTGGATGTACGGGAACAGGCCTCCTTGCCATGGTGATGACACGATTGCAGCCGCGACGGTCTCGCGGGAGAGCCGATCTTCCGTAAACGCCTGGTCCGCTGCGGTCGTGAAGATACCCGGGAAGAAGGAGGAACGTCCGCCGGCGAAGGGGCGCTGCGCGTAAAACGCGACTTCTGGAATGAAACCCGGCAGCAGGAGCCGATGCGCGGGTGTCGTGCATCGATCCACGTAGTCGAAGAGCGGCAAAAGCGCGGGGACGGGACCGGCAGGCATCTGCCGCACCGTGAAACGTTCGTGCAGTTCGGCGGAGCGGTCCGCGAACCGCTCCGGCAGCCGGCGAAGCCCGCCGAAAAGGCTCGCACGATTGAGCTGTTCGGACGTATGACCGACCTCCGCCACCGCGATCGCGCTGGTTGCGACAAGAAGCGTCGCGACAGCGCCGATGGCCACGCGGCCGCGCCTCGTGGAGGCGTGGCGCGTCGCTGTCAACCATGCCGCGAGAAGCAGCGCCGGCACGATCGCATCCGGCAGACGGTTCGTCAGCGCGTCGCGCAGAAATCCACGATTGACGAGAATGGCGATGGCGATCAGCGGAACCACCCGGGCGGCGGTGACGCGCCAATTCGGCTCTCTGAGCTGCGCCAGCAGGAATCCAGCTGCGGCGAACGGCAGCAGGCAAAACAGGTAATACAGAAAGGCGACGCTGTTCTGGTCCAGCCCTGCGCCTGCACTCAGCCTTGGAATCATCAGAGTCGTTCGCTCCGACTCGGACGCGCTGAACGCCAGGCCGCGCTCGACATACGTCAGTACGCCGCCGTTGACGGCGAGATAGAGGACATACGGAAGCAGACCGAGGCCCACGAGCGCAACAAAGACGCCGATGCGCGTGCGAAGCCGGCGATGAATTCCGGTCCCGGTTGCGAACGCGACGGCCAGCGCGGCGCCGCACCCGAGATAGGCCCCGTGATCGTGGCGGAAGAGAAACGCCACGGCCACGAACGCCGCCAGCGCCACCATCCGCGTCAGCGACGGGCGGCGGACGTACGACCACATGATCACAGGTCCCGCGGCATACAGCAGGATCTTCGGGTAGCTGTAGTTGAGCGGGAATATGGCGATTTCGAACGCCGCGGCGACGACACCGGCGGCAAGCGAACCGGTGAGCTGCCGCACGGCCGCGGCCGTCAGCGCGGCAGCGAGGCCGAATGCGCCTGACACGAGCATCGCTTCCGCGAACAGGTTCCGTCCGAACACGAGCTGTGCCCCGGCCGATGCGGCGTACATGAACGGCAGCCCCGGATCGAGAAAGTCGCGCGTCGGCCAGTCACCGAACAGCATCTGCTGCGCGCCAGCGAGGGCGACGTATTGATCGTTGGAAAAGCCGACGAGCCCGAGAAAACGGAGCGACCCGGCGATGAGGGCGATACCAAGATACAGCAGGCCCGTCGCGACGGACGCCCACGCGCGGGACGACACACGGAGTCGCCAGAGCCCGGGCATCACGACCGGATTCGGAGCCGTCAGACCCGACGAGCTCATTCCGCCTTCAGTTTCTCCAGGACGAGTACGCGTCCCTGGTTGCCCCAGTCCATGCGTGCCTCGAGATCGGGACGCGAGCGGCAGCCTTCGAGCACGAACATCAGGCGCAGCATGTCCTTGTTGAGGAGCGTGATGTGGGTGGGATCCACGTCGAACTGCGTGGTGAAGTCGAGCAGGGTCGCGGGGTCCGGATGAAATCTCGTCGTCACGTAAATGAACTTCGTCGTCATCCGCACCATGTTCGAGACCGCCTGCCGCACCTGCAGCACGGTGAGATGCTCCAGCACTTCGCGGCAGATGACGAGGTCGTACGCGTTGGCCGGCTTCAGCGTCTGGTCGGTGACGACGCCGACGGTGATGCGGCCGCGGACCTGCGGGGTTGCGAGCTGTTTGCTGCTGTCCGCAAAGTCGATCCCTTCGACGTCGACGTTCAGCTCCCACAGCAGGTGCATCAGCGCGCCGGGGCCGCATCCGAGGTCCAGCACCTTCTTCGGCTGGAAGACCTCTTTGATCAGCGACGGATTTTTTGCCTCGATCTGCCGGCGCGTCTCCAGGTTGTAGTTGTTGCCCTCGGCACGCCAGTCGCCGGTGAAGTACTCGGAATCGTAGTGCGCCGATCCGACCGGCTTCTGGTCGATGACGCGCTGCTCGAACTCGGTGATGTTCATCGCGGATTCTGCTGCTCCGTGTAGCTCTTGAGAATACGGCTCGAGGAATCGACGACGGTATCGAGGTACACCACCTGGATGCCGTGATCGCCGCAAATGCGCACTTGATCCGGTGGAAGGCGCCCTTCCCAATCCCTGCCCTTCACGTAGTACTTCGGCTGCAGCTCGCGCAGGATCGTCTCGGTGTCGAACTGGTTGACGTGCGTGTAGCTGATGAAACGAATCGCGTCGACGATGGCCGCGCGCTGATCCTCGGGAAGAAGCGGCGCATGCTTCGTGCGCACGTAGCGATCGGATGCGATGTTGCAGAGCAGCGGCACGTCGAGCTGCCGGGCCGCCGCGCGGAAATACTCGATGTGCCCGCGGTGCAGCGGGTCGAACGCGCCGTCCACCATCGCGACTTTCTTCCGGTAGTCCTTCAACTGCTCGAATTCGAGGATCACGATTTGACGAGCAGCCCTTTGTCCCGTAGTTCCTGCAGCGCCTTGTCGAAGAAGTCCACCGCGACATCCGGCGTCGTCTTGGCCCATTTGATCAGCTCGGCAAATCCCTGGTCGAGCGTGACCTTCGGCGCGAAGCCGAGGGTGTCGCGCGCGCGCGTGATGTCGGCCGTATTGTGGCGGATGTCGAACGTGCGTCCCGCCTCAGTAATCTGCGGCTGGATAGGGCTGCCCAGCAGACGACCAATGAGCTTCGCGACCTCGAGGATCGTGATCGTCTCTCCGGAACCGACGTTGACGGGAAGGTAATCGGCGCCCGGCTTCTCGATCATCAGCAGCAGGCAGTCGACGACATCGTGAATCGACACGAAGTCGCGCAGCTGGCCGCCATCCTCGAACACGATCGGCTGCTTGCCGTTCAGCAGCCGGCTCAACCAGATCGCCGCGACGCCCGCGTACGGATTGCTCAGGCTCTGACGCGGACCGTAGACGTTGAAGAAGCGCGGCGCCACCGACGGGATGCCGTAGGTTTTCCCGATGAGCAGCACCATCTCTTCCTGGTGGTACTTCGTCATCGAGTAGATGTTGTCGCGGTAGAGCGCCTTGTCTTCCGGCGTCGGGATCGATTTCAGGTGTTTGCCGCAGTGCGGGCAATGCTGCTCCCAGTCGCGCGCGGCGAGCTGCGACTCCGGGCGGATCGTCGGCGCAACCGCGCCATGTGCATCGCAGGTGTACGCGCCTTCACCGTACACGCCGATCGAGGACGCGACAATCACTTTCTCGACCTTGTGCTTCGTGTTGACCAGGATGTCGAGCAGGAGCGCCGTGCCGCGCGTGTTCACGTCCACATAGCGATCGACCTGGTACATGCTCTGGCCGATGCTGACCGCCGCGGCGAAATGCACGACCGCCTGCGACGCGAGGACGAGCGGCTCGAAGACGGCGCGATCGCGCACGTCGCCCTTGACGTACTTCGCCTCCGGGTTCGCATAGGACGGCCACGTGCCGGAGCGATGCACCTGCGGCTCGAGGTTGTCGAGCACCGTCACGCGATACTCGCGCGCCACCAGCGAGTCCACGAGATGGGAGCCGATATAACCGGCGCCGCCGGTCACCAGGATGTCAGTGATGCCCATGGGCATTGGAATGGCCCCTCTAGGGAAGCACGCCGAGAAGCCGCATGCGGATATCTTCCGACCGCAAGGCCTGGCGCTGATGTGGCGTGTAACCCTCGTACTGATAGGGAAGGAACTGGAGCGGGTGGCGCGCTTCCGCGAGCGTCACGTAATGGCTCGGCAAGTCGAGCGGAGCGGGCCCCGGATACAGGTGCTTCGCGTTGACCCATATCACGCCCCGATATCGTGCGGTCACCGCGTCACCCGGCTGATTGCGCGCCATGAAGTCGTCGGGAAACGACTGCAGCAGCGGCTCCCGGAAATTCAGGGCCGCCTGGACGATCATCGCGACGATGACCGCCACCGCCAGTCGTCGCACGCTCCGATGTTGTGACATCCGCAGTCGTTCGAATGTATGAGCGGCAACGAGGCAAAAGAACGGCACGAGTTGTCGCGCAAGCCGGCCGTACACGACGAATTGGTGGAGCACCACTGAACACGTCGCCAGCGCCGCATAGATCACCACGAGTCCGATGAATCCAGCCCGAAGCCGGGGCGAGGTCACGATGGCCCGGGGCGCCCACAGCCACGAAGCGGCGCACCCGATCCACACCCACAGCAGAAGGTGCTCCGCGTGCCACAGGTATTCGAAGGGGAGGCTCCATCCTTCTTCAAGTGTCCCCTGGTCGATCGTTCCTGAATACGAGATGACGTTCTGGAGGAAGTGTCCATGGAGCGCCGCGCTGGCGCCGACGGCGAGACCCACCACTGTCCCAGCTCCCAGAGCGGCGAGGGCACCGTACCTCAGAACCTCAGGCCATCTCTTCGAGTGTTGAGTCACGCATATCAACGTGACGGCCGCCACGGTTGTCCAGTATCCGGAATACGTCAGGAAGGAACATGCGCCGAGTATTCCGCACAGGTACGCCCGGCGATTGGTCCGCCCGGCGCCAAGTCCTGCGTACAGCGCGAGGAGGGCAAACGTCATCGCGAGGTCATACGGCTGCACATGCCTGGCCCAGTAAAAGAATGCCGACGACAGCGCGAGGGATCCCGCGGCCAGGAGTGATTCGACGTCGCCTGCGCCGAGGACGCGCGCAATCCGCGCGATCAACCAGATGTTCAGCACCGAGCACATCCCGACGAACAGCGCGTAGATTCTCAGGTCGCTCCTGGTGCCGAATTCGATCGCGGCGGGGACCAGCGCCATCACCATGAACAGCGGATGTTTCGGGCGATCCAGTCGGACAAACACCTCGTGGAAGTCATGGTTGATCAACGCCGCCAGGATGAGCCGCGGATTGCCGGCGTCTTCGTCGGGCCAGTAGGCCTGTCCCCCGGACAGAGCCAGGCTCACGCGCAGCACCAGGGAGACGAGCAGGATCAGCCACAGGACTCTCTGACCCATTCGTCAGTGCGAATGTGTCGATTTCATCATCGACAGCCCGAGCTGATCGAATGCGGAGATATCGAGCGGCGAAAACCGTCCCCCGCCAATCACCTGGTAGACACGCCGGGCGACCTGCAGGTGCCCGTGCAGGAACCGCGCGTCGGCGAGCACCGCGGTCGTGTCGACGCCAAGCATCGGCGCGAGCCACGCGAGCGCGCCGCACGTGCCGACGAACGACGAGGCGCGGCTGATGATCGCCGTCTGCACGGCCAGATTGTCTCGCGGCTGGAGCGAGTCGCGCACGCTCTGGATCCGCGACGCCGCCGCAAACGAATAGTCTTCGTGGTCGTCGAGCGCCAGCCCTGTATCGAGCATGACGACCGGCGTCCGCTCGGCGATGCCGAGGACGATCGCTTGCAGCGCGCGGCGGACCGGTTCGGTCGGCGGAAGCGACGCC
>Ga0209515_10003423_pt1 | contig 22763 bp, 27 predicted proteins | sample Subgroupgradi54m_FD_187454 | JGI IMG/M metagenome (GOLD analysis project Ga0209515, IMG submission 187454) | Subsurface groundwater microbial communities from S. Glens Falls, New York, USA - GMW60B uncontaminated upgradient, 5.4 m (SPAdes)... ... | reverse complement strand
AGAGGTTTCTCTCGGGTTTTCAAAAAAGCAGGCTTTAGAAGAAGCGCGCCGTTGCCCGCAGTGCGCCACCCCGACGTGTTTGGCCGGGTGTCCATTGGGGATTGATATCCCGGGATTTATCCGTCATATCCGCGAAAACGAACCCGTCAGAGCTTTGGCAAAAATTAAAGAGAACAACATGTTTGCCTCCATCTGCGGACGGCTATGTCCGGCACCGTGCGAGAGGGCGTGTGTTTTTTATGAGGATGGCGCTCCCATCGCGATCCGGGCCTTGGAACGTTTTGCCGCGGATTTTGGGCAGGTGAAATCGTTTAAACCGGAACCATTATCTTCGCGCGGAACAAAAGTGGCGGTTGTCGGTTCAGGTCCGGCGGGATTAACGGCCGCCGGGTTTCTGGCGCACAAAGGTTTTTCGGTCACGGTCTTTGAAGCGTTTAATGAACCGGGCGGAGTTTTGCGTTGCGGCATTCCGGATTTTCGATTTCCTAAAAAAGTTTTAGATTCAGAAATTGCCTGGCTGAAATCTTTGGGGGTTGAATTCAAAACGAATTTTTTGATCGGTCAAAGCGCCGGCCTGAAAGATTTATTATCGTCGGGATTTGCAGCAGTTTTTCTCGCCGTAGGCGCGGGAGTTCCTCAATTTTTAGATATTCCCGGCACAAACCTCGGCGGAGTTTTGTATGCGGATGAGTTTTTGATGCGGATGAATTTAATAAAAACAGGCGATCCCAAATCTGCCGCTTCATTTAATATCGGACATCGAGTCGTCGTCGTTGGCAAAGGGTACGCGGCGATCGATTGTGCGAGGGCGGCGCTTCGTTTGGGGCGAGAAGCGACGGTTGTTTTTGGACATAGCGAAGATGATCTGGATATTCGTATCGAAGAAAAAGAATATGGAAAAGAGGAAGGTCTTAAATTGGAACCTTTGACGAAACCTTTGGAGATTTTAGGTGGTCAAGATCATTTTGTCTGCGGAATCAAATGTCAGCGGATGGATTTTGGAGATCCGCAAAATTCCGGGAAATGGAAATTGATTGAGGTGCCGGAATCAGAATTTATTATGGAAGCCGACACCGTGATTCTGGCGGCCGGGCACCGGCCGCATAGCGCATTTATTAAGAAAACACCGGATTTTAAAATGAATCCCGACGGAACCGTTTGGGTGAATGAAATAAATGCTATGACATCGATCCCCGGTATTTTTGCCGGAGGAAATATCACGGTGGGGACGACCTCCATCGTGCGCGCCATCGCCGATGGAAAAAAAGCTGCCCAATCGATTGAGCGGTATTTGAAAGCGAAAGTATGAATCAACGACGATCCATTCAAGATATTTTGAACAAGAAAAAGCGTGGCGAGAAAATAACGATGTTGAGTGCCTACGATTATCCTTTCGCTTCGTTGATTGACGAGGCGGGGATCGATATTGTTCTGGTTGGTGATTCTCTGGCCAATGTGGTCTTAGGGTTGGAATCGACGCGCGAGGTCGGGATGCAAGAGATGCTCCATCATGCCAAGGCGGTCAACCGTGCCGTCAAAAACGCGATGGTCGTCGGCGACATGCCTTTTAATTCGTATCAATTGCATCCAAATGATGCCCTTAAGAATGCGAAACGTTTCCTCGAGGAGGCGGGTTGTCAAGCGATCAAATTGGAATGGTTTGAAAAATGTTTGGAGGTCACTGAAAAAATTGTTCGAGGAGGAATTCCGGTGATGGGCCACGTAGGTCTCACCCCTCAGAGCGCGGATCAGCCGGGAGGTTTTAAAGTTCAAGGAAAAGATGCACAGGCGGCTAAACAATTGATTGAACACGCGAAAGATCTGGAACGCCTTGGATGTTTTAGTATCGTCCTGGAATGTATTCCGGATAAAATCGCGGAAATCATCACCGCCGAATTATCGATTCCGACGATTGGCATCGGCGCTGGAGTGCACTGCGATGGACAGGTCTTGGTGACGCATGATCTTTTGGGATTGTTTTCGAAATATCACCCGAAATTTGTCAAAGAGTATGTGAATTTAGCTCCGTTGATCGTGCAAGCGGTTCAACAATACACGAAAGAGGTGAGGGAAGGGAAATTTCCCAACGAAGCGCATAGTTTTAAGATCAAAGAGGAAGAGATCAAAAAATTAAAAAGTTTGTAGGATTTTTTGGGAGAGCTGATTATGAAAAAATGTCCGTATTGCGCTGAAGAAATTCAAGATGAGGCCATCAAATGCCGTTTCTGCGGGTCCATGCTAGACGGAAATTCTCCCGATCAGAAAAAACAAAAAGTCCCGTGGTATTTGAATAAATCCTCTGCCGTGATTGGTTTTTTAGTGGTTGGTCCTGTTTCGGTGTTGCCTTTGATCTGGGCTAATCAACGAATGAGCCGCGGCGTCAAAATTTTTTGGACAATGATCGTTATTCTTGCCACTGTGTTTCTTTTTAAAATCCTGATTGATCAAGTTAATCAGTTAAATAAATCCTTTGAAACAATCCTGCATCAAGTATAATAGCGCCGCTATGAAATTACGACAAAAAATTACCATCATCATTTTTGTACTTCTGGGTACCAGTGGTTGCGCCAAGATCATGGAACCTTTTAGGGTGATTTGGGGATCTTCCACGCGCGCCTTAGAAGAGGCGAGGGATCAGGCGATTAGTAAAACTTACGGTTGTGATTTTGATGCCTGTTACGATGCCGTCTTAGAAATCGTGAAAGAAAGAAAGTATGTGCTTTTTGTCAATGAGCGTTTGAAAAAACGTCTGGTTGTGATGGGCATTCCCGGAAACGTTGATACGACGGAAGTCGGTATATTCTTTCGTGAATTGAAGAAATCGCAGGTACAGATCGAGGTCTCTTCTTTGAGTTCATCCGCGAAAGAGAGGATTGCCAAAGCTGTTTTGGACGGGTTGGATAAAAAGTTTGAAGAACAAAAATGATTGAGCATGAGTTATTATTTCTCGGGCTTCTTAAAGAAGGCCCTAAACACGGCTACGAAATCAAACGAAAAATCGAGGAGGAATTGTTTCCGTTCGTTGGTTTAAAGATCAAGTCGATTTATTATCCTTTAAAGAAGATGGAGCAGCTGGGGCTGGTTAATAAGGACGTCGGCCGGGAAGGAAAGTGGCCGGAGAAATTTGTTTACAGCATCACTCCCAAAGGAGAAAAGATCTTTGATCATTTGATCAATGAAAGTTTTTTATCCATTGAACGCCCCTATTTCAATATCGATTTGTCTTTATATTTCCTGCCGTATGTCGATCAAAGGATCGCCAGACGAAGACTGAGAGCCCGGGTGATCTTTTTAAAAAGAATCAAACGGGAACTGGAAACTTTAAAAAAGAACGTTAAGATCAATTCTCCGCATCTCCATATCATCCTGGATCATGATCTGGCTTTAGTTATGGCCGAAATCAAATCCACCACCATCCTCATCGATACCCTCAATAACTCCAAGGCTTTCGATTCTATAAAGAATTAACTCTTAGAAGTATTTCTTGACAAAAGAAGTTCTCATATTAAAATCGTACTAGTAAAATTTTACTAGTTTGTTAACCGCAGTGTTTTATTACTTTTGCGAAAGTCAGTAGAAAACCCCCTATGAATATCCGGCAAGTTTTAGAAAATACGGCGCAGAAATATTCCAATAAGCCGGCCATTGTTTTCAAGAACACGATTATTTCCTTTAAAGAATTACAGGAGAATGTCTTGAAGCTGGCGGGTGCCTTGAGGAGCCAAGGGATTGGGAAATCAGATAAAGTCGCGATCTATCTGCCAAACTGCCCTCAGTACGTTTACAGTTACCTGGCTTGCTTTACCCTTGGAGCCATCGGCGTTCCTTTGGATTATATGTTGAAGAAAGATGAATTAATATCGTGTTTGAGCCACTGCGAGGCCAAGGTTTTGATCGCTCAAGAGAATAATGAGGTTTCGTTGGAGTTCGTGGCGGGCGGGGTCTCTTCTCTGGCGACGATTATTTTCTGCGGCCAGAGAAGAGACCCCGCCCCGTCCGCCCCCGAATCCCATGCCCGCCCCGAATCGCCCACTCAAACTCCCAACATATTTTTATCTTTTGATGAACTTCTGGCTCGATCTTCCGTCGATTTCCCCTCCGTCAATATTCAAGATCAAGACCCCTCGTTAATCATGTACACCTCCGGCACAACCGGCCAGCCCAAAGGAATTCTTCTCAACTACAAACATTTGGAAGGTTCTCCGCGAGCCATGGAACATTTCGTCGATTTAACCGATGGTGACACAAAACTGTGCGCGTTGCCTTTGAGTCATATCGCGGGTTTGATTTATATCCAAAATTGTATTCTCTTTGGAATCACCCTGGTTCTGATGGACCGATTTCATCCGTTAGAATTCCTGAAAAATATTGCACAATACAAAATCACGTGTTTTCATATTGTCCCGGCGATGTACACGGCGATTCTTTTGCTCAAACAGATCGAAAAATTTGATTTATCATCGCTACGTTGGGTCGTCGTGTTTGGCGCTCCGAGCTCACCGGAGACCCTGCGAAGATTTCAACAGTATTGCCCCAACGCCCAGCTCTTGAACGGCTGGGGCATGACCGAAACCTGCCCCCCCAACACCGTGACTCCCTTAGGAAGTAAAAAAATTGAAAGTGTTGGAAAACCATCGCCATTCTGTGAAATTAAAATTCTAGACGAGGATGGCCAGGAAGTTCCAACCGGAGAGATTGGCGAAATCGTCATCCGCGGTTGGATCGTGATGGATGGCTATTATAAAGATCCAGAAATAACGTTTCAAATGAAACGAAACGGCTGGCTTTATACCGGGGACTTAGGCCGTTTTGATCGTGAAGGATTTCTTTATATCGTGGGCAGAAAAAAAGAGATGATCAAAGTCGCGGGACAAATTGTTTACGCGCCGGAGGTGGAAGCGGCTTTTCAAAAACACGAAGCGGTCGCGGAGGCCGCGGTCATCGGCGTTCCCGATTCCCTGCGGGGAGAAACAGTCAAGGCCTTTGTTGTCTTAAAAGAAAATATGAAAATCCCATCGGAAGATTTACGTTACTTCGCTCGCGAACATCTCGCTCACTTTAAAGTTCCTCAATCAATTGAGATTCGCGGATCCCTTCCCAAGAATCGGACGGGCAAGATTGATAAGGAATTATTGAAGCAAGAAGCTTTGATTTAAATCACAAACGAAAGGAACTAAACCTATGCAAACTCAACAACCAACCATGTCACGCGAGGTTCATTTAACTGGAAAAGATTTGATGAATATGGTGCAGTTACGCCCCACCGACATCGGCAAATACGCCATCGTCCCCGGCCCGAAAGAACGGCTGGATAACCTCATCAAAAAAATTGAAAATCCCATCAAGAATTTTACCTTCATGGAATATTCCATGTTCACCGGTACCTACGCCGGGACCAAAGTGACCGCGATCAACGGCGGGCGTTTCTCGGCGGACACCGCGATCACAACCGAGCTTTTGTGCAACGCCCAGGCTCAAACCATGATCCGCATCGGCAGCTGCGGGGCGCTGCGTGAGGATATTAAAGTCGGGGATTTGATCGTGGCGGAGGGCGCTTTTCGCGGCGACGGCGTCACGCCGTATTATGTGAAGAATGATTTTCAACCCACCGCCGATACCAAGTTAACTCAAACTCTTTTTGAAATCGCCAAAGCCTCGGGCAATACGGTTCATAAAGGAAAAGTCTGGTCAACGGATGCTATCTTACGCGAAACCCGCGAGTATGTCGGCAAGGCCGTGGATCAGAACTGTATCGCGGTCGATATGGTCAGCTCGGTTTTCTTAACGTTGTGTCAGCTTTATAAAATTCCAGCGACCGTGATTCTGGCGGTGAGCGACAACATCATGACCGGTGAAATGGGTTTCCTCGACCCAAATTATTATATGGCCGAGAGCGCGTTGGTTTCGATTGCTTTGAATTTGGTTAAAAAATTGGAAGGGAAGTAGAGACGGGTTTTAAACCCGTCTCTACAATTTAGACGTATGGTTAACGAATCACCCTTATTTTGGCCTGTTAAATTTGTAGAGACGGCTGGTAAGCCGTCTCTACATGTGCTTGATGAAACCCAACTGCCGCAAAAACTTCATTATATTCGAGTGAAGAATACGAAGCAGGCGGTTATGGTGATTCGTCAGATGAAGACGCGCGCTTTCGGGCAGTTTTTGGTTGTGTTGAACACGTTTTTGTTGGAATTAAATAAAATGGGAACGCACGACGACGTAGGGGCACGGAGCCCCATGCCCCTACAGCGGCGAATCGAAGAGACCGCTGCAGCCTTAAACGCCAGCCGCCCGACGTTTCCTTTTTCGGAGGTCACCTCGATTGTGGTCGGCTGGGCCAAACAGGCGTTAGCGCAGAATTTGAATTTAAAATCATTTTTAGAGAAAAATATCCAAGGTTTTTTAATGGGAATCCGGATGAAGCGTTTAAAACGGGTTGAACAAATTGTCGATGTGATTAAGAAGGGAAATTCTGTTTTAACGCACTGCAACGTCAGCGGTGAGCTCGCGATGGCCTCCCAGATTTGTAAAGAACAAAATAAAGATGTTCATTTTTTCGCGACCGAAACCCGCCCGTATTTTCAAGGCGCAAAGTTGACATGCTGGGAACTGCAGCGCGCCGGGGCCAAGGTGACTTTAGTTGCGGATAATGCCGTTGGATCGCTGATGGCAGATGGTTTGATCGATTGTGTGATCATTGGTTCTGACCGGTCGTGTGCCAACGGAGATGTCGCCAACAAAATCGGGTCGTATCAAATCGCCCTCTCAGCGAAAGAATTTGGAATTCCTTTATACGTCCTGACACAGCCGTCGAATAAAATTCCAACCGGTGAAGATATTCCGATTGAATTACGAGATCCCAACGAGCTTTTGTTTTATGAAGGCAAAAAAATTGTTTCAGGCAAGGTAAAAGGTTTTTATCCCGGCTTTGACGTGGTGCCGCACGAGTTAATCGCAGGACAACTCGCCGTCGATCCAAGCGGGCGGTAAGAAAAAAATATGATGCAGAATCAATTTAAAAATCATTCCATCATTTTACTCCACGGAGTTTTCGCCGTTGATTTTTTTGATCAGCTCAAAAAGAAGAATTCCAAAGAAGTTTTCATCATGGAAGGCCGGCCAAGTCTGGAAGCGGCGCAAATGAATTGCCGTGAACTTCTTAAACATAAAATCACACCGACGTTGATTTCAGATAATATGGCGGGATTTTTATTTTTCAAGAATTTGGTGAAAGAAGTGTGGGTAGCGTATCAGGTTTCGGATACGGATGGAGCGATCTGTGATATCGGGGCTTTGATTTTGGGGGTTTTAGGGAAAAGGCATTCTGTTCCCATCTATCTTTCTCCCTCGAATAGGAGAACCAGATTTTTAGGTAAAGAAAAAGAGCTGTTGAGTTTTAAAAATAAAACGGTTGCCCCAAAAGGAATCCGAGCCTACGTCCCGCTCGTCGAGTGGCTGCCGGCAGAATATATAACAAAAATATTCACAACGAAGATGGATAAGTCCGGCGAAGCGTATACCATCGTTTAATTTAGAGAAAGTGAAGATGGAATGAATGAAAATATTGTCAAACAATTAAAAACCAACGTGATCGCGATCGGCCGGCTTTTGTGGGAAAAAGATTTGGTGAGCGGCTTAAACGGCAACATCAGCGCACGCGTCGAGGACGATACGATTTTGTTGACCGCTCACTCCACCTGTTTAGGACTGTTGCATGAAAAAGATATTTTGGCGATGAAACTCGATGGACAGTTATTAGAAGAAGGAAGCGTTTCAACCGAAAAGCTGCTGCATACCGAGATCTATAAAAATTTTCCCGAAGCATTGGCGGTGATTCATACGCACACAACGTTCACCAACGCATTTTTTCTTAAATATGAAAGTTTTGTCCCTTCCACTTTTGAGGCGAAATTTTATTTAGGCGAAGTTACCTCCGTTGATCAGAAAACCCCCTCCGTCACAGAGGCGGCGCCCGTGATTCAGGCTTTGAAAAACAACAACATTACGGTATTAAAAAATCATGGTGTTGTAGCGATGGGCAAGGATCTGTTCGATTGCTTCTTGCTCATCCAGGGACTGGAGGAGGCGGTGAAGATTGATGCGCTGAGTCGTCTTTATGAGACCGACGCAACGCCCGCCGCCAAAAACAAACCGCGTTCCGCAAAATCAAAAGCTTCCCCAAAAGCATCTATATCAGCGAAGAAATATAAATTATTTTCCGAGGATCAGATCAAACAAATTGTCAAGGTTGTCAATGAAGACTCCCAACTCAAAGACATGGGAGAGAAAACCAAAATGACGATGGATTTGGCGGTCAAATTGAATGAAACCGGGCGGGTCTATAGTTTTCGTTTTCAAAACGGCCGGATCGCTCACGTGGGGAAAGATGAAAACGCGGAATTCTTGATCTCAGCGCCGGAAAAAGTTTGGCGCGCTGTTTTTAATCGGGAGATTGATCCCTTTGTGGCAACGACTCAGAAGAAGATGAATCTCCGGGGAGATTTCGCGAAAATTTCGAAATGGTACGCGCCATGTAGCCGCATCTTCGAACTTTGGCAAAGGGTTCCGGTGGAATGAAAAAGAGTGAAAAATATTTTGACTGCCTGAATCCTTCTACAGGAGAAGTGATGGCACAAATGGCGCAGGCAACCGTGAGTGATATTCAAAAGGCCGTTGCCGCTGCCCGTTGGGCTTTTGATGCCGGGGAATGGTCTGGTCTTTCTATTAAAGAACGCGGACAATTTCTTCGTAAAATTGCCGGCCTTATTCGTGACAACGCCAAAGTGTTGGCGGATTTGGAATGTCTTTCCACCGGCAAAACGATCAAGCAGACGACTTTCATCGATGTCCCGACGGCTGCGGATTGTTTTGAATATTTTGCGAATGTCAGTGAAATTTTGAAGGGCGAGCAGATCCCCGTTGGTGATCCGGTTTTAAATGTCGTTTCCCGCGAGCCCGTTGGCGTTGTGGTTTGCATTATTCCGTGGAATTATCCTTTGATTATGGCGGCTTGGAAGATTGCACCGGCTTTGATCGCTGGAAACACAGTCGTCTTTAAACCATCGCCGCTGGGCAGCGTTTCTATTATGAAACTGGCGCAAATTATAGAGAAGGCCGGTCTGCCCAAAGGCGTTTTGAATTTTGTGACGAGCAGTTCCGCTGAGGTAAGCGCCGAATTGGTGAAACACCAGGATGTGGATATGGTTAGTTTCTCCGGAGGGACCCAGATGGGAGCGGAGATCATGCGTTTGGCCGCGGGCACAACCAAAAAAATTTGTTTAGAGCTCGGTGGAAAATCCCCAAACATCGTTTTTGCCGATTGCGATTTAGACGCCGCCGTGGGAGGAAGTCTTTCGGCGATTTTTATGAATCAGGGACAAATGTGCACCGCTGCCTCGCGTCTTCTTTTGGAAGATAAAATTTACGACGAATTCTTAGGGAAACTCATTGCCAAAACAAAGAGTTTAAAAATTGGAAATAGTTCTAGTTATGAAACGGATTTTGGTCCCGTGATCAGCCTTGAAGCCCGTGACAGAATTTTAAAGTATATTGGAATCGGCAAGAAAGAGGGGGCGAAACTCGTGTGCGGCGGGCAAATTCCCAAAGGGCAGGAATTTGCCCGCGGCTTTTACATCGAGCCGACGATTTTCAGCAACGTAAAAAATTCCATGACGATCGCCCAGGAAGAAATCTTCGGCCCGGTTTTATCGGTCATTCGTTTTTCTTCTCGGGAAGAAGCGGTTAAAATTGCCAACGATTCCAAGTACGGCCTCGCCGCCTGCGTCTGGACGAAGGATTTAAAGAAAGCCAACGAAACAGCCAAACAACTTCGCTGCGGTACTGTGTGGATCAATACCTACGGCGGTTTTTATAATGAAGTGCCCTTCGGCGGATTTAAACAAAGCGGTTTCGGGCGGGAATTGGGAAAAGAAGGCCTTTTAGAATACACCCAAACCAAAAATATTTGCACCGACATGACGCCGTCGGGAAGATCTCTTGCGTCGTCGTGGTTTTGAAGATTAACCAACATAAAGGAGACAAACATGAAAGTACTTTTTTTAACCCCGCCGTTAAAAGCCTGGGATTCTCACGGCAACCATCAAGCTGCTAACCAGATGCACGCGCAGGCAGCGGCGTACATCCGGACAAAAAAAATCGCCGAGGTGACCGCGCTGGATTGCCGGGCGATGAATTATGACTGGGATCAAATGCTGCAGAAAATCAAGGAAAGCGGCGCGGATATTGTTTTTCTCGGCGACCAACTTTTTTCGACGTGCGGCGCCGCAGTCATCTGGTATTTCAACGAAGCGATGCGTCTCATTAAAGAGAAGATGCCGCACATCACAACGGTCGCAAGCGGTCTGTGGTATTCGGCGGATTATGAACGCCAGATGAGATTGAATCCGTGGATCGATTACATCTTAATCGGTGAGGCCGAAATCACCCTTGAGGAATTGCTGAACAATTTGAAATCCAAAGCAAAGAATGAGCGCGACATTCCTGGTTTGGTGTCCCGGAAAGACAAAACAACCGTCGTGATCGGTCCTCACCGCAGCTTGATCCCGGATTTAAATATTTTGCCTTTGCCGGCCTACGATCTTTTTCCCATGGAAAAATACGTCGGGCATACGTACTGGAAACCTTTCGCGGAATTGATGACCTCCCGCGGCTGCCCGGGAAAATGCCATTTCTGTTACGAATGGGCTTTGTACGACAGCCGTTCCGCCGCGAAAGATTTTACCTCGTGGAGGGGCTCGAAGGGAAGTCGGATCGTTGATGAATTGGACATCTTGGAAAAAAAATACGGAATCAAAACAGTGGTCATGCAAGATGATGCCTTTAACAGCGACACGCCGGCGATGATTGAATTTTGCGAAGAGAAATTGAAACGGGGAAACTCTGTTCAATGGGTGTGCCTGGGCCGGGCCGATCAGTGGATCAGCCAGCGGGATATCTTGCCTTTGATGCGACGGGCCGGATTGTTTATGGCGTTAACCGGTGTGGAGGTGGAAGACGACATGACCTTGACCAAGACGGGAAAAGGCGTCACCATCGATCAGATCAGACAGACGATCAACATCCTTCGGGCCCAGGATATCGGAACCGTCGGCACGGTTTTGATCGGTTTAAAAGATGACACCGAGGAGAAAATTAAGAAACGCCTTCAAACCGCGGATGAAATCGATCCCGATGTTTTTGCCCTGGATTATTTGACCCCGGTGCCTAATTCTCCCGACTGGCGTTACGGAATACAAAAAGGCTGGTTTGATCCGGAAACGATTGATCTCAAGACCTGGGATTTTCAGCATCCGGTTGTCCCGACGGATCATTTGACGATTGAAGAGGTCGGACGCCTGGGTGCATGGTGCATGCGCGAATATTATTCCAAGCCGGAACGGATTCACCGGATCATGGACAGCAATTATGACGACAAGGTGAAGCTCTGTGTTAAGGATTTTATGAGCAATATTGCCAAATGGGAAAAAAATTCCCGCGTTCAGCCGCAGATGGCTTAAAAGTTGAGGAAAATAAATATGTCCGATGTTCAATTACAGGAAAAATTAGAATGGGAGAAGGAAGCCCTCTTGAAATTCGAAAGCATGATTGAAAAGATTCCGCTTTTTCATCGCAAGATCGCCGAACAGGTGGTTCATAAAAAAGCTCAGTTGAATGCCCAAGAGCGGGGATCTTCGGTCGTCGAGGAATCCGACATCCTGCGGGCATTTTTTTCCGAGGTGCCGCTGGCGTTTTACAGTTTGATGATCCGGCTCCTGGATGAAGTGGGTTTCGCTTATAAGGAATATGAGCCGCGCTAGGAGAGGGTTGAAATATGTTTTTGAAATTTAAAAAACCTTCTGCCAAAAAACAAAAATTGAATCATCATTTTATTTTCATTGAGGCCCCGGCCGATCTCGTTGCCCCTGAAGTGATCCTCTGGGGCGAGGCCCCTTGGTGGCCCAAGAATTCTTCGATGAAATTCATCCGAATGACGCCCGGAGAAATTCAGGTTGGAACAAAGTATCGGCAGAAAGTCCTTTTGCCTTTGGCGCCGACGTGGGACGTTGAGGTGACGCGGCTTATTAAGGGTAAAGAAATCGAGCGGACCTTTTTGGATGGAATGTTCAAAGGCAAAGAAATTGTCACAATCGAGGAGCGCTACAACGGCACCAAAATCGAGTACGCGATGCATTACGAGGTTTTGGGAATTTTTAATCAAATTTTATGGCAGCTATTTTTTAAAAAACTGCATGATCAAAATATCGAAATGATCCTCAAAGCCTTGCAGAATTATGTAGCCAACAAACAAAAGACGGAGATGTTATGAAAATTGCGGTGATCGGTGCGGGTGCGATCGGTTCGGTTGTGGCCGGATATCTTTCCAAAGCGGGGGAAGATGTTCTTTTGGTGGGACGGCCCAAGCAAGTCCAAAAGATTCAGCAGGGTGGGTTAGAAATCAAAGGTGTACGCGGCAGTGAAAAATTTTTGCTGAAAGCCGCAACCCAATTGGATCAGGAATACGATTTGGTGATTTTTACCGTCAAGACTCAGGACTTGGAAGATGCCTTTGCCGAGAATCATTTTCATCTCGGAGGAAAGTCCTTGATCCTCACGACTCAAAACGGCGTCCAGGCCGATAATCTTTTGAGCGTGCATTTTGACCGCGAGCTCCTTGCATCGAGCATTGTAATGTTTGGGGCCACCTACACAGAACCAGGTCAAGTGACATTCAATTTTGAAGGAGACTGGATCCTTGGTCGGCCGTTCATTCGAAACGACCAAAAACTTTTTCAAGTTTCTGAAGTTTTAAAGAAAGCTTTCCCCGTGGTTATTTCCGACGACATTTTGGGGATGAAGTATTTAAAACTTTTTGTGAACTTCAATAATTGTCTACCGGCATTAATTGGAAAATCAATGCAGGAGACTTTTGCTGATATGGATTTTTGCCGGTTGAGTATTCTCTTATTAAAAGAAGGAATGGAGATTATCCAGAAAGTCGGCGTTAATTTAGTGTCTCTACCACAATTCCCCGTCGAGCGGATTTCGGGATTGTCTTCGATGCCGATCGATCAAGCCGCGGGAATTATGAATAAAACTTTAACGAATTTAAGTAAAGAACCGCTGTACGGTTCGATCTTACAAAGTATTATGCGTAACAAAGCGAGTGAAATCGATTATATCAACGGCGAAGTTGTCTTTCTGGCTAAGAATGCCGGTTTTAACGCGCCGTTGAATCGCAAGGTGGTGGATCTTGTTCATCAGGTGGAACTTGAGAAACGATTTTTTAAAGCAGAAGAAGTAAAGAAGGAATTTAGTCTAAATTGAAATAAAATTGTCACCCCCGAATGTTTTTGTCGGGGGTCCAGTTGTATCTTGGTTTGGATTCCCGACTAAAGCATTCGGGAATGACAGATAATTTGAAATGATGGAGCAAAAATGAACAAACGTCGACGAGTTGTAGTCACCGGAGTGGGAATCGTTTCCCCCAACGGCATCGGGAAAGAAGAATGTTTCAAGAGCATGACAAACGGCGTCTCGGCGGTGCGCCGGGTGACGGAGTTCGATGTTTCTTTGTTTAACACAAAGATCGCGGCACAGGTGCGGGATTTTGATCCTTTGAAATTGGGTCTCACGCGTGATGAGGCGATTCGGATGGATCGTTACGTTCAATTCGCCATGGTCGCCGCCCGTATGGCGCTGGAGGATTCCAGCCTCAACTTGACTCAGATCGATAAAGAACGCATCGGCGTGTCTTTGGCCAACGCGATCTGCGGAACGAAATATATGGAAGAAGAATTCGCACTCGTGACCGACAGCGGCCAAAAGCCGATTGACCCCTCAATCGTCCGACCGGATTTGTATGACGCGTCCATGTTCAATACGCCGTCGAGTGAAATTTCCGCCAAATACGGTTTGAAAGGAATCTGTAATACGATTTCAACCGGCTGCACCGCCGGGACTGATTCGGTGGGATTTTCCTTCGAAGCGATTTCCGATGGGGATGCGGACATTATGGTGACCGGCGCGGCGGAGGCCCCGATTACGCCGATTACCTTCGGCGCCTTTGATACGGTGAATGTCTTGTCGGTCCATAACGACGAACCGCAAAAGGCCTCGCGTCCTTTTGATGCGCGGCGAAACGGTTTTGTGATTTCGGAGGGAAGCGGTATTTTGATTTTGGAAGAATTAGAACACGCCCGGCGACGAGGGGCCAGGATTTACTGTGAGGTCATTGGTTTTGGTACGACTTGCAATGCCTTTCACATGACCGATCTTCCTCCTCAGGGCGATGCCATGGCGGAGTGCATTACTCTTGCTTTGGATGATGCCGCGATCAAGCCAACGGATTTGGATTACATCAATGCGCACGGTTCCTCGACGCGTCAAAACGATGTCTTTGAAACAAGCGCCTATAAAATGGCGCTGGGGGATTACGCTTATAAAATTCCGATCAGTTCCCTGAAGTCCATGATCGGCCATCCGCTCGCCGGAGCCAATGGCATTGAACTGGCAGTCGGCGCGCTTATTTTTGAAAGAAATATTTTGCCTCCGACCATCAACCAGGAACACTCTGATCCGCAATGCGACTTAGATTATATTCCAAACGAAGCCAGGCAGAAAAAAGTGAATTATATGCTCAAAACCTCGAGCGGCTTTTCCGGTATTCATTCGGCGATGGTGTTGAGAAGGTTTGAAGGATGAACACAATCATAATTTTAGTCCTAGGATTGGTGATCATCTGGATGCTTTTTCGAATAGGTCGCCGCTCCCGATTAAAGAAACCAACATTGTCGCTGGATCAAGGCCGTCTATTTTGGCAGCAGTATATTCACGGTTCCAAGTCAGGGGGTTTCAAAAAAACTTAAAAAGGGAAAATCATGAACAAAATTGCCATCACCGGGATCGGAATCGTATCCCCCAGCGGAATGGACAAGCGCTCTTTCTGGGCGAACATCAAAGCCGGCCGCTCGGCGGTTGAAAAAATAACTCGTTTCGATGCCTCAAAATATCCTTCGCACATCGCCGGCATGGTGCATGATCTGGATGCATACAGCAATGTGTCTTCGAGGCTTTTAAAAAAGATCGACGTGTTTTCGCATATGGCGCTCGTTGCATCACAGATGGCCATCGAGGATGCCGAGTTGGATTTAGCAAAAGAAAATTTGAAGCGTGCTGGGATTTTTATGGGAAACGCGATCGGCGGCTGGCTCTACGGTGAGACCGAACTGCGCGATTTATATATGGAAGGACGCGAGGGGGTGAGTCCTTTCATGGCCTCGGCCTGGTTTCCGGCGGCACCTCAGGGACAGATTTCGATCCAATATCAAATCAAAGGCTACAGCAAAACCGTCGTCGCTGACCGCGCTAGTTCCTTGATGGCGATTGCCTACGCCGCCAAAACAATTCTTCGCGGAAAAGATGATTTTATTTTTGCCGGCGGGATGGAAGCGCCGGTGACGCCTTACGCGCTTTTGTGCTGCAACACCTCCGGCATGCTCACCCAGCGAAACGATTATCCGCAAACAGCCTACCGGCCTTTTGATAAAACCCGCGACGGTTATGCGATTGCCGAAGGAGCGGGGGTTTTGATTTTGGAATCCCATGAGCGGGTTCAAAAACGAAACGCGCGTGTCTACGCGAATATCATCGGCTACGGCACGACGACCGATGGAGTGGACCGTATTCAGCCCGCCAGCGACGGAAAAGAATTGGGCCGGGCGATTCAAATTGCCTTGGAAGATGCCGGACTTGAGCCATCTCAAATCGATTACGTCTGTGCCGACGGCGCAGGAACTGTGTTGTCGGATCTGAGCGAGACCCGTGGCATTAAACACGCCTTTAATAGTCATGCGAAAAAAATTCCGGTCTCGGTGCCTAAATCTATTTTTGGAAATATGCTGGGCGCCTCCGGCGCGCTGGATGTGATCACAACGGTTCTGGCGATGGAACACAGCATGATTCCACCAACGATCAATTACCTAGAACCGGATCCTGAATGCGATTTGGATTATTGTCCCAATAAAGCACAGGCCAAGGAAATCAAAAACGCGCTGGTGATTTCTCGAGGACGAGGAGGAATCAACTGCGCGCTGGTTTTGCAGAAGGAGGAAAACACATGACAGTCGGAGTATCGATCGAAGACAAAATCAAATCCATCTTTAACAAAGTCCTCGACATCAAGCCGGAAGAAATTAAACCGGATCTCAAACTCGATCAATCGCTGGGGATCGATTCGACTGAAATGGTTGAGATTTCCGTCGGATTAAAGAAAGAATTCGGCGTTGCGCTTTTGGATAATGAAATCAAAAAGACGCATACCTTAAACGATATCGTCAAGATTCTTAAGACAAAAGGCGTATGAACTCGTGATGAAAGTAAAATGACAATCATCGACTTAAGCCTTTCTATCGATGACACGCTCGTTGAAACTCACGACGCCCAAATTGAGCGCATTTCCCACAAGGACGGCGTTGAACATTTCAATTGGGTGGTGATGAGCAAGCAGCCCGGTGGGCAGGAACGTTTTGATCGCGGTGAACGCGTAGCGACTGCCGATGAAATTCCCGATGGCGAAATGCTTTCTTTAGAAATCGTTCATTCTTCGGTGCACATGGGAACTCACGTGGATGCGCCCTTTCACTACGGAAGTCTATGCGAAGGAAAACCCGCGAAACAGATCATGGATGTCCCTCTCGAGTGGTGTTACGGCCCCGGCGTTCGTTTGGATTTCACTCACCTCAAATTTCCCGAGGCCATCACCAAACATCACATCATCGAAGCTCTTCAAAAAATCAACTACACTTTAAAGCCTAAAGACATTGTGCTTCTTTATACCGGCGGCGACAAACTTTTAGGCACGGATGATTATGTGAATAAATACGTCGGGATGGTTCCGGAGGCGGTTGAGTATCTTTTGGATCACGAAATCAGAATGATGGGCATCGACACGATCGGTTTGGATCGGCCGTGTTTTGTGATGTTCAAAGAGTTCCTTTCAACAAAAGACAAAAGTAAAATCTGGCCGTGCCATTTCCTTGGCCGCCAACGAGAATTTTGTCACATGGAACGTTTGGGAAATCTCGGCGCGATCCCAAAACCGTTTGGGTTTACGGTTTCATGTTTGCCGATTAAGGTCAGAAACGCGGGGGCCGGGTGGGCGAGGGTCGTGGCTATTATTAATTAAGGAAATTCAAAGGAGGATTTATGAACGAGGAAAAGAAAGATGGTTCAAATTGCTGTTCAGGGCAGAAATGTTGCTGCGCCAAAAAATTGATTTGCTTGATCATGGCGATCTTGATCTTTGTTTTAGGTTATCTTTTCGGGAAGAGCTTCGGCGGTTATTGTCCGTTTAGCCCAAGCAAGAGTCCGGTTATGCAAGGGACGCAAAAATAATGAGTTGATTGATATGGAGGAGTATTTATGGGCCACACGAGAAATTCAATAGTTATCAACGCACCGTACATTCAAGTCTTCGATACCTCCAACCAAATCGAACGCTGGACGGAGTTGTTTGGAAAGGAATATGCTAAGGCCGAGGTGCTCGAGCGCAAGGGGAATGAAATTACGTTTCGTCTCACCGATGAAGACGGGAAATCTTGGGTTTCGAAACGATGGTTGTTTAAAGATTTAAAATTTGCTTACGCCCAGCGGCACGATCCGATGTTTCCTTTTAAGTATATGAAAATCGTTTGGCTTTATACCGAAAATTCTGATGGAATTTTGATGACATGGATTCAGGATTTTGAAATGGATCCGGGGTTTACAAAATTTTCGGCCGAGCAAATCGAAGGATTCGTCAACGAACATTCGCAAGCTAATTTAAAGATATTTAAAAAAGTTATTGAAACGGAAGCGCAGAAAGTTCCAGTCGGTGTGAAGTAAATCGCAGCCGGGGGCTTTTACGTTTGACCGTCGATCAATCGCAAGTCAAACGTAAAAGCCCCGTGTGAGCGCAATCATTCGAGCAAAGAGGTACTCATTAATTACCGTAAAATTATTTTCACCTATTTTTGTCTGGCGAATATCTCGATCTCATTTAGCTTCGCGGCGCTCGCGGCGGCGGTTACGGTCATCAGTCGGGATTTGTCGGTCTCGGATATGATTGTGTCGAGGATTTCGGCTTATTACATGATTCCCTATGGGCTTGGCGCGCTTTTGTATGCGCCTTTGGCGGGGCGGTTTAGTTTCAAAATGATTTTGGCTGCGACCATGTTTGTTTATTCCGTCACGAATTTTGTTTGTGCTGGCGCGCATTCGATTCAAATTATTTTAATCGCCAGGATTTTGATGGGATTGGCCGCGGCGAGCGTGATTCCGCTTTGTTTGATATCGATTGGCGCGTTGTTTCCCAAAGAAACACGGGGGCGTTTGGTTGGACTTTTTTTCAGTACGAGTTTTATTGCTTCGATATTAGGAATTATCGTCAGCGGTTTATTTCCCTGGCGTTGGCTTTTTATGATTCCGGCGGTTTTGGCTGCGGTTACCACGTTGTTGATTGTTATTGGCGGCCAAGCCGCAGTCTTTAAACTGGGAAGGCGAAGGATTGATTATTTAGGTGTGCTTCGAGATGTTCAAATCCGAAATATTTTGATTTTTATTTTCGCGATTAGCTTTCTTTATCACGGCGTGCACAAATGGCTGGGGGTTTATTTGCATCGGATCTATGATGCGCCGCAGTGGACGATTAGTTTTTTCTTTGTGTTGATTGCGGTCTTTGGCGCCATCGGCCAAAATTTCGGCGGGTATGTGACGGATAGAATAGGAAGACGCGTTGCCTGTGAGCTGGGCGTTTTTATTTTATCTGTGATGACAATGCTTTTGTGGGGAAAGTATCCGTTTTTTGTTTTAGGCATCATTTTGTCTTTGCTTTCGATCGGCTGGGCCATCGGTCATAACGGGGTCTCGACGGTCTTGACGGACTTTCCGGATGAAAATCGCGCGGAGATCGCGGGTCTAAATTCCTCGGTTCGATTTTTTAGTGGAGGACTGGGATTTCTTTTAGGCGGACCGTTCGTTGAGAAAGATTTTGGACTCACCTTTTTTGGGGTTGGGGTTTTGATGTTTATGGCGCTTATTTTTTTTAGAAACATTATTCCACAGGAAGCTTGAAGAGGAGGAAGCAGTCATGGTTGATTTAAAAGGAAAGAACGCGATTGTAACCGGGGCAAGTAAAGGAATTGGAAATGCCATCGCCACGCGTTTGGCCGAGAACGGAATCAATTTGGTTTTGGCCGCGCGCACGAAAGAAACGTTGGACAAGGCGGTCGAGGACCTCAAGAAAAAATTTAAAGTCAAAGTGGTTGGTGTTCCAACGGATGTTGCAAAGCTGGAGGATTTGAAAAATTTAGTGGATATGGCGCTCAAAGAATTTGGGCATATTGATATCCTCGTCAATAACGCCGGCGTCTCAAGTCAATATCCTTTTGAAAAACAGCCGATCGAAGATTTGGAAAAACTCGCCCATACCAATTATTTAGGGTACGTGCGTTTGATCCGGCTTTTGATCAATCACATGATCGAGCGAAAACAGGGAGCCATCATTAACATGGTTTCGGGCTCAACACTGGTGGATCCGATACCCCGGACATTTTTGACTTACAGTTCTTTGAAGGTTGGGTTACGCGCGTTTTTGAAAGGACTCTTCTGGGAAATGCGCGATCATGGGATTAAAGTGACGTCGATTCTTCCCGGTGTCGTTGACAGCGATTTGACGGATCATCTTCAAGATATTACCAAAGAACAAAAGGATCGTTTGATGTCACCGCAGACGGTGGCGGATATGGTTTTGTTTGCGTTGTCGGTGCCCCTCAACACGTGTCCGTTGGAACTAGCCGTCATCAATCAACAAACACCGTGGACGAAACCGGTGATTGATTACGCGCAGAAACAAGCGAAATGAAATTCCGTAGGGGCGGGTTCCCATACCCGCCCTTATGAACATGCAAGGAGAGAAAAATGGACAAAACCGTCGCCGTGTTTAAGAAAAATAAGTTTCAGGAAATTCGAGTGGGCGTCAGGGAATTCAAAGGCAATGACCTAATCGACATCCGCACCTGGACCATGACGCAAGGATCCGATGACATGGTCCCAACAGCCAAAGGCGTTTCTCTCAACATCAGTTTGCTTTCCGAATTACGAAAGGCGATTGATGAGGTGGAGAAGGTTCTTAAAGAAAATAAGATGATATGAATGAGCCTTCGGTTTTTCATTTGATTGGAGAAATAACTCATCAAAAGGACGTGTCCTGCGTGCTGATCGGAGGTTTTGCCGTCAATCACTATAAGGTATCGAGGCAGACAGCGGATGTGGATTTTTTGGTTACGAAGGAGGACTTTGAAAAAATTTGGGATTCTTTAAAAAAAGCAGGTTACAAGGAGTCTTTGGCTCAAGAAAATTTCGCTCAGCTTGAAAGTACTCAATTGTCCTTGAGGGATGTGGATTTTATGTTTGTTGATCGTTCGACCTTGGACAAGATTTTGAAAGAGGCCGGTTCGTTGACTATTTCCGGCCAGAAATTCGTTGTGCCGTCCTTGAATCATTTGATTGCCTTAAAGCTGCATGCTATTAAAAATAACGAAAAAAATCGTCTGATGAAAGACTTTCCTGATATTGTCAATTTGATTAAAAATAATGGAATCGACGTCCAAACTGAAGATTTCAGAAATCTGTGCCTTAAGTTTGGGACGGAAAGTCTTTATCAAAGAATACGGGAGGTCATCCAATGAAAGATCTGAAATTACCAATTATTAAAGTCTCGATGAAAGAGCCCAAGGTCCTTTCGATGGACGAGTATCTGAAATTCGTAGAATTCAATTTACAGCATGTTCCTTTTGACCGAAAATTTTATGCGAAGCAGAAAAAACTTTTAGCGGTCAACGTGCCGTTTCGGATAGAGTGAAGGCGATTGATGAGGTGGAGAAGGTTCTTAAAGAAAATAAGATGATTTGAAGCTGGCATCAGAAAGTCAGAATGTAAAAAAGACTTAGAAGTTATCCCATGATTTAAAAAGGAGATGTGTATGCGCTATTCTTTGAGTATATTTTTAACTATAGGTATTTTATTTTTATTTTCTTGGGCCTGGGCAGGCAAGGCAAACGCAACATGGATATCTTTCCCTTGGCAAGCTGAAGCAATGATTACTGGGACTACACCCGATTCGAAAGTTTCTGGGAATGTTGCTTTTGCAGAAATAAATGGCGGTTTAAATGTTCATGGCGATTTTTCTAATTTAACTCCAGGTAAGCATGGTTTTCATATCCATGAAAACGGTAGTTGTGCAGAGGTGGGCAAATCCGCGGGAGGGCATTTTAATCCGGATAAAGTTACGCATGGATATATGCCCAAAGACGGAATGATGCACGCGCATCCCGGGGACATGGGTAATATCGAAGCCGACGCAGACGGCAAAGCCACACTGGATATTTTTTTGCCGGGTGTTACTTTAAAAGAAGGCAAATATGCGGTTTTTGGCAGGTCCGTGATTGTGCATGAAAAAGAGGACGATTTCAGTCAGCCAACAGGTAATGCCGGTAGCAGAGTCGGTTGTGGGGCCATTGAGGCCCCTAAATTTAGAGGGCCAGTGTGTGAGAAAGGACGTTGTCCGGGTTAGCATATAAATGAAAAAAAATGTGTGCCAGTTACCTAAAAGGTGACAGGTGTTAAATTCGAGATTAATCTAACAATGACTAAAATCTTCGACACCCACAGCCATTACATGCCGCCGCAAGTCGCCCAGAACACGACTTTTTTTAAAGTCAACTGGTCGGATATTGATCGACAGCTTGCGGTGATGGATCAAAATGGGATTGAGAAATCTTTGTTGCTTTATCCGACGAGTGATGCGCATTTGAATATGGGAGGGTGGGGGAATCTTTCTCGGATTTACAATGACGCTATTGCCGAAGTTGTGAAAAAATATCCATCGCGTTTTATCGGGGCGGGGATTTTGCCGGTTGACGATCCGGATGCAATCTTGGATGAGTTGAAGAGATTTTCGGATTTGGATTTGAAAGTGGTTTCGCTGGCGTCGAGTTATAGCGGGAGGTATTTGGACGAGGGGATTTTTTTCTCCGTCTATGAATTTTGTTCGGAGAAAAAAATCCCCATTCACGTCCACCCGCAGATCATGAACCCCATCGGCGAAGACCGCGTGCAAGATCCTTTGTTGACACCGGTTTTAGAATACGTTTTCGATGTTTCGATTGCAATCGGCAAGATGATGATGAGCGGCGTGTTCACAAAGTTCTCGGACGTGAAATTTATTTTTGCCCATTACGGCGGCGTGTTGCCGTTTGTGAAAGAGCGTTTTGATAATACGTATACGATGCTGCGCAAAAGAAATTTTGTTAAAGATTTAGGCAAACAGCCTTCGGAATATTTTCAGAATTTATATTTTGACGTGAGCGGTTCAAAGTCGGCCGCGTCGCTTTTATGCGCGTTAGAATTGACGGATGCAAAACACATTTTATGGGGAAGCGATTATCCGGCCAATCAAAATGTGGCCGATTCTATTGCCGCCATCAGAAACGCAACTTTATCAGCGACGCAAGTTACAGAAATTTTTCAGAATAATTTTTCAGAAATAATTTCTCAATAAAAAAACTTGACAATTTTTTTTTGTTTGTTATTCTTATTGAACCTTCAGAAGAAGAATTTCTTCTCAATTAACTTTAATCTTTCACAATTTTAAGACGAATATAACAAAAGCTGTTGTATATGTTTATACATCGGCAGTAATTTTTTGTTCTTTGAAATCTTATTATCTT
>Ga0209515_10003422_pt1 | contig 22767 bp, 20 predicted proteins | sample Subgroupgradi54m_FD_187454 | JGI IMG/M metagenome (GOLD analysis project Ga0209515, IMG submission 187454) | Subsurface groundwater microbial communities from S. Glens Falls, New York, USA - GMW60B uncontaminated upgradient, 5.4 m (SPAdes)... ... | reverse complement strand
TACTTGCCTGTGCCAGTGTCGGTTACGAGTGTGGTGGGAACAGTCCAGGTTGCGGTGCCGACTCCGTTTGCGCTCGGCCCCACAGTGGCAAGAGCGCTACCAAGTATTGTCCAAGTGCCTTGGGGCAAGCCGATGAGGTAAACATTAATCGGTTTGGTTGTGTTGTGTTCGTTCCATTTGATAGTGTAGGTACTGCCTTTGGTTAGGACTGTTGTCGGGGCGCCTGTGGAGTCGGTAACGCTGACGGAGTCAATGGAGGCGGGAGCGGGAGGTAACGGTTTAGTGTAATTCGCGCAATTAGCGGAAACAGGAGTGATTGAGGTGAGGACAGAGCCAGCGTCATATTGAGCGGTGGCCACTTTGATGAAGTCCTTGACTCCCATAGGAGTCTTGCCGGGAGTCATGGTGATAATGGAAGCGGTGCCTGTAGAATTCAAAACCGCGTATACATCAGAACCACTGGTGGAACCGTAAAGACCTTGCGACAAAGCAATGTCGTACTCCGTGTTGCTTAATCGTACTCTGCCCGCCGACACATCAACGGCGTAGGGAGAGTAGCTGACGCTGGGGATAACACAAAGACCGGAGAGAATAGCATTGGGCTGTGTTGTTACCACTGGCGCGGAGATGGTAATCAATGAAGAGGTCGGATTATTTACAGTGGAAGAATAAATATTGGTTCCAGACTGCACACCGACAGCGTAAGTAGCCTGCGTATCAACGCCGTTGTAAGTAACGGCAACAGTATCGCCAGCTTGCGCCGTTCCATTTGGGGAAAGCTGGGCCAAATCAACTTTCACAGTAAGCAATTTGTCAGTATCTGCCGGAAGCAAGACACTGGAAGGAAAAGTGCTTGTTGATGTCCTTATCCCCACAAAAACTCCTGAACCAACTTGAGCATTACCGTCCCAAACCGTGTACCGAGTAATAGCATTTGGATTTGAACCGTCAAAACGCAACCCCAGTCTAGCTAAATTCATGCTCTCGTTTGTAGCGCGGAATTTAAGAACGGTGGAAACAATGTTTGAAGAACCCGCGACTATGGTTTGCGAGGAGGGAGTCGTGGGGTCAAGCGCGACAGAAAACTGCGAGCCACCGATAGTTATCGTAGCGCCTGTTGCGCTACCTGTTGCCGTAACGGCATTCACAGATGTAACACCAGTGGCTATAAGAGAGGCAACATCAGATGAAGTCATGTCCCAGTGAAAATAGCCTCCTCTAGTAATGTTGCTTGAGATATTACACCTTACGAAGAGCGTTTTGACTGTTCCTTTTACCACAATCAAAGCTTGGTCAAGTGTGAACTGATAAAATGCGGGACTTGCGGTGCTATTTGGATTAACAGCGTTGCTACCAGTATTAAGAAAAGTTGTGCCGTCAATAAGCTGACAAGAACTGATATCATAACCGCTAATTGCGGAATAGGTTAAGTGGGTCGGTATAGATGAGAATCGCACATCTTCTGCCGACTGCGTGGCGTCAAAGCTAAAACCTCCGACAATAACGCCAGGAGAACCTGCGACAATAGTTTGCGAACCGGGATTAGAAGAAACGCTCACGGCCAAAGAAGCTTTCCTCGCGGTCATGGTACTCATTGATAACACGGGATTGGTGAGAGTTAAGATGTTGCCAGTTATCTGACCTTTGACATTTGACCAATCTTTTGAGGGGGTCGTGGAAGCGTTGATGGTCGCGCCGTTGGTGTAAAATGTTGGAAGTTTGCCAACCAAAATGTAAGTGCTCGCACCCAGAGGGTATGTGATAGTGTCAGTAAAAGTTGCCTTCTGGTCAGTACCAGCGACAAGGGTTGCGTCAACCGGACCAGCTACCACAGTGCGGTTCTTGTCTAAAATGGAAACATTAGTGAGTGTACCCAATCCTGCGGCAGAAGAATTGAAATGTATAACGGTTCGCTGAACCGAAATCGGCTCGTTAAAACTGCTAATATCGTAAGCGCCGAGAATTTGGTTTGGCACACCCACCGCAATGTTCTGCGCTGGAACCAAAACTGAATTGGAAACATTGATGAGTGGAGTTGTTGGCGGAGGGTTCACAACAAAAGAAATATCGTAAGCCCCCGCGAACCTAGCGCCTGCGTTATCGCTTGTCTCAATATAAATTTTGTAAAGACCTGCGCCCGTGTCGGTAACAAGAGTCGTGGGAACAAGCCAAGTGATACCGCCAACAGCCGGCTGTAAAGTGCCTATGGCGCTACCGAGTATCTCCCAATAGCCTCGCGGTAGGCCGATGAGGTAAACACTTACCGGTTTCGTCACATTGTGTTCCGCCCACGAGATGTTGTAGATGTTGCCTTTGATGAGCGTAGTCACATCTGACCTGCTAGTGGTACTGGTAACATGGATAGTGTCAATGGAAGGAGAGGCTGTGGGCTGAACGGCAACAATACCCGAAAAAATTGAGCCTATTCTGTTTAAGTCGGAAATTTCAATCGTACCATTGCTGTCAATATCAAATTCCGAAATGAATGTGTCGCCAGAAGTTGTAACACCTATCCTCTTTTTTACCGCAGTAAGAATTGTATTTTTTATCTGACTCAAAAGAGGTTCGGGTTGACTCTTGATTGAATGCGCGAGCGCAACATCACGGACATCAACACGACCGTTGCCATCAAGGTCAAAATCCCAATTTTGGCTAGTTTTGGGAACGATAACCGAGGCCTGATGTGTTCGCACTGCAGACTCAATACCGGAGAGAATAGCATTGGGCTGTGTTGTTACCACTGGCGCGGAGATGGTGAAGAACCCACTTTCACCAAAAATAACCTTGCCTCCGCTAGAACCGTTAGCAGCTACTCTAACTTTATAATCACCGGAAAGTCCCGAAGGGATTTGCCATGTGTAAGAATTTGCGTTTTGCGGAACACTAGTGGCTACTCCGACAACATCTGCACCATCGCGTCCAATCAGAACAATATCTGATATCTTGCTTGCGTAGTTGTTTATATTTGGAATTGTATCTAAATTTACAGCCGACCATGTTATTACCAAACTGCTCCCAGCTGTTAAATTTGCTCCCCCATTCGGCGAGAGAACGGTTACGGAGGGTTGAGTGGTTGAAGTTGGAGAGGTGATGGTGAAAGAAGAGTCGCTCGAATCTGAAACTGTACCTGAACTAAGTGAAAGTTTATACTTTCCCGAAGGAACTGAACTTAACACTCTCGCTACATAACTTCCCCTAGTGGCATCCACCGAAAAAATCCAGTACTGACTTCCCGACTCCGATACGAGATTTGCGACTACTTGAGAGATATTTGACGCTTTCCAAGAGAAACTGTAATCCGTTCCGACCAAAATTGTTTCTCCTCCGTTAGGAGAAAGAACAGTTACAGAAGGTGGGGTACCTTGATCAACAATAGAAAACGAGGTGCTCCAGTTCCATACTCCAGACTTAACATCATCAACCTCTATCATATAATTACTACTCCCTCCCGATACTACAGGATCACCGATATGCGGTGTCCAATCATAATAACCGGTATTAGCTATGTTTGAGGCCACAGTGGTCTGATTTGTTCCATTATGGTTCAATTTGATATTAACATTTTGCATTCCCAAAGAAGATGACCATTTGATCCGATATGTCTGTCCAATAACAACTTGCTCCCCCGCACTCGGCGAAAGGATGGCAATGGAGGGTACTACGCCACCTCCACCACTCCCACCTCCACTACTGCTAACCCATGTCAAACCACTTGCCGGCAAGCCCGGAATTCCATAGCCGTTGCTCCAATCAACATCGCTCGTCGTCGGCGTAGTCGTGGCATTACCAGACCAAATCAAAGCGCTTCCATAATAAGCTCTCACTAAATTCACGGTAGAGGTAAAATTCGGACCGAAACCAAAGGGCACATAAACTGAATCGCCTTTCAATGTGGTGGACACAGAATAGGTTGTACCTGTAGGAACAACAGCGCTTGCCCGAACTTCAAAATAACGCGTGGTACCGGCGGGAACAGCAACAGTTGAAGAAGCGCCGGAAAAAGTTTGAGGAAAAATGTCAATGTTTTGAGCTAGCCAAGCGCCATCTGCTCCAATCGCCATTAGCTGACCACCGGGACTAAAGCCTGAAATCGGTTGCGAGTAAGACGGGTCGGTATAGCCAAAAACATTTATATTATTAAGCGTAACTGAATTGGCGGATATAGAAAGCGCAAACTTGGCAATACTAATCGGACCGTGGTTGTCGGCGGTAACTTTGAATCGGAGAAGCGGCGAGTTGGCCGAAAGACCAGTCGCGGGCATTGTGTCAAGCGCGACAACTGGAAACGACTTGAAAATCCGAATGTTAGCGACTGCGGTGGAGCCTGTCGCGTTCACCCGAAGACCTGAATTAACGGCAGTGCCGTAAGTGCCGGTAGTATCGGCATTGTTAAAGTCAATCGCCACGAGATGGCCATCAGTTGTAACAGAGGCCCAAACGGCGATTTGCGATAAGTCGGCTTTGACAGTCAAAATTTTATCCGTATCGCGAGAAATTAAAACTGGCGCATAAAGAGTCGAAGTGGCATACCTATTTCCTCCAGTAAATATCGCCGTGCCAATTTCGGTATTGCCGTCAAACAGGTGAACTTGAACCAAGTCCTCTGAAGAACCGTTTGTCAATTTTAGAACAACCCGTTGGAGATTGACCGAATCGCCAGTGGCGCGAAACTTGTACCTGCCGGCCGTAACTCCATTCGTGCCAGCCAAAGCCATAGCGTATGAAAGGCTAGATGAATCGGTTGAGACACTGAGGGAGGGTTGAGTTAAAACTGGACACCCGCTGAAGGTGTTTATGGTTCCGCCCAAATAGGCGCGTATCGCTACCCAATCTGCAAGAGTGATCGCGCCATCATTATTAACATCCACAGCAATCTTCTGTGATGCGGTCGGCGTAAGATTGCCAGAGGACATTTGCCCAGCCAAATCATCGTCCGTTTTAGAAATTACCCCGTCACCATTTATATCACCCAAAGAACCGCACACGAGGGGCCTGTTGTCACTAGACACACTCGGCGAAGTTACGGTGATGGAAGGCGAAATACTACATCGTGAATTTAACGAAGCGCGGGTAGCAGGACCAACAAATCCCGCCACTTCAATTCCACGCGATTTTTGGAATACTTTAACAGCAATCATCGTAGCCCTATCAAATACGCCTGTCTGGGACACACCGAGGACTTTTTGCAATTCCGTAACATCGCTACCTTGGTTACCTATACTTAAACTAGTAGTGAAGTTGAAACATGAAGAACCGCCGGAACCACCTCCTCCAGCGCCGCCCGACAACGGAGAACCGCCAGAAAGAGTCGCAAGCTGGGCTTGAAGCGATGAAATAAGAGCGAGCAGACTTTGAATTTGCGCTTGCAAATCTGAAATAGCGTCCGCTGACGCGACAACTGGAGACAAAACGAACGAGATGGCGAGCAGAGCGACAATGACTTGTTTTTTGAACATTGTGTAAAAAGTTAGTAATAAACAATAAATCTCCCATACATACTACCCCCCCCCCCAAGCAAAAAGCAAACCCGCGCCTGTTGATAACAACCTGTCAACCTGCCACGTTGACATGTTTGTTGTCAACGTGGCAGGTTGACAGGTTGGGAAAAGAAAAACGACTGCGATAATCAATCGCGGTCGTGGGGGAGTGGTAAGAATTTATGGCTCGTCTTGGCTGACATCACCGCCTTCAATTTCTTTTCTTCCCTTCCTCACTTTAATCGTCGTCTGAACAAAAATGGAGAAAAACAGAACGGCTTGAAGGGAAAACATGGCGAGAGCGAAAAAGGTAAACTTGTGAACGGTCACCAAGAAGAGACTGCCGATAACACCAACCATGCCAAAGGTTATAATCCAAGGGCCTTCAATCCACGCAAGCAAAAACCCAAACGCATAGGCCGAGAGGAAACCTATGAAAGGGCCTGCGTAAGGGATAAGGCCGAGCGTGAAAGAACAAGCGGCGCTTAAGCCAGCGAACAAAAACCCAGTGAAAAACTCCGAGAGCAACTTCTTTCTATTTTCATTCATAACGGGATACTAGGAAAGGCCGAGGTTTATCTGAACTGAATTTATGCTACAACACAAATAAGAAAAAAGCAAAAGCCCCACCCCCGCGCGAAGCGCGGGGGTGGGGCTAGGTTTTTTTCTTTATCTTCTCTACCCTCTACCAACTACTTACTACTTACTACCTACTATTTGCGCGCTTCAATAATCCCCTGCGCCACATTGGCGGGAACGGCTTGATAGTGGTCAAATTCCATAACATAACTGGCGCGGCCTTCGGTCATTGAACGAAGCGTCGTGATATAGCCGAACATTTCGGCCAACGGCACAAGAGCGTCAATCACTTTGTGGAGTCCCCGCTCGCTGACATCGGCAATTTCGGCGCGCTTGGAAGAAAGATGTCCCGTAACATCGCCGACAAATTTTTCCGGCGTTACCACTTCCACTTTCATAATCGGTTCAAGAATAACAGGCCGCGCGCGCTTGGCGGCATCTTGAAAGGCTTGAGAAGCGGCGATTTTGTAAGCGATTTCCGACGAGTCCACATCATGGTAAGAGCCGTAGGTAAGCTCGCAAGAAATGTTTGTCATCTTGTAACCAGCGACAATTCCCCGCTCCATGCCTTCTCGCACGCCTTTTTCAACCGCTGGAATAAATTCTTGCGGAATGGCGCCTCCTTTGATTGAGTTCACGAATTCAAAATCCTCATAACGCGAAACATTTTTGGGGATTTTTTCCGGCGCTGGCGAGAGAGGCTTGATATTTAATTTCACATGGCCGTACTGGCCCTTGCCTCCAGACTGTTTGATGTATTTATGTTCCGCTTCCGCCACGCCTTGAATGGTTTCTTTATAGGCCACTTGCGGTTTGCCAACATTGGCTTCCACAGAAAATTCCCGCTTCATGCGGTCAACCATGATTTCAAGCTGGAGTTCGCCCATGCCCATGATAACGGTTTCGTTAGTCTCGGCATCAGACCTTACTCTAAATGTCGGATCTTCATCGGTCAGTCGTTTCAAAGCAAAACCCATTTTTTCCTGATCAGCTTTGGTTTTCGGTTCAATGCGAAGAGAGATAACAGGCTCGGCAAATTTAATTTTATCCAAAATAATCGGGTTGGCCTCGTCGCAGAGGGTGTGCGAAGTGCGCGCGTCTTTCAAACCGATAGCGGCGGCAATTTCTCCGGCAAAAACTTTTTTCACTTCCTCACGGTCGTTCGCCTGAAGCCTTACGATGCGACCGAGCCGTTCTTTTTTTCCAGTCGTGGAATTGTAAATGTAACTACCCGCTTCAACTGTGCCAGAATAAACGCGGAAAAAGTTGAGTTGCCCCACGAACGGGTCGGATTGGAGCTTAAACACAAGCGCGGAAAATGGCTCGCTGTCTAGCGGTTTTCGCTCAACAACTTCATTGGTATTTGGGTCAATGCCTTTAACCGGTGGCATGTCCGATGGACTCGGCAAATAATCCACCACAGCATCAAGCACAAGTTGAACACCTTTATTTTTCAAAGCAGAACCGGTGTAAACTGGGAAAATTTTATTCAGAATAACAGCTTTGCGAAGAGTGGCTTTGAGAATTTCAATCGGAATTTCTTTGCCTTCAAGATATTGCGTCATGAGCGCGTCGTCATTTTCCACAATTCTTTCAACGAGCTCGGCGCGGAATTTTTTGGCGTCTGCCACAAGTCCTTCGGGAATTTCCGCTTCGCGAACCGTGCTTCCCATTTCTCCTTCAAAGTAATAAGCCTTCATTTTAAGCAAGTCCGCAACGCCTTCATGGTGTTCTTCCAAACCAATAGGAATCTGCATGCGAACGGCCGACTTGCTCAAACGGTCAAGAATTGACTTGTATGAAAATTCAAAAGACGCGCCCATGCGGTCAAGTTTGTTGATAAAACAAATGCGAGGCACTTTTCCTTCTTCGGCGTAACGCCAGTTGGTTTCCGATTGCGGTTCAACGCCAGCCACGCCGTCAAAAACCACCACCGCGCCGTCAAGCACGCGAAGGCTCCGCTTCACTTCAACTGTAAAATCAATGTGGCCGGGCGTATCAATAATGTTAAACCTGTGTTTATGTTCCTGCTCCAATCCGCGTTTATCCGCACTCTTGTCCGCGTTTATCTGCGTTCTGCCATCTGCGTCCATCTGCGTCTTCGTATCAGCGTTTATCTGCATCTTCAGCCGATAGGTTGGAACCCAGAAGCAAGTGATGGCGGCGGCGGTAATGGTAATTCCGCGTTCTCGCTCCTGTTCCATCCAGTCGGTAGTTGTATTCCCCTCATGCACCTCGCCGATTTTATGGGACTCGCCTGGGTAATACAAAATGCGCTCGCTAGTGGTAGTTTTGCCAGCGTCTATATGCGCGATAATTCCGAAGTTACGCACCTTCTCCAAAGGATAGTCTCTGTTCATACATGTTTCGTAATATAAAAATTAATTAAGCGCACATTGGGCGAAAGGGGTCGGGAAAACTGTAGTTTTCCCGTGAAGGAGAGCAGTGAGTCTTCGAGCGTTGAGAACCGTGGGTTCTCAAGGAGCCGTCCTCGGCGACGATGGGTGCTATAATCCCAAAATTTCGGACTTTTTCTAGGGGGTAATCTCTATTCATTTCATTATAAATACAAAATACCAATCTCTACGAATATACGAATCCCCAATTTGTACTTTTGTACTGATTTGTATTTCGTATTTAACTAAAAAACAGCGCGAAGCTGAATGAAAGATAGATTACACGAAATCGTCAGAAAAAGCAAAATTTACCTGCGGAGCTTAAGAAACGGCAACAAAATCTGTCTCCATTGGTCCACCGTGCCATTAACTCCGTTAATTTCAAGAGAGTCGCGGTGAGAATTTCCAATTGGCCGGTCATCGTAATAGATTTCAAGCGACTGGTCGCAACACCCGCACCGCACTAAAAGGCGCGGACTTAGGAATTTTCTCCGAGCCCGTCTTGTTATTCGTAACGGCATACATATACCTTTGCCGTCTTTGACATGCTCAATCTTCGGCATAAAATTTTTAACTATTTCGGATGAGGACCGATGTAGGTCAACAAATAGACATCGCCTTGAATCAGAAAGAAAAAGCGCCAGTTTCCAGTAACCCGTGCTTGCCACAGACCTGTTGCTTCATCATACTTCTTTGCTCGAAGCGATGGATGTCGTATGTCTACCAAAAGATACTGCGCCTGTTTGAGAAATGCTTTTTGCTTTTCCACTGGTGCGGCGGCAAAAGAGCGATCAAATCGAGAAGTGGGGACAATTTTCATAATTAGGCTACGAACTATTTTTTGTCCGGTACTTACGCACCACCCCCTTCAAATGCTTGACCAATGCCTCATGTGTTTCGAATGGTCCGGAAACCCGTCCCGCCTGAATATCTTCCAATCCTTCCTGAATACCTTTTGGCAAATGTGACAAATGTTTACGGTCAATAACGACTTTAGGTTTAAACATTATACCCCCCTTTTGGAAACTTCCCTCAAGAAAATCTCCCACATTCAAACCTGCTTCTTTCCGGAGCTTCGCAGGAATGACGATTTGATATTTGCTTTTGATAGTTATAACGGTCATATATTTGAATATGTTGGAAATTCCAACTTTCCAACTATCACAGTATAGCGCGTATTTTTCTCGTGTCAATTTTTTAGTCATCTCATCCACCGCAACAGAAGCCTCAACACCAACGCAACAACAATAAGAAACTATAGTTTCTTATTGTTGTTTTAAGTAACTAGAGTTAATCTTAAAAAACTGGACTTGCCCGTGCTTAACCCACCAACTAAACCTCCGATATGGGAAGTTCCGGAGAAAATTTCGTGAGGGGTCTAGCAAGGCGAGGCCTTGATAAACCCAGAAAATGCAAAAAGGTGTGAATTAAAAGCCAAACCGCCTTCGTAGTCGCGCGTACACATCTCTGCGATGGGCTACGAGAAGAATGTCTACGAATGGAGGTGAAATCTCATACACAATTCGCCAATCACCAACACGCAACTTAAAAAATCTCGACAGCACACCGTGAAGTGGCCTGCCATATAGAAGAGGGTTTACATAAAGTTTTAACTCAATCGCCTCTCGGACACGCCGCGCAGTCAAAGTGTCTAGCATGGGTATATCTTTACTCAAAACCGCCGGATGATACCTCATAACCCAGCGCGTCTCATTTCCGTTTCCAAACTTTTTCATGACTTACAAACAAAGAACGACTGGTACTTGCTCTTTCACTCGCAATTGCTCCCAAATAAATATCTTCCTCAAGTTCAAGTGCTGTACGCAAAAGGTCCGTCGCTTTGGTAGCGCGAGGCATATTGTCGCGACGAGACAACTTCGACAAAGCGTTATCAATATCTCTAGGCAAACTGACATTGATTCTGTTTTTGGTCGTAACCATAATAGCCCAAGTGTATCAAAAGTGTGCCACTAGAGTCAAGTGGAGAATTGTCGAAAAATCGTGTGAAAATTTTAGCAAAAAACCTTCTGAAGATTAAAAGGTGGCTGACCCCTTTTCTTTTACTGACAGCTTCCGTTTCCGTAAAGCCATAAAGGCAATATGTAAAACGGCTGTGTCTGCGGAGTTTTATAGTCGCGCTTGTAAAACTCCACGCTTACATAACAAACAGGCGCGGAAGAAAGGTCGAGCGTTGATTTGAAATCAACAAAATTACCAGAAGTCCAATCACAACCATTTCCGGTGATGTTACAAGTCGCAAGAGATCTAGCCACAATCTTTTTCTGGTTATCGAGAAGGTATGAGGCGGAAACATCAAATTCACCTTCACTAAAAACTTTTCTTGCTTTACCCGTTATGACTATTGGTTGTGTAAGATTAACTCGGTCGTTTGGTTTTGGTGAGGTGATAGTAATTAGTTGCTCGCCGGAAATGGTAAAGAAATCTTTGCTTCGTCCAACCAATGGGCGCCCGCCAGCTGGATAAACTTCAATCTTGTATTTATTGTCTGGACTTTCAGAAGTTGCTGTCCATTTGTAGCTTCCAGTGTAAACGGCGGGAACATCGGAAGCAACACTTTTAGTGGAAGCTTTATTGTCGGAAGTTATAGTTTGGAGGGCGATAGTCAACGGTTCTTCACCAGAATAATTTGTCCAGCGCACATCGTATGCTTTGCCGATTTCTAACTTTTCGCCACCGTTCGGGAACACTATCTGAATCCTCTCTTTTTCAGGGACGGTGCTTGCTCCTTTCCCGGGAATATAACCGGTATCTTGTCCTTGACTCGGTTCTTTTACAATACTGGTTCCTGGGTTCTGTTGTGACGGAGCTGGCGTTGTTGATTTTTTAGAAAAAACAAAATATCCACCAACAGCTACGATAGCGACAATCACTACTACCAAAACGATATTCGCAAAACCTTTTTGTGAGTTTCTCATAATTTTTATTGTACCGTTAATTAATAAACTAGTTAATATATTGTTCCCTCGCGGACTCGGCGAAATATCACAGAGTGGTTAATAGACCTAATTGCTTAATAAGATTTTAGCCGTTTTTTTGAAAAATCATTGCTTTAAAATAAGGGTTTTTTGTATCAAATTTCTTCCAAAAATTATTAAGAAACAGGTCTAATATTTAAACTTTAGAGTTCCAACTCCATTGAAGCAGAGAGAGAGTCTGCACAAGTGGATAAAAAAACACGAACACGAAAAAAGCGGGCTGTCCCGCTTCTTTATTTCCGCGTCTAGTCGGCGTCTGTCCGCGTCATGTCCGCATAGGATTACCAAGCGAAGTGAGCAAAGGCCTTATTTGATTCCGCCATCTTGTGAGTGTTTTCGCGTTTGCGAACCGCTTCGCCTTCATTTTTTGAAGCCGAGATGAGTTCGTCGGCCAGTTTGATGTGCATCGGTTTACCTTTTTTGCCCGAGGCGGCTTCTATAATCCAGCGCATTGAAAGCGCGAGACGGCGTTCTGGACGAACTTCAACTGGCACTTGATAATTGGCGCCACCAACTCGGCGAGAGCGGACTTCCATCACCGGGCCAGTGTTTTTCAATGCGGTGTCAAAAATTTCAATCGGGTTTTCAGTCTTGGCTTTCTCTTTAATTTCATCAAACGCGCCGTAAACGATTTTTCGCGCAACATTCTTGTTGCCCTTCTCCATCACATAGTTAATAAGCTTTCCGACTTTTTCGGAATTATAACGCGAGTCCGGCTTAACTATATTTTTCTTTTTGTGTTTTCGTCGCATTATATTTAGTTCGTCAAGTTCATAAAGTTTGTAAAGTTCATAAAGTCAGAATCGTTTTATTTTTATTTTACTTGATAAACTTGATGGACTTGAAACTTTATAAACTTAAGCCTTCTTAGGCTTTTTCGCCCCATACTGACTCCTTCCCTTCATACGCTTGTCCACGCCTGTGGCGTCCAACATTCCGCGGACAATAGTGTAGCGAAGATTCACATCTTTCACGCGACCGCCGCGAAGCAAAACCACCGAGTGTTCTTGCAAAGCGTGGCCGATGCCGGGAATGTAGGCGGTAACTTCCATGCCGTTGGTCAAACGAACGCGGGCAATTTTTCTGATGGCGGAGTTCGGCTTTCTTGGAGTTTTGGTTGTAACTTTGGTGCAAACGCCGCGCTTGAAAGGAGCGTTAAAGAAAATCGGGCGGTTTTTCAAAACATTAAACGAACGCGTCAAAGCTGGCGTTTTTGATTTGCGCCGAGGCGTAACTCGTCTTCGTTTTACTAGTTGGTTGATTGTGGGCATAAAACAGTTTGAAAGTTATCAAGTCTTAAAGTTCATAAAGTCAAAGCCTTACCTGCTTTTTTATTCCACTTGATAAACTTGACGGACTTGAAACTTTATAAACTCACGACAGTGGCAGTAATGTAATACAAACTGCTAAAAAAAGCAAACTTACAAATATGTAACGATACTGACAGAAAAAATGCAAACAAAAACAGGTTGCTCCCTAATTTTTGAGCTTGCTTTCGTCTTTTTGTTCCAAGTCTTTACTACTTCTCGCTTTCTTGTTTGTGAAAAAAGCCACAAATAACATCGCAAAGCCAGCTACAACCAAAAGCAGGCCGACAACTAAAGACCCATTTACAGTAATGTAGATTCCCCCTCCAACAGCGGACAGTTCCGTAATAAAACCAAAAATGACGCCTAGCAAAGATTTCGCATTGTCCGTCCAAATGACACTCTTCTCAATGTAATGCCGGTGAGTTACCTGCTTATTCCATTCATCAAAGATAATTTTTGCGGCACCCGGGTAAATCCGCTCATACCGCTCTATAATTTCGGGGTGGGGTATGGGACCGGCAAATGTTTCTCGCTTTTCAATACTTACAAGCTTACCATTCCCACCCATGCTATTAGATTGTGGTTTGTTTTGATTCCAATTCATGTTTCTCAATTGATTTCCATAAATCACCCCCTATAGCGCACCAGTCTGCGCGCAAAGAATTAGTATCGGCCTCATTCACTGTTTTATCCTGATTATATCTATCCAGGTTTGGAGACAAATCAATCAACGAAGCGACGCCATCAAGGAAAGATGGTTCATACTTAAAAAGACGAAAGGTTGGGGAATTAAAAATATCTGACATAAAAATTACCTTTATTTAGATAACAAGACTTATAGTAGCATACTCCTCAAAAACAGACAAAGTTTTTATAACGATGTAATACCAAAGCCAATAATGCACCCCTTCCAAAGTTAAAACTGCACCCCCCCCATCCATAATATCATTCGGCATATTAACTAACACATATATGCCGTGGAAAAAATCACACTCACCGCTTCCGAACAAGAGCGGTATGACATCATCCTCTCTTGCAGTGGCGGAGATATTACCAACAAAGAAGCGTCTATGCGTCTTGGACTGAAAATCCGCTGGGTACAGAAGCTTAAACGCGCAGTCGAAAAGGACGGGATGAAAGGCATCATCCATAAATCCAAAGGACGGACTTCAGGCAACGCGACTGCCAGTACCATAGTAAAAAAAGTGACCGTGTTCTTTGAGCAGAAGAAACATCGAGACTTTGGTCCAACTTTTGCCCAAGAAAAATTAGCCTACAGCGGTATCGTGATGAATACGGAAACGCTCAGATTACTGATGATCAAAAAAGATCTCTGGAAACCGCGTCCGCGACATGGGCCAAAAATCATTCGAGAATGGAGAGAGCGGAAAGGGAGCTTCGGCGAACTGGTGCAATTCGATGGTTCATATCACGATTGGTTTGAGGATGGTGGCGAGGAATGCCTCCTCGCCACCATAGATGATGCCACGAGCAGAATCGTCCACGCCGTGTTTGAAGACAACGAAGGGGTTCATGCCGTCTTTCGTTTCTGGTTGGCGTATATGGAGGTCTACGGACGCCCCGTGGCCATATACCTAGACAAATTCAGCACCTACAAGGTGAATCACAAGAATGCAGTAGACAATGTGGAGTTCATGACGCAGTTTCAGAGAGCGATGATGGAGCTGGATGTGCGGGTCATCTGCGCCAACTCTCCGGAAGCCAAAGGAAGGGTTGAACGTTTGTTCGGGACGCTTCAAGACCGCATGGTTAAAGAGATGCGACTTGCCGATGTCAAAACGCGTGATGAAGCAAACCAGTTCATTTGCAAGAAATATGTTCCAGACCACAACAACAGGTTCGGTGTTCCCGCCAAGAGAAAGAATGACGCGCACCGAGAGCTTTCAGACGAACTGCGAATGAAGTTACCTTCGATATTTTCCGTGCAATCAAAACGCAGAGTGAATAACGATTACACGATTCAATTCAAGACTTTATGGTATCAACTGGAAGCTACGCAGAAAACTTCTGTGTACAAACGAGATGAGGTTATCGTTGAAGAACGACTCGATGGCGCCGTTCATGTTCGGCTCAAAGACATCTATCTGGAATACCGTGAGCTTCCCGAGCGTCCGAAGCCCACGCGAGTTCCAGTGGCGACTTTGACAAGACAAAAACCGGACTGGAAACCACCAAAAGATCATCCGTGGAGAAAATTTTCTTGAAAAAAATCGCTACGAGAGAAATACAAGAACACAAATATTCAAACTGCGTAAGATGTCTTTTTAGCTTTGGTCTGACAAGTTTTTATAACGAACAAAATACCGACCAGACTCATATACCTGTAATCAACCGAAAAAGAACTGAAACGAGTGGGTCAACGAATTGCCACAAGAAAAACACGAAAATTAAAAACAGAATGACAGAACGGCTTTCAAGCCAATCCCTAACATTGACAAAACGCTGTGGAATCAAACCGAAAAAGATTTTTGAACCGTCAAGCGGTGGAATTGGCACCAAATTAAAAACCGCCAGCAAAATATTGATGAGCGTAACGGAAGCGGAAATGGTTAAGAATGAATCGGGCAAAATTTGCGACATGGTGTTAAAACGGATCAGCAATCCGAAAACCAAAGCGAGGGCGAGATTGGAAGCTGGGCCTGCAAAAGCTACAAGCGCCTCGCCCCAACGGCGATTTTTCAAATTGTACGGATTGACCGGTACGGGCTTGGCCCAGCCAAACACAACATGCGGAGGAATGAGCGATAAAACAAAAGGCACGATTATTGAACCGACGGGGTCAAGATGTTTCAGGGGGTTGAGCGTCAGTCTCCCCGCGTAACGCGCGGTCGAGTCGCCGAGCGCCTCCGCCGCGTAGCCATGGCAAACTTCGTGGATAACCACGGACATTATTAGTATGAGTATGGAGAATAGTGATTCCATTTGCATATTGTATATAACTTATGCTAACATGTCGCGACGCTTATATAAAATAATTTCCAATTATCAATTTTACAATTTTCAATGAATTTTCAATGATTTAATCTTCCATTTGGAGAATTGAAAAATTGTTTAATTGATTGAAAACTGATAATTGCAAAATTGAAAATTCCATTCCTATGGCCAAGATTTGCCCCATAACCAAAAAAGGTTCCCGAATGGGTGGCGGTTACAGCAACCGCACCCGCGCCACCCAGTTTAATCCGACCGGCATGGTTAGGAAGTACCCAAATTTGCAGAAAAAGAGAATCTATATTCCTGAACTGAAAAAATCCATTCGGCTTACGATTTCAACCGACGCTATCAAGACTATCAATAAGAACGGCGCTTATCAAACCCTGAAGAAGGCGGGGCTGATTTAGGTAGATTCAAGATTTACGATTCAAGATTCAAGAAAGAAAAGAACCCCGCCCCGAGGCTTCGCCTCGGGGCGGTTTTGTGATATATTTTATTAAACTTAAAATTATCAAGTAACAAAACCAAAATGGGCTTTGAGAGCATAAACCCTCTTAATAAAATTAGAGACGCGGTTAACAGCAAAGTAAATGAATCAAAAATGCCGAGCGAGGGCTTTGAAAGCACCGTCGGCGTGTACGGGGGTAAAATTGAAACCACACAAGACGGCAAACTGGTTTGGAATAACACTGGAATAGTATCTAAGTTTGATAAGTGGGGCGATGCGATTCTCCGAACATACGACGACCATGTGGTGAAAAATTTGGGCGAGCTTTTTCGGCGTCACCCAAAACTCTTTTTTCAATTTCTAGCGCCAGGCACTAAAAGATATCGTGGCAGTAAAGAAGAAGTTTTTGAAAACATACAACGCCTGGGTTTGGAAGACACTTACGGACTCCACGAAAACGGCATTGAAATCAAAGACCAAGATTTGTATCGCAAAGGCTTGTCGCTTCAAGATGTGTATCGAGCGGATTTGATTGATAGTGAAAAAGTTGGGGGTTTTGACAGATTTCAAGCACTTGCCGAAGCTAGTAGATATCTGCGAAACCTCCATGACAAACATGGAGGTACTGGACAGATACTTATCGGGAGTTTCATTTTTAAACAGCACGAAGCTGGCCGAGTTGCCGAGCCGATATTAAGCATGCCCGATATTGTTTTCAACAAGGAAAAGAAAATCGGAGAAAAAGAGAAAAAAGCCACCGACATATTGGATTTTATCGTGAGTGTTGGGGCCGAAGAATTCCGTCGTAGCGAGGGCGACCTCGCGAGTGTCAAAAACGCCATGAAAACAGTTTTGGAAAGTTACAACGACAAAGATGTTATTCAACTTGTGGCGTCGTATATTAAACGAGGGCGTCTGACATTGTTGGGCGATACGAAAGCAAATGTGGTGAGTTTGCCCGATGACACTTTCACTACCAAGCACCGAGGGATCTTTACAAAACACAACGAGGCCCGGGTAGTTAACAACCGCAGTTTAGAAACTTCGCTCAAAGAAATCGGGCTTGAGGTTTGCGAGGAGGTTGTTTAGGTAGATTCATGATTCAAGAATGAAAACTCCCCCCGCCCCGAGGCTTCGCCTCGGGGCGGGTTCCTTTAACTTTAAGTTACCGAAAAGAAAAACCCAGAACGAAATCTTCTGGGAATTTTGTTTTTGAAAAACTTATTAGCCTCGGCGTATTCTGGGTGTGCAAATTGGATTGGCTTCAACCCCCGAGCTTAGCTCGGCAAAATAGCAATCGGCGTCAACCGCTTTACCATCTATCGTCTTAATCTCATCGGAATGCTCATCGGTAATTGGTCTTCCGCACACCGCGCAAGGCAAGGGTGGAAAAATCAGTTCCAGATCGGCTTGGGTTAGCACTGATAATTTTTTCATGTGTTTGATTTTTTGTGCAACAATTCTACACTAGAGCATAGCATATTCTAAATAAAAAATGCATGTCCTTTTGAGACATGCATTTTGTCGCTATCCATGTTCGGGCTAGCGACGGACAAGGTTCAAGAATTCAAGAAGTCGGAAACATCACTATGAGAGAAATGCACCGATACCGCTAGGTAAATGTCGGGGCCCAACTATAAGTTGAAATTGTCTATGACTATACATGAGTCCATATCTATTTCGGTCGGGGCCCAACTGAAAGTCGAAGTAGACTCTGACCCCGCCCAAATCACAGACGACAACAGAATCGCTAGCAGAGTCCGTGCTAAATGACCATATGTTGGGTAGTAGACACTCATGATTTATTCCATGCAGAACTACCAGACCGTAAATGACCTCAACTGGTTTTCCATGGAAAAGCATATTGAGATTGAGTCTCGCGCCCCTTCCCCAAATGACAAGCTTACAAGCAAGAATCGGGATATCTTTGCTGGAAAAAGGCTCTTTTTTGCACCAATTTATACTAGTGTAGAGGAGTTTACCGTCACCGAGCTTGTTGCCAAGCTGGTAATGAATCTCCTTGATGCTAATCGGTTCTCCATCCTTGGACATGTTAGTTTGGAAAATTAGGTATTGTCCAAGCTCATGTGCTCGTCGGAGTTCCGCCTCTGAGAATGGCACAGGAATGTCGATAGAATTCATATTCACACCACCAAGTGTGAATAGCCGAGTCTCTTTGGGTGGAAGTTTTTCGAAAATAGTCAGCGTGGCGATGGCAGATTTTTCAATCGTTTTCATAAGTTTCGGGTCCTCCTGCATTTTGTTTGTTTTTTTGATGAGTTAATTCCTTAATGAATTAACTCACCTTAATTCACACCTGAATTAAGGATGTGCTTTCTGCATTTAGAGTAGCATATATATAAGTATAAGTCAATACCGGGGCACACAAATTCATTTGTTAAATTGGATACTCTCTCCATCACTTTTCATCACAACCGTTCCAACTTGGTCGGTGCGGAAAATTTTAACGCCGAATTTATTTAGGGTATCCAAAGTTTCTTGGTGCGGATGACCGTACTTGTTCCCCTTGCCGTCGGAAATGACGGCCGTGATCGGCGACACAAATCCGACAAACTCTTCCGAAGTTGAAGTGCGCGAGCCGTGATGCCCCACTTTCAAAATATCGCTTTTCAAATTTTTCCCGTCAAGCGAAATTAAATATCGTTCAATCTGCGATGGCGAATCCCCTGTGAACATTACCGATGTGTTGCCGTAAACAAGCCGACCCACGATTGAACCGTCGTTTGTCGCAAGCCCCAACACATCGCGGTCGGGAAAAAGAATGTGAAAACCGACGCCGTGTTTTTTGTCCAGCCAAATCGTTTGCCCGCGTCTCGCCACAACTTTCGGAACGAGATGCGCGTTTATGGTTTTTTCAAGTTCGGAGTAAGTGGCGCTCGGCGAATCCGTCCCGGGTTCAACAACTTCGGAAACTTTGTATCGTGAAAGCACATCAATGAATCCAGCCATGTGGTCGGCATCTGGATTGGTAACAAGGAGCATGTCTATTGAACGGTCGTAAAACGGCATGACTTTCCGAAGCGCGGAAAGAATATTTTTCGGCGGGCCTCCGTCAATTAGCATTTGGTTGCCATTCGGCGCTTCAATATAAATAGCATCGCCTTGGCCAATGTCTAGAAAAGCGATGGTAAGAACCCCTTGCCTATCCTCGCGGACAACGGCGTACCAGATGAAAATCGTCGCAATAAGAAGGCTTACAAACAAACTGGACCGCAAGTTTTGACGAATTTTTTCCATAGCAAAATTGTACCACCAAAAAGAAAAGCCCCCGACAAGCGAGGGCTTAAACTATTCAACACGCTTCCATTTAGCAAGAAGAACACAAAACCAACGGTCAATGTAAACAGCCAAGTTAAAATACCAGTAGAGAAGGAAGCCTAATGACAACAGGAATGAAGCACTTACACAGACAGTGAACATATCTTCTCCGACCCAAGCATCGTGAACTCCATTCCAAGCAACACCCGAAACGCTGTAATAAACCAAACCCATTCTTGCCCAGTCGGTTATAAGATTGGGAAACTTCCATCTTGGTTGTAGATGAACGAATTGCAAAAAACGCGCTCCAATTAGGAGCAAAAATACCCAGACAATCAAGAGCGGTATGTCAAACAAACGAGGCCAACCCGAGGAATCGCGGGCAATCTCACCAGTATAGCTCCAATGCCAAAACCAAAAGACTGAAAGAGCTAGACCTGAGTAAATTGATAGCCAAGTGTAAGTATGACGCCATTCGCTATCCGACGGAAACATTTGTATTTTCATAACACCCCAATGTACATTGTTGAAACTGCCATAAATATAACACAAGCATGCGTTATAGGCCATTGAAAAGGTTACCGTAATTGTGACGGATAGGCCATAAATAGGTTACCGTAGTTTCCATATGAATATGGAAACAAAAAAGCAAATATTTGAGCGGTATAAGGACGAATACTACAAAGCGAGAATTGAGAAAAAAGGTGGTCGGAAACGATGCGGAGAAATTCTTGATATTGTTTGCGATGTGGCTAAAATGGCCAGAAAAGCGACTGTGAGAATCCCCTGCCTATCCTCGCGGACAACGGCGTACCAAATGAAGCAAGTAACGGTAAAAAACAGGATGAGAAAATAGAGTTGGAGGTTTTCGCGAATCTTTTGCATACGGTAAATTGTACCACCTACAAAAATATGTTAGAATTGTACGAATGAAAAAGACAGTTGTGCTTATTGTTGTTATTGTAGCTTTAGCAATAGTATATTTTGCTTGGTACATTCATGGTAATTACGACGCGCAACCGAAATTCTATAAAAACAACGCTCTTTCCCATGAATACACAGTCCTAGAAAATTCAACAAACTGGCAATCGGTTCCTGTAAATTCCTACACTCCCTTTACATGGAAAGTTTCCACAAAAACAATTCACCAGACTATAACTACAGACAGCCAAAATAATTTTGCCTGTGGAACGAGCAAGGCAAGCGTGACTAAATATTCTTCACATAGCTATCCTAACTCTGTGGGAGGTTGGGGTTCTATCTCAATAGTGGATTGCGGCGAATACTATTTCGTATACGACTATGGTGATGCCGGCCCACACCTTTTTGGTCCTTTTAATAAATAAAAATTAATTCGCTAAATAAATATGAAATTTGAGGAACAAAAATTTAATATCCCCGCGCTTAAAGGAATTTCGGCAAAAACTATTGAGGAGCATTTGAAACTTTACGCTGGCTATGTAAAGCACGCCAATTTGGTTTTGGAAAAAGTTGGAGAACTGAAAAAAGACGCGGAGAAAAACGCCTACGCTTTAGGCGAAGTGATGCGAAGATTCGGGTTTGAGTTTAACGGCATGAGAAATCACGAGGTTTATTTCAAAAGTTTGGAAGGCGGGGCGAAGCCGCTTTCTGAAAGCGGGCTTCGCCCCGCCTTAGCGGAAAAGTGGGGTTCGTTTGAAAATTGGCTTTCGGAATTCAAAGCTATCGCCCTCACTCGCGGAATCGGCTGGGCCATGCTCTACCTAGACCGTGTAAGCGGCGAACTCTTAAACGCTTGGGTTGACGAGCAACATTTAGGGCAACTGCAAAACTGCGCTCTGGTTTTGGGACTTGATATGTGGGAACACTCCTATGTTGCCGACTACCAGCCGTCTGGCAAAAAGAATTATGTTGAAGACTTTTTTGCGAATATCAACTGGGAAGTAATTGGGAAAAACTATTCAACCGCGACCCAGTAAAGCGGAAATATTTTCTTTGTCAACCGAATGTCTGGCCGGCCGAGGACGAAATCGTAAATAAATTACAAGGTAAAAAAGATAACATAACAACGCCAACCAAAGAGGAAAACTGTTCACTGCCACAAACGAAAACGGCAGATGCGAGAAAAATTCCACCAGCCACAACTCGTAGGAAAGCAAAGCGGTTGCCATGAAGGCCCACGGAAAAGCCAACGCCCCAGAAATAAAACCGACAACGCCAGCCAGAAATCCGAAAAACATCGTGGAAGGAATGGCGAAAAGAATCAAAAGATTAACGGGTAAAGCGACCAAGGACAGCTCCCCCATCTTGTAAAGCAACATCGGCAAAACAAAAATTTGAGTTGATAAAGTGGCCACCACCACGGAACGCAGACCGAATTTTTCGGTAATAAAAGAAAAATGTTTTTCAAGCAAGGGCGAAACGAAAATCAAAGCCAATGTGGACATGAAGCTCAACTGGAACGAAGAATCAAACACTAAAATTTTCGGATTTTGAAGCGCCATCAGAAATCCGGCGAAAAGCAAAGCGCGAATAATGTCATAACGACGACTGACGGCTTTCGCCAAAATCACAAGCAAAGCCATGATGCTGGCGCGCACCACGGTTGCCGAACCGCCGGTCATAATGGCAAAAAGAATAATGCCGAGAGCGCCGAAAATTCGCCCCGCATTGCTTGGCAAAAATCCAAAAAAATTCATAATGGCTTCGGCGACAATCGTGATGTTGTAACCGGAAAGCACCACAACGTGAATCACACCGGCGTGGCGAAAATCTTCCAGAAGATTTTTGCCAAGCGACCGTTTGGCTCCAACCACAAGCCCGCCTAAGAGCGAGGCGTGCGGTTCGGGAATTAAATTCCCGATGTTTTTAAGAAAGGCATGCTTGAGAGCGAAAAGCTTTGCTACAACAAAATTCCCGTGGCCAGAACCCATGAGCGTTACTTTCGGCCGACTAATCTGATAGTAAATGCCTTCCTTGGCGAGGTAGCCCTGGTAATCAAAAATTTTTCCGCCGGCATCGGCAAAATTTTTCGGTTTGGAAAGGAGACCTGAAATGAGGAGCCGGTCGCCGTACTGAAACTTCGGATAAAGGTCGGCGGTAACCAAAATTTTGTTTTTGACGGCAATCGGTTTGCCGTTTTGTGTTACAGATTCGGCGGAAATTATTAAACGAGCCGAATTTTCCCGCTCGTCCGGCTCGTCGGAAACCGTGCCGACAATTTCGGCGCGCTGATTTAAATTGCGGTCAAGCGCGGGATTGTTTTTGTTAAGTTCGGAAAGGTCGTAACGAAAAATGCCGAGGCTGGCAAGAAAAATGAAGAGGGCGAGAGACGGAATTAAAGGCGGG
>Ga0209515_10003420_pt1 | contig 22786 bp, 21 predicted proteins | sample Subgroupgradi54m_FD_187454 | JGI IMG/M metagenome (GOLD analysis project Ga0209515, IMG submission 187454) | Subsurface groundwater microbial communities from S. Glens Falls, New York, USA - GMW60B uncontaminated upgradient, 5.4 m (SPAdes)... ... | reverse complement strand
GGCAGGGGGATATACCCCAGGGCGGTCAGAGAAATTAGGAGGAGTTTCTAGAAATAGTCCAAGAGGAAGCCGGGAGAAAATGGCAGGGGCTTCGCTTATAACTTTGAGTTTTCGGTTTTTAGTTATAGAATAACAACAATGCTAACTGCAATAATTTTTATAATAGTTTTGGGGGTTTTGGTCTTTGTCCACGAGTTTGGGCATTTTATTTTTGCCAAAAGAGCTGGGATGAAAGTGGAAGAATTCGCTTTAGGTTTTCCTCCTCGTATTTGGGGTATCAAAAAAGGCGAGACGCTTTACTCCATAAACGCAATTCCTTTCGGCGGATTTGTTAAAATTCTTGGTGAAGACGGGGAACAGCGAGACAACCCAAGAAGTTTTTCTTCCAAATCGGTTGGCTCCAGGCTCAAGGTAATTATTGCGGGAGTGACCATGAATTTCTTTTTGGCGGTCATTCTTTTAATGGTCACCAACTTTTTAGGGTTAAGGATAGGTTTAATTGATGACAAGACCGCATCAATCGCCAGAGATAAAGCAGTTCAAATAATTGAGGTCTCCAAAGACAGCCCAGCCGATAAGGCTGGCCTGATGCTCCTGGATGAAGTTAGTGGTTTTAAATTGAACGGTTCATTTCAAGCGGTTTTCAGTGCAGAAGATGTCCAAGATTTTATACGCGAAAATGCCGGCCAGCCAATAACGATTGTAATCAAAAGGAACCAAGAAGTGTTGGAAAAGGAAATTGTGCCCAGAGTAAATCCTCCGGCCGGTCAGGGAGCGTTGGGGGTTTCTTTGGCTCTCACTGGAGTGGTTTCTTATCCATGGTACGAAGCGATTTGGAGAGGTGTATACGATGCTGTTATTCTTACAATGAACACAGTAATGGGATATTTTGTTTTGTTCAAAACACTCCTATTTAAAGGTAAATTGATTGCCGATGTTTCGGGTCCGGTCGGCATCGCTACTATTACCGGCCAGGCTGCAAGGATGGGAATAAACTATTTGATGCAGTTTGTGGCGATGATTTCTATCAACTTGGCAGTTTTGAATATTATCCCATTTCCGGCCTTGGATGGAGGCCGGGCTTTGCTTATTATAATAGAGAAATTTAAGGGTTCGCCGATAAATAAAAAGGCAGAGCAGTTGGTAAACACTTTCGGTTTCACGCTTTTGATAGCATTAATGGTGTACGTAACCGCCAAAGACATTATTAGGTTTTTTTAAAATGAGACTATCACAACTATTCACAAAAACACTTAGGGAGGCGCCGGCGGATGAGACAGCAAAGAATGCCCAGTTTTTGATTCGGGGTGGATTTGTTTTTAAAAATTCGGCCGGTATTTATTCATTTTTGCCTCTTGGCTGGAGAGTGATGCAGAAAATAGCGAATATCGTCAGAGAAGAAATGGATGCTCTTGGTGGGCAGGAGATGTTTATGCCGGCATTGGTGGAAAAAAAGTATATGGAGCCGACAGGAAGATGGAGTCTTGATGTCGGATATTTTGCAAAGCCAAAAAATGAAAAAGAATCCGAATTTGTTCTTGGTTGGTCACATGAAGAAGTTTTAACTTCCATCGCGGCCAAATATATAAGTTCTTACAAAGATCTATCTTTTTCTGCTTATCAAATACAGACTAAATTCCGACACGAAGCAAGGGCTAAGTCTGGACTATTGCGAGGCAGAGAATTTATGATGAAAGATTTGTATAGTTTCCATGCTTCAGAAGATGACCTCAATAAATATTACGAAAAAGCTGCCGAAGCATATCATAAAGTTTTTGAGAGATGTGGATTAAAAGCAATTTATACCATTGCTGCTGGAGGAGTTTTTACTGATAAATTTACTCACGAATTCCAAGTTGTATCGGATATTGGCGAAGATATAATTTATCTATGCGATAAATGTGAATATGCTGAAAATAAAGAAATAGCAAAATTAAAAGATGGGGATATGTGTCCTAAATGTAGCGGAAAAATCTCAGAAGAAAAATCCATAGAAGTTGGGAATATATTTAATAATGGAACCAAATATTCCGAAGCATTAGGACTTAATTTTACCGACGAGAAGGGGGACAAACATCCTGTTGTGATGGGTGCTTACGGCATCGGCATAAGCCGGCTGATGGCTACGATAGTAGAAATCCACAATGATGGAGTTGGAATTATATGGCCGGAAAATGTGGCACCTTACAAAGTCCATTTAATTTCTTTGGATCAAAACGAAGAAGCAGGCAAAATTTATAATGATTTATCAAAATCTGGGGTGGAAGTTTTGTATGATGACAGAGAAGACAAAACCGCAGGAGAAAAATTTGCCGATGCCGACCTCATTGGCTGTCCCATAAGAATAGTAGTAAGCAAGAAAACTCTTGAAAAAGACAGCGTTGAGCTCAAACACCGCAACGAAAAATATTTCAAACTCATCAAATTGACGGAGGTTCTTAATGCTATGCAATAGGACAAGGTTGTTAATAACATAGCCATCAATCATGACGGTTTTTGTTTAGGACAATTTGACTTATTATTGCCAATTTTAACCTATTCACCAAAGCAACCGGCGGAGGGAGCATGCTTTTATGAAATCAGCCCCGCCACAGCGGGGTCCCGCTAAGGCGGGATAAATTTTTAAAAAGGCGTCTCCTTCCGTATGCATAGAGGTTGTAAGGTGCTATTGAAATAAAGTAATGGAACTTTGATTGTTTATAAACATTTTGATATGTTAAACTATCGTTATAAATTGAGGTTTTTATGCTCAACAAGTTATTTGGATTCTGGTCAAAAGATATCGGTATTGATCTGGGTACGGCAAATACCCTTGTTTATGTTCGCGGTAAAGGGATTGTAATCAATGAACCTTCAATTGTTGCCATAAACCAAAAAACTGGCAAGATTTTAGCTATTGGTAAAGAGGCCCGGGTTATGGTTGGCAGGACACCAGGATACATTACCGTTTCGCGGCCTTTGGTGAATGGTGTTGTTTCCGATTTTGAAGTGACCGAGCAAATGCTCAAATACTTCATTGATAAAGTTCATCAAGATGGTTTTAGTTTATTACCTCGGCCGAGAGTAGTGGTAGGAATTCCTTCAGGAGTTACAGAAGTGGAAAAGAGAGCTGTTGAAGATGCAACCTACAATGCCGGCGCAAGAGAGGTTTATCTTATTGAAGAGCCGATGGCTGCTGCCATCGGAGCCCGTCTGCCTGTTCATGAGGCGGTGGCAAATGTAATAGTAGATATGGGTGGCGGTACTACTGAAGTGGCAGTTATCTCAATGGGTGGTGTCATCGCCTCTCGTTCTTTACGGGTGGCTGGAGATAAGCTTGATGAAGATATCGTCAGGTATTTGAGAGAAGAGAGAAATCTTTTAGTTGGGGAAGCCACAGCGGAAAATTTGAAATTAACTTTGGGTTCGGCTTATCCTTCCGAAGATGAAGAAGAGGGTCATGTGAAAGGAAGAGATCTTGTCTCTGGTTTGCCTAAGGAAATTTCCATAACCTCGGAAGAAATTAGGGAAGCAATTGAGCGCTCTGTAAAAAGTATTGTTCTTGCTGTTAAAAATACAATTGAAGAAACTCCTCCTGAGTTGACAGCTGATTTAATAAACAGATACATATATCTTGCCGGCGGGGGAGCATTGTTGAAGGGTTTGGATAAAATTATAGCTCATGAAACCAAGTTGTTTGTGAAGATAGTGGACGATCCTTTGACTGCCGTAGCTAGAGGATGTGGTTTTGTGCTTGAAAATGTTGACCAGCTTAAAAACGTTCTTGTTGCCACCCAAAAAGACGACTACTTTTGATTTATGAATCCCGTTAGAGATAGCATGGCCTACTTTGTATATGTGCTTAAAAATACAAGTACTGGACAATGGTATACTGGTTCCACAAACGATTTACGGAAACGCTTTCAAGAACACAATGATAAAAAATCTACTTATACAAAATATCGAGGTCCTTACGCTCTTATTTATTATGAAATGTGTCGAAATGAGCAAGATGCAAGGGCTAGGGAAAAATATCTTAAAACTGGTATGGGTAAACGCTACCTCAAAAACAGGCTCAAGCGTTTCCTATCTCTAACGGGATGAAAAAGTCACCAATAAAATTGGGGGTCATTTTATTGGTAGCTGTCATCAGTGCTATTTTTTTAAATAAACATGTCTTTAAAGACAAGCTGATTTTTTCCTCAAAACATTTTATAAATTTGACAAGTTATTTGTTTACGAAAGCAGAAAACCTTGGCGGCTTTGCAGGAAAGGTTGCAAACTTCAACCGTCTTGCGAGTGAGAATAATAAATTAAAAAAGGATCAGAAAATTGTCTTTGATTTGAAAGCGAAAATAGACAATCTTGAAAATGAGAATAGTTTTTTAAGGCAGACTGCCCATATTTCTCAAAAACTTGATTACCCTATTGTTTATGCTGGTATTTTCAACCTTAACCTTTCTCCAACTGGATACAATACTCTTCTTAACAAAGGAGTTCAGAATGGTATCTCTGAAGGCGATGCTGTGATTACTTCTGAAGGAATCTTGGTTGGAAAAATTCAGAAGGTCATGCAGAATTTTTCGAGAGTTCTTTTTGTTTCAGACCCTGAATTTAAAATTACCGCCAAAGTAATAAGTTCTGTCACGTTCACCGCCAACGGCGGGACCCCGCCAACGGCGGTGGCAGGTATTGCGCGCGGTGCTTTAGGTGATGGTATGTATCTTGATTTTGTTGTCCAAGGAGATGAAATAAAAGAGGAAGATGTTTTGATATCGACTGGCAATGACTTGTTCCCACCGGCTTTAGTTATTGGTTCCGTAGATCATGTTGAGGTCAATCCGACCCAGATATTTAAGAAGGTTCGTATCCGTCCTGCCATTAAAGATGTCCAATTAGGCAGAGTATTGGTCATAAAAATGAGATGAATAAGTGGTTAATCGTAGTTTTATTTTTGGCGGTTATGTCTCTTGATGGCATAATTTTTCCAGCACTTTTCGGTTTTAGAGAAAGTTTTTTGACGATCATTTTTCTTGTGGTTATGCTTTTATACTATGAAGTTAGTCTTCAGGGTTTAGTTCTTGGAGGGGCACTTTCCGGGTTAGCGGAGTTTTATTGGGGGTTAGAATTGGGGGCTTTAATACTGCCCTTATTGTTATCGGCAGGAGCATTCTTTTTATTAAATAAATTCTTTAATATTAGAAGCAGGGTTTTGATGATTCTTTCTGGAGTAATTATGTTTATTGTTTTTTGGGAGACGTCTATTTTGGTATCTAAAATACTGTAAATTATTTAAAACCTGACTACCATGTCAAAAAGAGAATATAAAATTTCAGTTGGTGAAGACTGGGTTCAACCGGAAGAGACGCTTTTGGATTCAGGTAGTGAATACTCGGACATTGAAATGCCAATTTCGACCGATGCCTTCAGGTTAATTTTTATGGTGGCTGTTATTTTGTTTGCCACAGTTCTGGCATTTACTTTTAAGATAGGGATTGTTAATCATGGTTCTTTTGCAAAACTTGCTTTGCAGAATAAATCTGTTAATTTTCTCATTCCGCCGCCTCGGGGCATTATTATGGACCAATTCGGAAAGCCATTGGTTAAAAATTTACCAAGTTTTGACTTGCTGGTTATTTCGAGAGAAATCAGAGAAAATTCATCAGAGAATAATCAAAATAAAATATCAGAAATTTTAAAAATTAATGCAGAAGATTTTAAAACTTTTATCTCCGACAATATCAAGACAAATTCTACCTTTTTTGCCGCAACTGATCTGAATAAGGACCAGGTTTTGACAATCAAATATCTCAATCCAGACGGATACTATATTGTTCCGAACACCAAGCGTTATTACATAGATGGACAGCAATTTTCTCAGGTCACGGGTTATATTGGAAAAGTTAATAAAGATGAACTTAAAAAGGAATATTATTATTCAACCGATGTAATAGGGCGTTTGGGAGCAGAAGCCCAATATGAGGAAATTTTAAGAGGGGAGCACGGGAGGATTTTTTTCAGTAAAGACAAAAACGATAATCTAAACACAGACTCGGTTCAGGGAAAGAACCTGATTTTGAATATTGATTATGATTTGCAGAAGAAATTATATAACGAGCTTTATGGGGTTTTAGCTTCTGCCGGTCTGTCCCGTGGTGCGGCGGTGATTCAGAATCCTCAGAATGGCGCCGTATTGGCGATGGTAAGTTTTCCAACCTTCGATAATAATCTTTTCGTAAAAGGATTGTCGGACAATCAGTTTAAAAACATTTTCGAAAGTAAAACCAAGCCTCTTTTCAATAGAGCAATAAGCGGATTATATAATCCCGGTTCGACGATTAAACCCTTTATGGGTATGATAGCGCTTCAAGAGGGAATTATTACTCCCCAGGACACAATTCGCGACTGCGTTAGTTTGATTGTTCCAAATCCTTTTGATAAAAACTCTCCTTATGTGTTTAAGAATTGGAGGCAGGATTATGGCCTCTTCAATTTAAGAAGAGCCATTGCTCAGTCATGTAACGTCTTCTTTTTCACCATAGGAGGAGGGTTTGGAAACATTCCCGGTCTCGGTGCGGAAAAAATAGGTAAATATCTTACAGCCGGACTGGCTAATATAAAATTGGGAATAGATTTACCAGGAGAAGAACATGGTTTTGTTCCTAGTCCTGACTGGAAGCTCAAAACAAGGGGCGAGAATTGGTATCAAGGCGATACCTACAATATTTCTGTAGGACAGGGTGACCTGCTGGTGACACCGTTATGGCTGAATTCCTATGTTTCTGCGATAGCCTTGGCCGGGCAGGCCAACGGAGGCGCCATTTATAAACCCATGATTGCCCAAAGAGTTGTTGACGAAAATAATAATGATTTGGAGATATTTAAAGAAGAAATGCTCATTAAACTACCCTTCAAGGGAGAGGTTATTCAAGAGATGAAAAGTGATATGGAGGAAACAGTAATTTCCGGAACAGCCGGAATACTGAAAGACTTGCCGATTAGAACTGGAGCAAAGACTGGTACAGCTGAAGTGGTAAAAGGCAAAAGCATCAACTCTTTGTTTACCGCTTTTGCTCCCTTTGACCATCCGGAACTTAATATTACGGTTTTGATAGAGGGTTCGGCCTCTAACCAAGGACTGGCTATCCGGGCGGCCCATAACGTATTAAAATGGTATTTTGGTGAATATCAACACAACCCTTGAATTAAATTGTAAACCGTAGTATACTTTCCTAATTAAATTTTAATTTAAAGCATAACCACTAAATGGATAATCAATATTTCTCAAGAGAAGGTCTGGAAAAGCTTAAAAGAGAGCTCGAGGAGAGGCTAAATGTTATGCGACCGGAAATAGCTCAGCGCATCAAGGAAGCTAAAGAGTTGGGGGATTTATCCGAAAACGCTGAATACGATTCGGCTAAAGAAGCTCAAGCGTTGAACGAGGGCAGGATAGAGGATATAAAAAGCACCCTTGAAAATGCTGTAATCATAACCGGTAATAATAACAGTGGAACGGTTGGCGTCGGCTCGAGTATCAAAGTAGAATCAAAAGACGGTGTCCGTTCTTTTGTAATTGTCGGTGCCGCCGAGTCCGATCCAGCTAAAGGATTTATTTCTAATGAATCTCCATTGGGTCAGGCATTTCTTGGACATAAAAAAGGAGATAAGGTTGAAGCGAGGACACCTAAGGGCATAGTGGAATATAAGATAGTTGAAGTGAATTAAAAAAGGGCCCATTGCGGGGCCCTTTGGCTTTCTCCTTTCTAAGACTATTTCTCGCGGGGTGGTTTAGATGGCGATGGCCACCACCTCCCCATGAAACTCGATGAGCTTGAGCCCGCGCTCCTCCGCCCAGTCCTGGGCGGCCTCGAAGCGGGAGCCGCTGTGATCCTTGCCGTCGCAGCACTTTCCTCGGGCCGTATGCCCCCGACGGAGCTTGGGAAAGTGGTCGAGGTTGATCCTTTTTCCGCCGATGGCAAGCAGATACTGCAGAAACATGTGTGCTCTCCTTTTCAGTTAACGAAGCGTATTTAAATTATAGCATAATTAATACCTATTTGTCAATGTCACGAAATTATGTCCTTTTGTATGGGCTTTTCTTGTAATATTTGTTATATTGTTTCTAATGGCACTCGATGAGATCCGAAATACAAAAATAAAAAAAGTAGAAGAACTCCGCAAATCCGGGATTGACCCATATCCGGCGACTTCTTCTCGTACCAACTTAATTGCGGAAGCAATAAACAATTTTGATTCTTGGAGTGCATCGCAGAAAGAACTTGTTCTCGCCGGTCGCATAATGGCTTTAAGGAACATGGGTGCTATGATTTTTTTAGATATAAACGATGATGGCGGGAAAATTCAGGCTTTGATCAAAGAAGATTCTATTGGTAAGGAAGCATTTGATAAATTTAATAATTTTGTTGACATAGGTGATTTTATTGAGGTTGGGGGTTTATTGTTTAAAACAAAGCGTGAGGAAAAAACGATTGAGGTCAAGTCATTCAAGATATTAGCGAAAGCCCTTTTGCCTTTGCCGGAAAAATGGGAAGGCCTTAAGGACGTAGAGGAACGTCTCCGCAAAAGATATCTAGATTTTATTATGAATCCCGAAGAGAGAGAGATATTTGTAAAAAAATCTAAGTTTTGGCAGGCGACAAGAGAGTTTTTGCTCAAAGAGGGGGGGCTGGAAGTTGAAACTCCAGTTCTTGAAAGAATTCCTGGAGGAGCCGACGCAGAACCATTCAAAACTCACATGAACGCACTTAATATAGATTTATATTTGCGTATTGCTCCGGAATTAAATCTAAAACGCCTAATTGTTGCCGGATATGATAAGGTTTTTGAAATTGGAAGGGTGTTTAGAAATGAAGGACTTGATAAGGAGCATCTCCAGGATTATACGCAGATGGAAATGTACTGGGCTTATACCGAATACAATGAATTAATGAAGATTATGAAGCGTCTCTTCAAGACCGTTATTAAGAAAACCTTAGGGGCTTTGGAGCATGAATACCAAGGACACAAAATAAACTGGGATGCTCCATGGAAAAAGTATGACTATTATAAAGTTTTTAAACAATATACCGGCTTGGAACTAAAGAAGGTTTCGGAAGAAAATTTAAAAGAATATACTATCTCTCAAGGTATTGATACTTCAAAGCATATCGGTAAAGGGAGACTGATTGATGTTATCTTCAAGAAAAAAGTAAGACCGAATTTAATAGAACCGGGATTTTTGGTCTTGCCGCCAATTGATATAGAGCCGCTTGCCAAGCGTTGGCCTAAAGACCCAAGCCGAGTTGAGCGTTTTCAGATTGTAGCCGGTGGCACGGAATTAGGGAAAGGATTTTCTGAATTAAATGATCCTTTAGACCAGCGGCAACGATTTGAAGAGCAAGAGAAATTAGGAGAGGCTGGAGATAAAGAAGCTCAAAGAATGGATAAAGATTTTATTGAAGCGATGGAATATGGCATGCCACCAATTGCAGGATGGGGATCATCCGAAAGATTTTTTGCATTCTTGGTTAATAAGCCAGTCAGGGAAACAGTATTCTTTCCATTAATGAAATCCCGTTAGAGAACGCCCTCGCCAGAGGCGAGTGCTTCAGTCACCTTGGGGCGACTTTTCTCTAACGGGATGAAACCAAGAGAATGATAACATGTTAGATATAAAATTTATCAGAAACAATCAGGAAAAAGTCAGAGAAGCCATTAAAAATAAAAAGGTTGATTTGGACTTGGACAAATTACTTGCTACTGACGAGAGACGCCGGCACTTATTGAGTGAATCAGAATCATTGAAAGCAGAACAGAATAAAAGGTCAAAAGGGCCGCAATCGCCTGTTGATTTGGAGGATCTTAAAGCTTTGAAAGAAAAAATAAAATTAATAGAGAACGAATTGAAATCTGTAGAGGAAGAATATGAACGATTGATGATGATGGTTCCGAATATACCTACCGAAGATACTCCGGTTGGAAAAGATGAATCCGGGAACAAGGTTTTAAGACAATGGGGGAAGATAAAGGATTTTGATTTCAAACCAAAGGAACATTGGGAACTTGGGCAGGAATTGGACTTGATAGACAGTGAAAGAGCGGCCAAGGTTTCCGGAGCAAGATTTGCTTATTTAAAACGAGGTTTGGTTTTAATGGAATTTGCCCTTATTCAATATGGGTTGTCGGTTCTAACCGATGGTAAGTTATTGCAGAAGATTATTAAAAAAGCAGGTTTAGATTTAAAACCGACTCCATTTATCCCCGTTGTCCCGCCAGTTTTGATAAGGCCGGATGTTATGCAGAAGATGGCCCGTCTGGAACCGAAAGAAGAAAGGTATTACATCCCAAGCGATGATTTATATTTGATTGGAAGTGCAGAGCATACTCTGGGTCCTATGCATATGAACGAAACATTAAAAGAGGAGGATTTACCAATCCGTTATGTCGGTTTTTCTACCGCTTTCAGAAGAGAGGCCGGTTCTTACGGTAAAGACATGAAAGGGATCTTGAGGGTTCATCAGTTCGATAAATTGGAAATGGAATCTTTTTGTCTATCTGAAAATTCAGTAAAAGAGCAGGATTTATTCGTGGCTATACAGGAATATTTTTTCCAATCATTGAATATACCTTATCAGGTTGTGGCGATATGCACTGGAGATATGGGCGGACCTGATGCCAGGCAGATAGACATAGAAGCATGGATGCCGGGCCAGAATAGATATCGGGAGACCCATACCGCCGACCTCATGACCGACTATCAGGCAAGACGGCTCGGAATTAAAGTAAAACGTAGTCCGCCAGTTGGCGGAGGGACAGAGTTTATCCACATGAACGACGCTACGGCTTTGGCCCTTAGTCGAACCCCGATTGCTATAATGGAGAACTATCAGACAAAAAAAGGGACAATTGAAGTTCCCAAAGTTCTTCGCAAGTATATGGGTGGAATGAAAGAAATTAAGTAGGAGATTATGCGCATGAAAAAGCAAGAAAACAATTTTGCTTTTATTGACGGACAAAACCTACACTTGGGCGTAAGGGGTTTAGGTTGGAGTTTGAACTATAAGAGATTTTTAGTTTATCTAAAGGACAAATACAACGTTTCCAGAGCATATTTATTCATTGGTTACGTTTCGGAAAACCAAGAACTTTATAAATTTCTTCAAGAGTGTGGCTATGTTTTGATATTCAAACCCATATTAATCTCTAAAAACGGTCAACCTAAAGGAAATGTGGATGCTGATCTAGTGCTTCATGCTATGATCGAGTATTCGAATTATAATAAGGCCATAATAGTAACAAGTGACGGCGACTTCTATTCCCTGGTCGAATATCTATATTCTCAAAATAAGCTAAGAGTTGTTTTGGCTTCTCACAAGAAAAAGTGCTCAATATTATTACAGAAACAAGCTAAAGAAAAAATTGACTTTATGGATAACCTTCGCATTAAATTAGAGTACAAGCCTAAACATAAATGAAAAAGCACCGCCAAGGGACGGAACCCGAGGAAGTGCTCTTTCGTCGTGATGTTGTTAGCATACCACGGCTTATGATTAAAAGTCAATGATTATCCACAACTATGGAAAATTTGGAAAATAAAAAATCGTCAGATAAAATTCTTAACATATCACTTAAAAATGACAGTGAAAGGGAACGCATAACCAAAAAATCACTAGAGAATATTTTGAGTAAATACCCATTGGATAAATGGATTCTTTGCCACAATATTACGATAGAACAAGACGCAAGAGGTAAAGCCTTTCCATTCATTACATTGAGTGCATGGCGGGATGCAGAAGAAGGTCTTATGGCACAATTTTTACACGAACAAATGCATTGGATTGAAAAGGGTAAAGAAGAACAAATGAATCAAGCAATCGAAGAACTCAGGGCAGTATTTCCAAATGCTCCAGTGGGAAGACCAGAAGGGGCTGATAGTGAAAAATCTACTTACTGGCACTTAATTATCTGTCGTCTTGAATTTTTTGCTTTAAGTGAATTGCTTGGAGAAAGGGCAAAAAACATTTTGTTAAACCGCAAAGTATATACTTGGATTCGTCGAACTGTAGTAGAAAAAGGGCTGGAGATTGATCCAATTATAAATAAATATTTTTCTAGTTATATTTAATTATGCGGCCAGTTAATATAAAAAAGTTAAACCGTAGAGATGGGGTGGCGCGTCGGAATCGCCGAGTTTTTGTTTTTAAGGTTGTTGCAGTTCTGGTCGGTATAATTGCTGTCGTGGCAGGATTATTTTACCTTTTATTCTTAGCCCGCATTTTCGACGTGAGAGAGGTAAGTTTTAATGGCTTGGATACGGTAAGCTCCGAGGAATTTCGTGGAAAAATAGAAGACAAGCTGAACCAAAAGATGTTTAAGTATCTGTCCCGAAGGAATAATATTTTTCTCATAAGTACTGGTAATTTTGAAACAGAATTTGCTTTGGCTTATCCCGTTTTCAAATCGGTTAATGTTCAAAGGAAACTGCTTCATGGTCTGGTGTTTGATTTTTTGGAAAGAAAACCGGCTGGTGTCTGGTGTTTTAATCAGCTAGCCGGCGGAAGTTGTTTCTATTTCGACAATGATAGGGTTCTTTGGGGTCAGCCCGCCAAATCATCGGGTTTTATATTCCTGACTGTTGAGGATCAAAGAGTAAAAACCGAGCGACAGATAGACGAGGATTTTTTTAAACCCATAATGGAAGTGACAAAAAACATGTCTGGAGAGATTAAGAATGTGGTAATACCCGAGAACTCATTTAATGAATTCAGGGTCTATACTGCTAATTATTATATTATTTTCACCATCGACTCTGTTATTCAAAATCAGTTGGATGTCCTGAAGATATTTTTGAACGAGAAGGACAAAGATACTAATTTTCACCCCCAATACATAGATTTGAGAATTGACGGGAGGGTTTATTATAAATAGTCGAAGTGTTTGAGGGGGTTGACTTTATTGTCGGACTTTGCTATACTTATAAGTACATTAAGTTCTTTACATATCGGGCTCCTAAAAGGGCTCGAAAAAAACCAGTAAATACCTCAAAATCTAGGCATTCAAGTAAGATATACTAAGGCCTTTAAGGATGAAGCATTTGTAGAAATATCTCGAGTAGTTCTCAAGTTGTATAATTTGCTGGTTTTTTTCGGGCTCTATTTAAAGAGCCAATAAGATGGTCACGCCAGCCATAAGATGGTGCTGGTGGTCAATAGGTCCAAGAGTGTGGCGGCACTCCACACTAGGGAGCGGGGACCGAATGGTGTGACCTGCGAGACGGCCCGGCGCGAGCATACTTGGCGCGGAAGTAGCAGACAATAAGCACTTCGCATTAAGACCTCGCGTCGCGGCCTAACCACCAGCTGGTGATGCCAGCTGGTAGACGAAGCGACGATCGCTCTGCGCCGTGAAAATTCGCGCTGAGCGTCGCTCGCCAACCCCCACAGGTAATAGTGGATAACCTGGTCCCGCCGGACAATGGGCGGGATTCACAACCACTCGGGAGGGGCGCGATGTCGCTCCTCCCGCAACCACAGACGCACCAATACACGCATTCGGAGGCACATGCATGTGGCGCTTCCTAGGCCCAGGACAGCGGATCCTGTAAGCCACAAAGCCGAAAAACAAGCGTCGATGGCACGACCGCCCCGCCAGGTAAAACTGGTGGGGCGTTTTTTTATTGAGTAATATACCAGACGAAGATAGAGTTGCCGATATCGGCAACGGGCTTATAGGAATCAAGCCAAGCATAGCTGGTTTTGGGGTTTCTCCTTGAGCCCATGAAAAAGCTTTTCGAAACAGCAATGTATCCGCCGCCGGGATTATCCACAAGGAATTCCTGGGCGTTTTTGTATTTACCGGCATTTATCCAGACATATTTATTTCCGAGGTAATAACCAGCATCAGTCCAGCCGAAATAGTCTAAACTGATTTTTGTAATTTTATTTTCATTCACCCAATCGGCAAGACGTTTGGCATCTTGTCCCCAGTCAACATTTGAATCAACAACATATCTATATCCGCCCCTTGCTCCACCTACGACCTGATTAAAATATGTAAGGTAATAAGGATAGACATTTAAGTTTTCAAATAAATACCATCCAAGTAAAATACCAATCACCGAACTAGCCGCAAGATATTTTTTGCGGTTAATCATTTTTAATCTGTTCCCGAGGTTTGCAAGCTGTCCCGCAAGAAGAATATAAACAAAGCCGTAAGTTGGTAGTAAATGTCTTACTCCGATATTTAAGTTAGCTGTGATACTTGCATACCAATAGATCGAAAGCCAGACGAGCATTGTGAATTCGGTAAAGTAATTTTTTATCCAGTGACTTAGCTTGTATTTATTCGGTTTAAAAATAACCGCTAAATTAAGTAAAACCATTACAACCAATCCCCAGAACGCCAAAGGTTCTTTTATAAAATAAACGATAGGAAAATACTTCTTCCAGGCATGATTACTTGTTTCTCCCAGGAAGTAAGTATCGTTTCCGCCGATACTGCGTTGGGTAACCATGAGTACGCCCAAACCATAATGAGCTAGCGAACGGAGATAAGGCTTGTCGGAGGCCCAGATAACTTTGTCTGCAATAGATCTGTTTCCGTAACTTCCAAGGTGGTAAATTGTTTCAGTTTTTTGCTTATCGGGCGGATAATTTATCGTATGAAGACCATATACCGGCCAGACAATTGCCAAGTAGCCAAAAACGATAATTATACCTGTAAGGAAAAGAGTTTTGGCAACAGAATATATTTTGTTGTGCATGGTCAACCCCCAAGCAAACGCCAAAATGATAAAGAGGGGATTTAAAAGAAATACTGAAAACTTGGTCAATTGGGCAATTCCAAAAGCGGCAAAAGCTAGTACAAAATTAATCTTAGTTTGGCTATACAGAAATTGTATAAAAAAATAAATTCCCAAAAGTACTCCGAATAAAGCTGGAATATCTGTAGTCACAAAACGGCTGTGAGCTATAACTGTTGGAGAAAAACAAAATAAAAAAATAGCAAATAGGGCTGCCTTATCGCCATACAGCTTTCTGGTCCAATGAAAAATAATTATCGCTGAAAGAATAAAGAACAACAACATCGGAAGTTTAGCGACCCTTGTTATCAGAATCGCATCGTTTCTCTGGCCGGGCAGGCCGGAATTAAAGATAAGATTTCTTCCGAAGTTCCATTGGCCGTTAATGTCGCTTGTCCAGAACTGAGTTTTAAATGCTGATTGGTTTAGCGGTAAAAAGCTCAAAACAATGCCGGCAAGATCCTTTGTCAACGGAGGATGTTCTGGATTTAATCGAAAGTCACCTTTTTGTATATAAGAATATCCTGCACCGATATGGGGAATTTCATCAACAACTGGCGAATCATTCCAGACACTTGTAATTGCCAGTACTGTGGCCAAAATGATTATTATCCCTGCAATGAGTTTTGTTTTCATCCCGTTAGAGGTAGTCCCGCCGAGGTCCTTCGGACTCGCGACAAAGTCGTGAGCGAGACCTCTAACGGGATTCATTTGAAATATCTCCAGTATTCCATAAAACCGATAGAAAACAAAAAAACAATCATGACTAATGCGGTTATGGCATGGGCTTCGTGAACCGAGTGTGAGTCGTTTAATTTATACCATGAACGTAATTTATCAAAGAACCACCAGATTCCCCGGGCAGTGAAGATCATTACTACTGGTATGACTCCGATAGTCAGTAACACGTTAGGCGCGTCAGTAGATAAAAATCCAGGAAGAAGCGTTACAAGAAACCACGCAAATATAAAAGTATGGATAGTTGAGAAATGGCCATGCTTACGCTTTAACCAATGTATAAGTTCGTTTATAAAACCAAGCATGAAGAACACTCCTATTGGCCAGGGAAGAATGGGGAAATCGGAAAAATTAAACATTCCCAAAGTTTTGACGACGCTTTCAATTGATATTTTTGCCGATGAGAAAAATTGTTCTGGCTGTTGCCAGAAATTTACATAGACAGGCAGGGCAACCACAAAAGCCGTCAAAGCAAAAAGGACGAATCCTTGAAGCAATTTGGTTTTGGCATATTCGTATTTTGCGTGATCAAAGTCTTTTTTCAAATACCACCAGTAATTTAGGAATAATACTATGGTGATAAACGGTGCTGCACAGTAGTAAGAAATATGGGCATAAAATCCAAGTCCGCCGAAAATACCGGATATGACGAAATCAGACAGATGATTATGTTTTAAGCCCTTCCAAAGAAAATAAAAAGCATAAACAAGTATAAATGGAATTATTATTGCAGTAGATTCCATTCGTGAAAAATTAACATGCCAGAAGGAAATCGCCATAAGGTAACTTGCGATAGCTGCTAAGCGCCACTCGAACAGTTCTCTGGTTAAAAGATAAAGCCCGATAACGGTGAGGACACCAATAAGCGGTGAAACAATGGTACCCATCGCAACGATGGGTACCATTAAATAAAGACGAAAAAAGGTGGCAACGCCTACGATAATTAAAAAAATAATAAGTTCTTGTTTTTTTGTTTTTAGCATACCCCCTTATTCTATCAGAAATAAATAGAAGTTTTATCAACAAATTAAATTGTCTTAATTCAATGGTAGTGTTATATTCAGAACCATGGAAAGAATGCCCACAGTAGAAAGTCCTAAAACTTCAGAAAAAAACAGGGAAGAATTATATTTTGATACTCTCAAAGCCAAGAGGGACGTTTTGTCTTCTCATTATACGCTGAACCAATTGCGAAAAGGCAGGAAGGTAAATGAAATGTCAGAGGCGGAGATTGAAGATTATAGATCGGTTAAAAGAGAATATGATAAACGCAAAGAATTATTTCTCGGCTCGTTTGATAATTTAAGTGAAGATGACGGTCAAAAGGTTTCAGAATTTACTAGTTTGACTAAGGTTGAGATTGTTCTTTCTTCTTTGGAAAAACCAGCAAAAGTTGAAGTAACACCAGAAATTGAAGTCGCGCCGGCACCAATACCAACGCCGGCACCAGAAAATGTAGACCAAACCGTTGTAGAAACACCTGTTACCAGAATACCCGAAGACATAGTGGGGGAAACTCGTATTCATCCAGATGATTTTGACTCGGCAGGTGCAGGAGAAGTTGTTAGCCCAGTTGATGCAGAAAACCCGGATAGGGGAACAACAATGGCCGAAGTTGATAGAATGCTAAAATACTCTCAAGATACCGCTCGACCACCGGAGACTGCATATTGGGAAGCTAAAAAAGCAGAACTACTTGAAAGGCAAGAGTCCGAGTCAAATCAAGATAGACCGGCTCCGAAAGGATTCCTGCAAAGGGTGAAGGATTCTTACAATAGAGCAAAGGAATCTCTTATTGGCGCTAATGCTATCAGCGGAGGTAGTGAGACTGTTGAATCAAGGATGTCACCTTTGGGCTTAAGAAAAGAAGCTATGGAATCGATGACTCCGGTCGAGCCGACCACGCCGACTGAACCAGCACAACCAGCACAACCAGCACAACCAATACAGCCAGCTGAAGCAACACAACCTGAAACAACTCCTCAACAACCGGAGAAAGCCGCCACAGGCGAGCCTCGCCAAGAGCGGGAGCCAAAGAAGGCAAGTGGATGGGGCTGGTTGAAAGAGCGAGGAAAAGGTGTTTGGAATTTTGGCTTATGGGAATTTCATCAGGCGGAAAGGTTTAGGAGTAAAACAAAAGAAGCGGCAAATGATACTGAAGCATTAGCAACTCTTATTCAGCAAGAGAGAAATCTTTCATTGGAAGAAGCTGAAAAAGAAGCTTGGGAAACAATAGAAGAGTTGAAGAAAAATAACTTAGATATTTCTGCTCCGGAATTTTATGAAGCCAATCGCGATATTAGCGAAAGGAAAAGAAAAGAAAACGATGAGGAGATTGAATATATTGTTAGATTTGCCAGCAATGATTTACTTGATAAGCTTACAAAATATCGAGGTGAGGCCGGGCAAGATGTGCTTACTCAAGAGAACAAGTTAGCTTTTCAAGCAGATTTACGCGGAGAATTAAATAAGATGCGAGACGGAGCCATAAGAAAGGATTTTATTAATTTTGCAAAATTAATGAGAAAAAATCTTGATGAAAATTGGAATTGGAGATATGTCTGGGGAGCTGCTGAAGCCGTTCTTGGTTTTGTTGGAGTCAAGCTCTTAGTGTTGAAATGGGAGGCTATCCAAGCAGCTAAGCTTGTTGCTGCCGAAAAAGCCGCAGCTGGAGGAGCTGAAGCCGGAGTAACTGCTACGCAGGAGTCTTTAGTGGGACATCTTCAGCAGAGTATATGGAAGGATTTGGCAAATTCCGGAGTACCTACAGATAAGTTACCTGATTTAACAAAACAAGTTCTTAATTCAAATAATTTATCTGATAGGGTTTTGCAAGGTGTGAAGGGCGGATTAGATGCATGGCGATTACCGTCAAATTTTACGATTGATTATAGTAGTATCGGTAAACAGCTCACTGATTTGGGCGTCAACCTTGCAAAGCTTGGCGTAAGATAAAAATGTAATTATTTATAACAATGAATGAAACTCAACAACAATTAGCGGATAAAATAGGCGAATTACTTGCCGATTCTCCTCTTGATGATGAAATCAAGAATCGTCTTTTGGAAAAAATGGAAGAAATTCCCGAGCATTTATTGTTCAGATTAAAAGATGCCTTAGAAACAGAAAAAGAAGAGCTTGAAGCCGTTGCTTTTGATATCGATATATTTTTAAAAGATCAGGATAAGGACTGGCAGGGAGTAGTTGAGGATCAGAAAAAGGTGGCTGGAGAGGTGATCGATAAATGGGTTGAAAAGCTAAAATAGTTATTGAATTGAGGTTAAACCTCAATAATTCAGGTTCGAGGTTTAACCTCAGAAACATCAATTGACTACTCTCCAAAAAACAGCCAAAATGGCTGTTTTTTGACCTATTGACATTTAGGCATAAAGTATGCTATAATTAGCTTACAAGTTTGAGATAGACCTTAACAAGCTCCTCAAAGGGAGCATCACACAAGGAGACAGTATGAATCCACGAACTTTCGTTGTTGGGATCGTCGCGGCGGCGGGTGTTGCTGCCGGTCTCATGTACGGATTCCTTGGTGGCCGTGTCTCGGCCGCGCCACTCGGACCGACCGATCTCGTCGACCGACAGAGGTACGAGGTCCATGACACGTTCATCTGCGACGCCGGCGAGCCGACGATGCAGGTGCGTGAGTGGCACTTCGACGGTCCGAATCGCTCGCTGCGCGCCCAGTCCACGGTGGACTGGTACATGGACTTCGACGGCCGCAAGGTGCGTCGGATCCAGTACCGATCAGACCTCTTTCCGCGTGATGGCAAGAAATACATGATGGTCGCACGCGTGACTGAAAGCGATCGAGCCCGCGAAGGGTTTGACGCCAACGGCAGCGACAGGCGATGGGCGGATATCGTTTATCACAACATCCGCCTCGAGCGCCAAAGCGTCGTCGGTCCCTGCGGGCCAGCCCGTTAACGCCGAGGTCGTGCGAATCGCCACGGAGAGTGGAACCTGACATAAAGGTTCCGCTCTCCGGAGGCGGTTTTTTGTTTTTATGATATACTTGAAATATGGCAGAATCAGGAGCGACAATTGAACAAGAAATAGCCCAACTGGAAAAACAGCTTCAGGAAAAGAAGGCGAATTTAGGGCAACAGCCGGAACAAAATGAATCACTGCCTGACAAAGAAATTTTGAGAGAGGTTGTTGGTGAAAAAATCCAAGAGCACGCTCCTGCCTATATTCCCAAACCGGCTCCGCAGGCACAGACCGATGATACGGACTCTGTTGCCCCGGAGTTAAAAGACAAGATCCAAGAATTAGTTAATCATGTTTTTCAAAATAGTTTGGACCAGGGAATAAAAGAAGCTGTTAAATCAAATAACCCTGCCTTAATAGATGCTTTCCATGATGTTTTAGTTGACCAGCTATATGATACGCTTTTAGAGAGAAAGAAAGTTGACCTTATTACTTAAAGAAACTTGTCAATATTTCTCCCGATAATTTATATTGTAGTTCTGGCAATAATATTCATTGCCGGATTGGTTTTGGTTGGCTCATTCAGAACTAAAGGCAGTATTGCCCGAGCCTTGAACATGTCTTTGTTTTTGATTAGTGTGCCACGAGAGTCCAATCCGCCATCCGCCCTTTCTGGCGGAGGCGGACAACGACCCGAGAAAGAGATCATTTCGGTAATGGAACAGCTTTATTCATCGTTTACCAATCTTCATGCTAAAGGCTGGAACAAATTTATTTATGGAGAACCCTATATTTCTTTGGAGATAGGAGTTCATAATATCGGTGAGGAAATAAACTTCTATATGGCGGTGCCGAGGAGCTATGAGCAGATTTTTGAAAAGCAGGTAAATGGGTTTTTTCCGACGGCTCAAGTGGAAAGAATCAAGGATTACAATGTTTTCAATCCGCAAGGAGTTTCTTTGGGAGCATATTTAAGATTAAAAAATAATTCTATTCTGCCATTTAAAACATATCAGTCGCTTCAGGCCGATCCTCTTGGCGGATTGGCAACTGCTCTTTCCAAGCTTCAGAAAGAAGGCGAAGGAGCGGCTATTCAAATACTCATCAGACCTACGCATCAGGATAGCTTAAGAAAATTAGCCCAAAAAACAGCCAAAGAAATGCAATCTGGATTCAACTTTTCCAAGGCATTATCTCTGGCTAAACATCCGCCCAAAAAACCTAAAGCTGGTGAAGAGGTCGGGGAACGGCCTAAAGCCATAACACCTTTTGAGGAGGAGATCGTCAAGGGAATTCAATCGAAGGCCTCTAAGCCGTTGTTTGACGCAAACATAAGAATTGTTGTCTCTGCTCCGGATGAAGGCCGGGCAGGCCAGCTGCTTAACGAACTATCAGGCGCTTTCGTTCAGTTTTCGTCCAACGAAATGAATAGTTTGCAACTCCTTAAGTTAAAGGGAAACGCTCTTGAAAAATTTTTGTTCAATTTTTCTTTCCGGCTTTTTGATAATTCACAGACAGCTCTTTTATCCAGCGAAGAAGTCACTAGTTTATTTCATTTCCCGTTGGGCACCACACTTGCTCCCAGAATAAAATTCCTCAAATCAAAACCTTCAGAACCGCCATCTAATCTGCCGACCGAAGGCATCGTATTGGGTAAAAATGTTTTTCGCGGGATTGAAACAGAGGTTCGCATGACAAATAAAGACCGCCAGCGGCACCTTTATGTAATTGGACAGACCGGAACAGGAAAATCAGTGTTCATGGAGTCGCTAATCCGTCAGGATATTGAGAGTGGTAAGGGCGTGTGCGTGATTGACCCTCATGGTGAATTTGCTGAATTTGTACTTTCAATTGTGCCGCCGGAACGTGCCGAGGATGTTATCTATTTTAATCCCGGGGATATAAATTTTCCGATGGGGTTGAATATGCTTGAGATAGATCCTACGCATCCAGAACAGAAAACGATGGTTATTGACGAACTGTTCGGTATTTTTGATAAACTTTACAACCTGAAAGAGACCGGTGGTCCGATGTTTGAGAAATATTTTAAGAACTCGGCTTTGCTACTCCTTGACGATTACGCCCATGAAGCGCCTACGCTTGCTGATATTTCTCGTGTTCTTGTGGATGATGCGTATCGAGCTGATAAGTTAAGCCGTGAGACTAATCCGCTCGTGTCCCAATTCTGGCAATTGGAAGCCGAGAAAGCTCAAGGCGAACAAAGCTTGGCGAATATGGCTCCCTACATATCGTCAAAGATCACCTCGTTTGTTTTTAATGAATTTCTTAGGCCGATTATCAATCAACAAAAAAGTTCGTTCAATTTCCGCGAGGTAATGGATAATCAGAAAATTTTAGCCGTAAATCTATCTAAGGGTAGAATCGGCGACCTTAATGCCAATCTGCTCGGTATGATTATTGTGGGTAAGCTTCTTATGGCGGCTTTGTCTCGAGCTGATATTACTGATGAATCGGCTCGAAAAGATCTGTATCTTTATATTGATGAATTTCAGAATTTTACCACTGATAGCATTTCTACGATTCTGTCCGAAGCTCGTAAATATCATCTTGATTTGATTGTTGCCCATCAATTTATCAAACAATTAAAAGAAGGTATTCGCGACGCTGTTTTTGGCAATGTTGGTTCTATCGTTTCATTCCGCATCGGTCCGGATGATGCCGAATTTATGAAAAATAAATTTGAGCCGGTATTCTCTCCACAGGATTTGATGAATATTGATAATCTGAATTGTTATGTTAATTTGCTTATTAACGGTCAGACCGAGCGTCCGTTTAACATTAAAATAGAAACAGAACGAGTCTTCGGCGCCGGTAATCCAGAAATGACAGAATATCTCAAACAACTCTCACGTTCTAAATACGCTCGCCCTCGTGAGGAAGTTGAAGATGAAATCAAAGCCAAATTTAGCACGAATATTAAAAAATAAAGCATGAGTTTTTCAAAAAAGTTTACTAAAAAAGATTTCTATTTTTCTGTTATTACCGGTTTGATAACCGGTTTTTCAGCTTGGAAGATTTTTGAATATTTGGGATTTGCTGAATTCAATGGTTATTCTTTTTTGTGGCTGATGGTGATTGTTCCAATTTTATGGATATTAGGTGTTAACCTCGGATATTTTTTTGGTAGATGGCTTGGATTTTTTAATCAATTCGGTAAATTCTCGGCCATTGGGTTTACCAATGCGGCGGTCGATTTCGGTGTCTTGAATCTTTTAATTGCAAATACGGGAATATTTGGTGGCGGATGGTATCCTGTTTTTAAGGCGATATCTTTTCTGTGTGCCATAATTCCTAGTTATTTCTGGA
>Ga0209515_10003419_pt1 | contig 22790 bp, 18 predicted proteins | sample Subgroupgradi54m_FD_187454 | JGI IMG/M metagenome (GOLD analysis project Ga0209515, IMG submission 187454) | Subsurface groundwater microbial communities from S. Glens Falls, New York, USA - GMW60B uncontaminated upgradient, 5.4 m (SPAdes)... ... | reverse complement strand
TAGGAGAAGCGTGCAAGCGTCATGGTGCCGAGACCTCCGTGGTCGTCTGGCGCTCATGGGCGCTCTCGTCTGGGTTGAAATTGATACGCGATTTCAATTCTGGAACGAGTTGTTCAATAGCGAATCGGCGCCGCCACGTCAAGCAGCGATCAAGCGACGATGCGCTCGGCGACGACTTCGAGCAGGCGGCGCGAGTCGAACGGCTTCTCCAGCTTGAGGTTGGGAATGGCGTCCAGGAAGGAGCGCGTGCCCTCGCTGAGCACGCCACCGGTGAGGAAGACGACGCGATCGGCCTGGCGAGGATCCGCCGACGTCAGCGCCGCGTACAGCTCGATGCCGGTCATGTCGGGCATGTTCAGATCGCAGAGGACGACGTCGAACTGCCGCCCTCCCGTGATCAGCTCGAAGGCCTGGAGGCCGCCATTCACCGTCTCGACCTCGTGGTGGGCGGTGAGGATGCGCTGGATCGCGCGACACACGATCGCCTCGTCGTCGACGATCAGCACGCGCCCGCGGCGGAGCGGCGGCGCGGGAGCGGCTACGGGCACGGGGGCCGGCGCGGGTTCCGCGGCCAGCGCTGCGACGGCGGCCGGAAGCGTGACCCGGAACGTGGTGCCCTTGCCGACGGTGCTGTCGAGCGAGATGGTGCCGCCGAAGCGGGTCACGATGCGCTTGCAGATGGACAGCCCGAGCCCGGTGCCCGCGCCTTCCGGCTTGGTGGTGTAGAAGGGCGTGAACAGCCGCTGCCTGACCGCGTCGGGGATGCCATGGCCGGTGTCCGAGATCGCGATCACGACCTCGTCGGGGCGAGAGGCATGCGTGTTGATGCGAATCTCGTTGTGTTCGGGATCGCCACTGCCGATGGCCTGCGCGGCATTGACCAGCAGGTTGAGGAAGACCTGCCCGAGCTGGGCCTCCGACGCGTTCACGGGCGGCACCGGCTCCAGATCCCAGAGCACGCGGGCGCGATTGCGGATCTCGTTCCAGGCCATGCGCACCGACGACTCGAGCACGCGGCTGAGCTCGACCGACTCGCGCCGCTCGTCGGTCCGACCCGACACGACGTCGAGGTCGCGCGCCACCTGGCGCACGCGCCGCGCTGCCTCGCGCGCGTCCTCGAGCCCTTCGCGCGCCTGCACGATGACGGCCGCGGTGTGCGGCCCGATCGACGCGATGGGAATGCCCTGCAGGCCTTCCGCCATGGCGTCGAGATTGGCCATCAAGGCCGCGAGCGGATTCTTGATCTCGTGGCCCACGCTGGCAGCGAGCGCCCCGATGGAGGCCAGTCGATCGCTGAGGATGAGCTGGGCCTGCACGTTCTTCTCGTCGCTCATGTCGCGCACCAGCCCGACCAGGCCGAGCACCATGCCGTCGTCGGCGGTCATGGGCGACATCAGGAGCTGCAGGTGCTGCACTCCCTCGGGCCGCTCGCGCGCCCATTCGTGCACCACCCGCTCGCCCGCGAAGGCGCGCGCGCACACCGCGTAGGCGGATTCGCCTTCTCCGTCGCCGAAGAGGTTCTGCAGGCCGTGATCGAGGGCGGCCTCCTCGAGCCGGGCGTTGGCCAGCCCTCGGCCGAAGACACCGTCGATGACGAAGCGACGGTTGACGGTGAAGACGATGCCGTCGATGGACTGCACCAGGGTGCGGAAGCGCGCCTCGGCATGCTGGCGTGATTCCTCGGCGCGCCGGTGCTCGCGCCGCGCGCGCGCCTCGCGCAGCTCGCGCTCCACCACCGGCACGAGTCGCTTGAGGTTGGTCTTGGTGATGAAGTCGTTCGCGCCCGCCTTCATGGCCGAGACGGCGACCTCATCCGTGATGGTTCCCGACACGATGATGAAGGGCAGGTCGAGGCCGTGCTCCTGCAGCACGTGCAGCGCCGAGGGAGCGTCGAAGTGGGGCAGGCCGAAGTCGGAGATGACGATGTCCCAGCTCTGCTCGCGCAGGGCAATCCGCATGGCGCCCGCGGTCTCGACGCGCGTGCAATGGGGCATGAGTCCACCCCGCTCGAGCTCGAGGGCGATCAGGAGCGCATCGTCCTCGACGTCCTCGATCTGGAGGACGCGTAGAGGCTGGGTCACGAGGACCCCCGGCAGTCACCTTCAACTCCGATTCGAATTCGCATGATCGTTTGGAGGGCAGCACGAGCTGTGCCAGGACTGGCACTCAGCAATCTCGCCTGGATGCACGTGCCAGTGTGCCGACCGCCGGGCAGGCTGCCGATCGACGGGCAGGTGCGTGCGCCGAATTGGGCAGCGGCGGCGTCGACGGACGCGTCATCACGATCGCGTGGGCTATGATGTTAGCCGATGGCGTTCCAGGAGAACCACGACGACCACGATCCGGGCCGGATGCCGCTCAGCTTCGACCATGTGATGCGCGAGCGAGATCGCCTCGCCCTGGTGCTCGAGGTGGCCCGCGCCGCGGCCTCGCTGGAGCTGCCCGAGCTCATCGGTGAGCTGGCCACGTGCCTGCATCGCAGCCGCTGGGGCTGGGAGCACGCCAGTCTGTGTCTGTACGAGCCAGAAGCGCGCGCGCTTCGCATCCATTCGGTGGTCTTCTCGGCCGGGCCGCTGGGCGAGTCGCACAAGCGCTACAGCGGCGGCGATCTGGTGCCCGTCGAAGGTACCCAGTCGGGCCTCGCCTTCATGACCGGCAAGCCGTGCGTGGTCAACACGCGCGCCGAGTACGAGGCCCTGCTGTCGCCCGCGTGGGCCAAGCTGATCGTGGCCGCGCTGCCCGAGGAGTACTCGAGCTGCATCGTCCCCCTGGTCTGCCGCGGGCGAAGGCTGGGCACGCTCGCCTGTTCGAACGCGCGCAGCTACGCGTTCGACGACGAAGCCGTCGAGCTGCTGACCCGCATCTCGGAGACGCTGGCGCCCGCGGTCGACAACGCGCTCGCCTACCGCCGCATCGAGGAGCTCAAGGATCGCCTGGCCACCGAGAACCGCTACCTCGAGGGCGAGCTGAGCTCGCTCTTCACCGAGGTCCTGGGCGAGAGCCCGGCATTCACCGAGGTGCTGCAGCTGGTCGAATCGGTCGCGGCCACCGATTCGACCGTGCTCGTCCGCGGCGAGACCGGCACCGGCAAGGAGCTCATCGCACGCGCCATTCATCGTCTGAGCGGCCGCAGCGAGCGCAGCTTCGTGAAGGTCAATTGCGCGGCCATTCCCACCGGCCTGCTCGAGAGTGAGCTGTTCGGGCACGAGAAGGGCGCCTTCACCGGTGCCGTGGCACAGCGGGTGGGACGCTTCGAGCTGGCCACGGGCGGGACCCTGTTCCTCGACGAGGTGGGTGACATCCCCCTCGAGCTGCAACCCAAGCTGCTGCGCGTCCTGCAGGAGAAGGAGTTCGAACGACTGGGCAGCTCGCGCACGGTCAAGGTCGACGTGCGCCTGGTCGCGGCCACCAATCGCAACCTGACCGAGATGATCGCGCAGCGCAGCTTTCGCAGCGACCTGTTCTACCGGCTCAACGTGTTCCCCATCGTCATTCCGCCGCTGCGCGAGCGCCGCAGTGACATTCCCCAGCTGGTGCGGCACTTCGTCGACCGTTCGGCGCGCCGCTTCAAGAAGCAGATCCTCGACATCCCCGAAGCGGCCCTCTCGGCCATGACCAGCTATGCCTGGCCGGGCAACGTGCGTGAGCTGGAGAATGTCATCGAGCGCTCGGTGATTCTATCCAATGGCCCGCTGCTGCGGCTACGCTGCTCCGACTTCGAGACGGCGGCGGGACCGCCCGCGCCGCCCGCCCCGGCCGCGCCCACGGAGCGCACGGACACGAGCTCGCCCACGCTGGCCGAGGCGGAGCGCATCTTCATCCTCAAGGCTCTCGAGGAGTCCGGCTGGGTGGTGGCCGGACGCTCGGGCGCGGCCGCCCGCCTGGGTATCAGCCGGACGACCCTGCAGTCGCGCATGCGCAAGCTGCGCATCGTGCGGCCCCGCTCACCCTGAGCATCGTCCGGGCGTACCATGCGGGTCGCGACCGTGACCTCGCTCGTCCCCACACGTGCACCCGGATGGCTGTGCCCACGCTGCCGGATGGTGCTCGCGCCGGGCGAGGTGTGCGGGCGCTGCGACGCGAGCACGGCGGAGTCGTTCCCGGCGGCGGCCGTGGTCGCGGTCGAGCACAGCGGCGGCATCATGCCCGGCTGGCGCGCCTCGATCCTGCTCTCGGGCCTGTGCTTCGGGGCGCTCTTCGCTGCCGGCGTGTGGGGCCTCTTGCATCCCACCGACGATGCCCGCCAGATGGTCTCGCTGCTGCTGACGGGCGTGTTCTCGCCGTCGCTGAACATGGTCGCGTCGGGCCTGAGCGGACGCGAGCAGGGCTATAATCCGCTGCGTCTGCTGTGGCCGCGGCGCGGCTTGCTGCGGCCGCGCCGCCAGCGCGCGCGCGGCCCGCTCCTGCTCGCCGCGCCCGGGTCGGCGCCGCCCGGATCGGCCGGGCGCGTGCGCGGCGACGGTCAGGTCGTGGCGCGCCTCGACACCTGGTTCCTGCCCTGGTTCGAGCAGCCCTTCGCCTGGCAGGCCACGAGCGAAGGCTTCGAGATCGCGCTCGCCGACGGAGTCGTGGAGGTTCCCGCCGGCCGCATCCGCCTGGAGGTCCCGGCCGGCCGCGCGCGCACGATCCGGCGCACCTGGATCGGCCGCGCCGGTCCGCTCGGCTTCCTGGTCCAGGTCGAGCTGCGCGGCGGCGATCGCGTGCACGTGCAGGCCGACCTCGCCGCCGCCGAGCAGGCAGGCGGCTACCGCGACAGCGCGCGGCGCCTGGTCGCGCGCGGCCTGCCCACCATCGTCCTCGAATGAGCGGTGTGCGGATGTGATCGGCGCATCGACGCGGCTCGGATTAGTCTTCGCGGATGTCGAGAAAGCCCACACGGGCTGCGGTCGTGGCTGGAATCGTGGCGCTGCTCCTGCTCGTCGGCGGGGGCGCCTGGTGGTGGACGCACCGTCGGGCGGCGCCCGCGCCTTCTGCGGCGCCCGCGGCGCGCGATACCGGTGACATCCTGGCGGTGCGGCGCGCGGCGCGCGCGCACAGCGACGCGCAGGGCCGCACCCCCGCGGCCGCAGCCGGGACGGTGCGTGACGCGTCCACCCACGCGGCCATCGCGGGCGCGCTGGTCATGCTCACCCCCGCCACCTTGCTGGGCGCGCGCGACGACCAGAGCGGCGAGGCGGCCGCGCCGCTCTACGCCCGCACCGACGCGCAAGGCGGCTTCACCCTGGCCAAGGTGCTGCCCGGTCGCTACCACCTGTCGGCCAGCGCGCCCGGCTACCTGCCGGCGCAGAAGCTCGACGTGCTCATCCGCCCGGGCGAGCCGCGCACGGGCCTCGATCTCGTCCTCGCCGCCGGCGGACACTCGCTCTCGGGCACGGTCACCGACGTGGGCGGAGGCCCGGTCGCGGGGGCGCTGGTCAGCGCCCGTCTGCTCAGCGGCGCCAGCCTGATCGGCGGCGGCGACGCGCCCGCCGCCGCGCTCAGCGACGAGCGCGGCAGCTACCGCATCGATCTGGCTGAAGGCGCCTACGACGTGCGCGCCACGCACGCCGACTACGTCGACGGCGCCGCCGGCGTGACCGTGCGCGGCGGCCCGGCCACGCTCGACTTCGTGCTCACGCCCGGCGCGAGCGTGCAGGGTGTGGTGCTGTCGCGCGCGGATCGCCGCCCGGTGGCGGGCGCCATCGTGCGCGCCGCGGGCGGCCGCGCCTCGATGGAGAACCTGAGCGACCTCAGTGACGTGGCCGTGGTGCTGGGCGCGGGCGGCGTGGTCACCGACGCGGCCGGACGCTTCACCCTGCGCGGCCTGGGCTCGGGCACGGTCGAGCTGGGCGCGCTGGCACGCGGTTACTCGTCGCGCGAGCCGACCGCGGTCGAGCTCGGCATCGGCGAGGCGCGCGAAGGCGTGGAGATCCTGGTCGACCCGTCGCGTCTGATCTCCGGCTACGTGGTGCGCGCCGGCCACGAGAGCGAAGGCGTGCCCGGCGTGCTGGTGGGCGGCATCCAGATGAAGGGCGGCATCAAGCCCACCGCCTTCGACGAGAGCGACGAGACCGGCTACTTCGAGATCCTCGGCCTGGCGCCGGGCAAGTACGGCCTGGTCGCGGCCAAGGACGGCCTCCTGCCCAACCTGATGCGCAAGGTCGTCGACGTGGGCGAAAAGGACGTCACCGACGTGCTGCTGGTCGTCGAAGCGGGCGCGACGCTGCGCGGGCGCGTCGAGCCGGCCAGCATGGCCACGCTGGGGCTGCAGGCCAAGCAGAGCGACGTCGGCCTGAGCACCATGCTGTCGATGGCGAGCGCGGCGCTGGTGCACGCGCGCGCCGGCGAGGACGGCGTGTTCGAGCTGCGCGGCGTGCCCCAGGGCGCATTCACCCTGGTCGCGCGCGCCGACGACGGCCGCAAGGGCGAGCTGCCCGTGGTGGTTCGCCTCGACGACCAGGACGGCCTGGTCATCAAGCTGGAGACGCGCGCCGGCATCGCCGGCCAGGTCGTCGACGCACAGGGCGCGCCCGTGCTCGGCGTCGAGGTCAACGTGTGGCGCGAGGGCGGCGGCGACGGCACCATCGACTTCGGCGAGCTGACCCGCGGCGAGGTGCGCAGCGGCGAGGGTGGCCGCTTCGAGGCGCTCGGCCTCGAGCCGGGCAAGTACCACTTCTCCGTCCGCGACGACGAGGGCAGCCTGGACTGGGCACCGCCCGCAGCGTCACCGGCGGAGGTCGAGCTGGCCGCGGGCGAGCACAAGAGCGGCGTCGTGCTCAAGGTCGAGGCCCGCCAGGGCGTGATCAAGGGCCGCGTCGTGGGCGAGGACGGCGCGCCGGTCGCCGACGCCTGGGTGACCGTGCGCCAGGCCGAGGGCGCGCCCGCGAGTCCCGCCTCCGACGAGGACGCGCCCGAGGCCAGCTGGGGGCAAGGCTCGCATCCGGTGCTGACCTCGGCCGACGGACGCTTTCGCTTCGAGCACCTGCGCGACCACGCCTACGATCTCTCCGCCGAGGCGGCCGGCACGCGCGGCCACAAGCGCGGGGTCAAGCCGGGCGCCGATGTGACCATCCGTCTGCGCCCGCTGGCGGGGCTGGCCGGTCAGGTGACCGTGGCGGGCAAGCCGGCCAGCGACTACAAGATCAGCGTCAGCGGGCCGCTGCGCCTGGACAAGCACATCGCCGCCGACGACGGCCGCTATGCCTTCGCGCGCCTCGATCCGGGCAAGTACGACGTCGAGGTCAGCGGCGAGCAGGGCGCGGTCAAGAGCAGCGCCACCGTCACCGCCGGGCAGACGGCCACGCTCGACCTGGTGCTCGAGCCCTGGGGCGAGATCACCGGCACCATCGTCGACGCCTTCACCAGCAAGCCGCTGGGCGGGCTCAACCTGCTGGCCATGTCGCACGACATCGAGGGTGACGTGGGCGAGCAGGCCATGGGCATGCTGACCGGCGACGGGCCCAAGACCGACGCGCAAGGGCACTTTCGTATCGGCAAGCTGGGCCCGGGCAAGGGTGATCTGGTCGCTTTGTCGGGCCTGCTGCGCGGCTTCGAACCCATCGTGCAGCACAAGTTCGAGCTGAAGGCGGGCGAGAAGAAGGACCTGGGCACCATCCGCGCCCTGCAGGCGAAGCGCCTCGAGAACGACGAGCAGGGCGACCTGGGCCTGAGCGCCGACGCCGAGGCGGCCAGCGGCCGCCTGGTGGTGAGCGGCGTGGACCAGGGCGGCGGCGCCGCCACCGCCGGCGTGCAGGCCAACGACGTGGTCGTGTCCATCGACGGCCACGCCATCGCCGACGTGGGCGCCGACATCGGCGAGCAGCTGCTCTCGTCGGCGCACGTCAAGCCGGGCCAGGTGGTGCGCCTGGTCGTGACCCGCGACGGCAAGCCGGTGGCCGGCGAGCTGGTCGTCACCGCGCGCGCGCGGCCCAAGGCGTCGCTGCCGTAGCGGCGCCGGGGCGACTCACAGCTCGAAGCGCATCGACTTCTCCAGGCGACGCGCCACGCGCGCCGTGGGCGTGACGCGCACCAGGGCGTCGCGCAGCCGGCACGCCATGGGATGCGACCACTGCGCGATGGCGCCCAGTCGGCGCGACTCGACCACGACGCGGTTGGCGCGCGCGATGCGCTTGGACTCGTAGGCGGCGAGCGCCTCGGCCACGGGCGCGCCGGTGGCCAGACAGGCGTCGAGGACGACCGCGTCCTCGATGGCCTGGCAGCCGCCCTGGCCCAGGTTGGGCGTCATGGGATGGGCGGCGTCGCCGAGCAGGACCACGCGGCCCTTGCTCCAGTGCGAGAGCGGCGCGCGGTCGGCGATGTCGGTGTGCAGGATGTTCTCGGCGGGCGTGGCCTCGAGCAGGGTGCGGATGGGCGCGTGCCAGTCACCGAAGCGGGCCAGCAGCTCGGCGCGCGAGTCGGTGGTCGGAGTGGCGCCGCTCGAGCTGCCCGGCGGCGCGTCGGCGACCGCGAACCAGTAGACCTCGTTGTGGCCGATGGGCACGATGCCGAAGCGCGCGCCCCGGCCCCAGGTCTCGCTGGCGCGGCCGCTCGCGCACAGTGGCTTGCTGGTCGAGAGCGCGACGCCGCGCCAGCTGGTGTAGCCGGCGTAGCGCGGCTCGCCGTCGCCCGCGAGCTGCGCGCGCACGGCCGAGCGCAGGCCGTCGGCGCCGACCAGCAGGTGGCCCGAGGTGTCGTCGGTGAAGCCGGCCACCAGCGCGACGACCTGATCGGCCGATGGATCGTCGGTGTAGCCGCTGACCGGACGTCCGGTGGCCACGACGCCCTCGCCCACCGCGTCCATGAGCAGCGAATGCAGCCGCGTACGGTGGATGGCGATGGCCGGCTGACCGACGGCGCGCGCGATGTCGCCCACGTGCATGGTCGAGAGGGTGCGCCCGCGCTCGTCGAGGATGGCGGTCTCTTCGATGATCTCGCCCGCCCTGGCCACCGCGTCGGCCAGGCCGATGCGCGCCAGCGCCAGCATGGCGTTGGGCTGCACGGTGATGCCCGCGCCCACCGGCCCCAGCTTGTCGGCGCGCTCGAGCACGCGCACCTTGACGCCGCGCCGTCGCAGCGCCGCTGCCAGCGTCAGGCCACCGATTCCCGCGCCGGCCACCACGACGCGGGTCATCCCGTTCACTCGTGTCGCGCTCATGCTGGTAACATGACACACGATGTCGGCCTTCTCCGCTCGCTTCGATGAGGCGCTGAGCTTCGCCGCGGTGGCTCACCGCGACCAGGTGCGCAAGGGGTCCGGCGAACCCGGAGTGCCTTACATCATTCATCCCATGCACGTGGCGACCATCCTCATGCGCCATGGCTTCGGCGAGGACCTGGTCATCGCCGGCCTCTTGCATGACACAATCGAGGACTGCGAGGTCGAGCGCGCCACCATCGCCCGGCATTTCGGTGACGGCGTGGCCGCGCTGGTCGACGCGGTCAGCGAGAAGAAGGTCGACGTTCCGGGCGGCGAGCGCCGGCCCTGGCGCGCGCGCAAGGAGGAGCAGCTGGCCCACCTGGTCGCCAGCGCCTCGGCCGATGTGGCCGCGCTCAAGGCCGCCGACGCGCTGCACAACGCCTCGGCCACGCTGCGGGACCTCGAGCGCCATGGCGCCGGGGTGTGGGCTCGCTTCAACGCCGGCGCCGAGGAGACCGTCTGGTACTACGGCGAGATCCGGCGCGCGTGTGCGCAATCGCTGGGCGCGCAGCATCCGCTGGTGCAGGAGCTCGAGGCGACGGTGGCCAGGCTCGCCGCGAGCAGCTAGCGCGCTTCAGTTCGGCTTGGTGTCCAGCCACAGCCGCCGCGCCAGGCGCGCGACCCGGATGCGCGCGTCCATCGGATCATCCCCGCGGCGCCAGCGCCAGGCCTCGGCGAGCGCGTCGCGCGCGGTCTCGCTCATGTCGCGCAGGCCGCGGGCCTCGGCCTCGGTCACCAGCGTGCGCAGCTCCTCCACGACCGCGCGCGCGTGCGGCTCGCCATCGAGCTGCACGTGGTCGAAGACGCGGTCCAGGCGCGCGCGCAGGTGGTCGAGGAAGTCCGCCGGGAGGTTGTCGTCGTCGCTTCCGCCGTCGTTGTCATTGCACATCGTGTTCATCGCACGCCCCTCGAAGCATCCGGCGTGCCAGCGCAGCTCCCTCGTGATCTCACGGCTTTCCGGGCGAACGTGGCCACCGTGGCGTTCGTGGCCACGGACCTTCGTGGCCCGCTGGAGTAGAATCCCAGCGTCATGGCGGGGAACCTGACCGGCGATCCCGTGGCGCCCGTGGCGTCCGGGACGGAGGAGCAAGCGCGCGCGCTGCTGCGCGTGCTGACCATCGTGTCCACGCACCGGCAGCGCGAGCCGCTCTTCGACGCCATCGCCCAGGCGCTCGAGAACGTCATCGAGCACGACTTCCTGTGCGTGGTTCTCGACGGCCCGGCGCCCGGCTTCATGACGCCCTACTACGCGCGGCCGTACCAGGCCATCCCGCCCCGGCCGCGCGCGCAGTCGGCGCTCGACCAGGTGTTCGTCACCGGCAAGCCGGTGTACGTGCCCAGCCCCGAGGCGGTCGCCGACAAGCCGGGCACGTTGCGTATCCTCGAGTGGACCAAGACCAGGTCGTACGTGGCCTTCCCGCTGGTCAAGCAGGGCGAGGTCGTGGCCGTCCTGGTGCTGCAGTCGGCGCGCGCGCACGCCTACGACCACCTGGACATGCGCTTCGCCGGCGAGGTCGTCACCATCGTCTCGGCGGCGCTGGCCAACTGCATGGCCTACGAGCAGCTGGCCCTGAGCGCCGAGCGTGTGGCCGAGCAGAATGCCATGCTGCGCGACGAGATCGATTCGCAGTTCGGCCAGGCACGCATCGTGGGCCAGAGCCAGGGCCTGCGCGACGTGCTCAAGCTGGTCAGTCTGGTCGCGCCCACCGACGCCACCGTGCTGGTCACCGGCGAGACCGGCACGGGCAAGGAGCTGATCGCGCGCGCGGTGCACGAGCAGAGCCCGCGCGCGGTGCGCCCGCTCATCACGCTCAACTGCGCGGCCATCCCCGCCGGCCTGGTCGAGAGCGAGATGTTCGGCCACGAGCAGGGCGCCTTCACCGACGCCAGCCGCAAGCGGCGCGGACGCTTCGAGCAGGCCCACAAGGGCACGCTCTTCCTGGACGAGATCGGCGAGCTGCCCATCGACGCGCAGGCCAAGCTCCTGCGCGTGCTGCAGATGCAGGAGTTCGAGCGCGTGGGCGGCTCGGACACCATCAAGGTGGACGTGCGGGTGATCGCGGCGACCAATCGTGACCTGCTCGCCATGGTCAAGCGCGGCGAGTTCCGCGCCGATCTTTACTACCGCCTGGCGGTGTTCCCGCTGCAGGTGCCGCCCCTGCGCGAGCGCCCCGACGACATCGCGCCGCTGGCGCGCAAGTTCGCCTTCGAGATCGCCAGCCGTCTGGGCCCGCGCCTGCCCCTGCTCGACGAGGCGGGGCTGAAGGCGCTGCGCCACTACGCCTGGCCCGGCAACGTGCGCGAGCTGCAGAACGTGATCGAGCGCGCCGTCATCCTGTCGTCGAGCGCGCGCCTGGACGTCGAGCTGCTCCTGCCCGCCGACGTGCCGGCGCGGAGCGCGTCGTGACCGCGCAGCCGCGCGGCTCGGCGGCGGCCGTCCTGCCGCTCGTGCTCGAGATCGTGCGCGCGGTGACCGATCGGCGCGAGATCCGGCTGGGCCAGCTGCTGCGGGAGACCCTGCGCGTGGTGGCGCCCGCCGACTGGTTCGGCGGCACCCTCTTCGACGAGGGTCTGCGCATGTCCGAGGTCTTCATCGAGCCACACATCGAGCTGCCCTCCCACGACCTGAACGACTACTTCGGCAGCCAGATGATCGCGGCCGGCCAGCCGCGCGCGTTCGGGCGCGCCGACGTGGCCGCCTACCCGGTGCAGGCGCAGCTGTGGCAGGACATCGGCGCCCGCGCCGGGCTCACCGTGCCCCTGGTCATCGAGGGGCGCATGATGGGCGGCCTGTCCTACTGGTCGAAGGACGCGCACGCCTACGACCACATCGACGTCGACATGCTGGCCATGATCGGGCGCGCCGTGGGCGTGACCATCGACAACCACTTCGCCTTCGAGCGACTCGAGCGCGCGCGCGAACGCGCCGTCGACGACTACCACAGCCTGGTCGACGACGTGCGCGCGCGCACCTCGAGCCACCACCTCATCGGCGAGTGCGCCGCCATCCGCGCCATCCAGAAGCAGGTCGACCGGGTCGGGCCGACCACGTCGACGGTGCTGATCGTGGGCGAGAGCGGCACGGGCAAGGAGCTGGTGGCGCGCGCGCTGCACCAGGCCGGGCCGCGCCGCGCCCAGCCCTTCGTGGCCATCAACTGTGCCGCGCTGCCCACCAGCCTGGCCGAGAGCGAGCTGTTCGGCCACGAGGAGGGCGCGTTCACCGGCGCCATCAAGCGCCGCCGCGGTCGCTTCGAGCTGGCCCATGGTGGCACCCTCTTCCTCGACGAGATCGGCGAGCTGCCGCTCGAGACCCAGGCCAAGCTCCTGCGCGCGCTACAGGAGCGCTGCATCGAGCGCGTCGGCGCCTCCGACGCCATCCGCGTCGACGTGCGCATCGTCGCGGCGACCAACCGCGACCTGGCCACCATGGTCGGCGAGGGCGGCTTCCGCGAGGATCTGTACTACCGGCTGTCGGTCTTCCCGCTGGCCCTGCCGCCCCTGCGCGAGCGGCGCGAGGACATCCCGCTCCTGGTCGAGTTCTTCATCGCGCGCGCGGCCGAGCGGCTGCACGTGCCGGTGCGCCGCATCGACGCCGACGGCCTGGCCCGCCTGTGCGACTACGACTGGCCGGGCAACGTGCGCGAGCTGCAGAACGCCATCGAGCGGGCCATGATCGTGAGCACCGGGTCGGTGCTCGACGTCGACGCGGTGCTGCCCGCGCCGCTCATCAAGGCACGCCAGCAGGCCGCCACGCGGCCCCCGCCCGTCGGAGAGGCCGCGCCGCCGCCCCAGCCGGGCGAGCGCGACGCCGGGCTGCGCCACGAGTACGAGGCGGCGCTCGACGAGTGCCAGTGGGTCATCGAGGGCGCGGGTGGGGCGGCGGCGCGCCTGGGCGTTCATCCCAACACCCTGCGCTACCGGCTCAAGCGCCTGGGCCTCGCGCGCCCCGGCCGCTGAGGCGGCGACGGATGGCCGCCGCCATGCGCGCGAGCGGCACCACCTCGTCGACCACGCCGGCCAGGATCGCGGCCCGCGGCATGCCGAAGACCACCGACGAGGCCTCGTCCTGCGCCAGAGTGGCGGCGCCGGCCGCGTGCAGCGCGCGCAGGCCCGCGCAGCCGTCGTCGCCCATGCCGGTCAGGATGGCGGCCACGGCGTCGCCGCCCGCGGCCTCGGCCACGCTGGCCATGAGCACGTCGACCGAGGGGCGATGGCGCTGCACCAGCGGCCCCTTGACCACATCGGCGATGAGCCCGGCCGTGCCCCGCCGCACCAGCAGGTGACGTCCGCCCGGCGCGACCAGGGCCACGCCCGGCTCGATGGCGTCGCCCGGCTGAGCCTCCTTGACCCGCATCGCCGACCCGGCGTCGAGGCGCGCGGCGAAGGCGGCGGTGAAGCCTTCCGGCATGTGCTGCACGATGACCGTGCCGGGGGTGTCGGCGGGCAGGGCCGCGAGCAGCTCGTGCAGCGCCTCGGTGCCGCCGGTCGACGCGCCCAGGGCGAGGATGCGGCGCTCGCTCACCAGGAGCGGCGCGCGCGTGGGCAGCTCGCGCCAGGGCGGGCGCGGCGTCTCGAGCACGCGCGGCCGGGCCTGCGCCGCGGCGCGCACGGCGTCGGCGAGCAGGGTGCGCGACTCCTCGAAGAACTCGCGCAGGCCGACGCGCGGCCGGGCCACGATCTCGGTCGCGCCCTCCTCGAGCGCGCGCATGGCCAGGACGCTGCGCGCGCCCGCCACGCCCGAGCAGATGACCACGGGGGTGGCGTGCGAGCTGCGCAGCACGCGCAGGAAGGTCAGGCCATCCATGCGCGGCATCTCCAGGTCGAGCACGATCACGTCGGGCGCGAAGGTGCGCATGCGCGACAGGGCCAGGATGGGATCGGAGGCGGCGCGCACATCCATGCCCTCGAGGGCGAGCACACCGCTCAGCACCTGGCGCGCGATGGCCGAGTCGTCGACGACCAGCACGCGCAGCGGAGCGTCCGCGGGCTCGGGCCGCGGGCTCATGGCGACGGCTCCGCGACCACGCGCTCGTACACGGTCGGCATGCGCGTGCGCAGCGGCAGCCCCGACGGCTGCAGGCTCTCGGCATGGCCGAGGAAGAGATGCCCGCCCGGGGCCAGGTGTGCGCACAGCTGCGCGATCACGCGCCGGCGCAGCTCGGGGCGGAAGTAGATGAGCACGTTGCGGCACAGCACCAGGTCGAGCCCGGCCGGCACCGGGTAGCTGGGCGCGCTCAGGTTGAGGCGCTCGAAGCGCACCAGCTGGCGCAGCTCGGGCACGACCTTGACCTTGCCCAGCTGCGGCCCGGTGCCGCGCAGGAAGGCGCGCCGGCGCTGCTCGAGTGGCACGTCGCGGATCCGCTCGACCGGGTAGACGGCCGCCTGCGCCCGCGCCAGCACGCGCGTCGACAGGTCGCTGGCGAAGACCTCGAGCTGCCAGCCCTCGCTCTCGGGCAGCGACGCGCGCAGCTGCATGGCCAGCGAGTAGGGCTCCTCGCCGGTGGAGCAGCCGGCGCTCCACACGCGCACGCGGCGCGCGCGCCGGCCTTCCTGCGCCTGGGTGCGCCAGCGCGGCGCCAGCTCCTGCGCGATCAGCTGGAAGTGGTGCGGCTCGCGGAAGAAGTGCGTCTCGTTGGTGCACACGGCGTCGATGAGCTGGACGAGCTCCTCGGCGTCGTCGTGGAGGACGTGGCGGTAGTAGGCGCCGAAGCTGGTCATGCCCAGGCCGCGCAGGCGCGCGGCCAGGCGGCCGGCCAGGAGCGCCTTCTTGGCCGGCGACAGATGGATGCCGGCCTCGCGCTCGATGAGCGTGGCGAAGAGGGTGAACTCGACGTCGGAAGGCACGAGCTGCGGCCGGCTCGGGTCGAGCCAGGCGGAGCGGACCGTCTCTGCCATCACTCGGGCTCACCCTGCGCGGCGGGCGCCGCGGCAGCAGCAGCCTCCACGTCGGCGCTTGTGTCGGCGGCGGCGTCGGTGGCGGCGTCAGCCTCGGCGGCGGCGACCTCGGGCGTGAGCAGCTCCTCGGCGCTGAGCAGGCGATCGATGTCGAGCAGGAGGGCGAACTTCTTGCCCAGTCGACCCATGCCCTGGAGAAACTCGGGGCGCACGGGCGCGCCGAAGTCGGGCGGCGGCACCAGGTCCTCGGCGGCCAGCGCCAGCACCTGGCCGACCCGCTCGGTCATGAGCCCCATGGCCACGCTCGCGCCGCCCGTCTCGCCCGCCAGCTCGACCAGCACGATGCAGGTGCGCTTGTCGATGGGCGTCTCGACGCCCAGGAGCTTGATGGCCAGATCGACCACCGGCACCACGCTGCCGCGCAGGTTGGTGACGCCACGGATGGCAGGCGGCAGCTGCGGCACGCGCGTGACCGTGTCGTAAGGGATGACCTCGCGCACGCGCGTGAGCGGCACGGCGTACTCCTCGCCCTGCACGAAGAACGTCAGCAGCTCGGTGCGTGGCTCCTCCACGGCGCGCCTAGTAGCGCTCGAAGTCATGGTCGCCTCCTCCGTTGCCACCGTGGCGACGCGCGCCATTCGTGGCCGGCGCGTGGGGCGGGCGCACGAACGCATTCGTGGGTCGCGTCGCCACCGCGGTGCGCGCGCTGCCCGAGCCGCTGGCGCCGCGCTCGCCCTGCTCGTCGCCGATGCGGAAGAACGAGGCCAGCTGGTGCAGCGTCGACGCCTGCGCGCTCAGCTCCTCCGACGCCGCGGCCAGCTCCTCGGCCGCCGAGGCGTTGCGCTGGGTCACCTGGTCGACCTGGCCCATGGCCTTGGTCATCTGCGTGACGCTGGCCGCCTGCTCGCTCGAGGCCGCGGCGACCTCCTGGGTCAGATCGGTGGAGCGCTTGATGCGCGGCACCAGCTCCTCGAGGCGCTCGCCCGCGCGCACCGCGATGTCCACCGACGCGCCCGCGACGCCGCGGATCTCCTTGGCCGCGATCTGGCTGCGCTCGGCCAGCTTGCGCACCTCGGTGGCCACCACCGAGAAGCCGCGTCCGTGCTCGCCTGCGCGCGCGGCCTCGATGGCGGCGTTGAGGGCCAGCAGGTTGGTCTGGTAGGCGATGTCCTCGATGACCCCGACGCGCTCGGCGATCGAGCGCATGGCCTCGACGGTCTGGCGGACCACACGACCGGCCTCCTCGGCGTCGCGCGCGCCCACGCCCGCCATCTGCTCCATGGTGCGCGAGTTCTCGGCATTCTGGCCGATGGCGCTGCCCATCTCCTCCAGGCTGGCCGAGACCTCCTCCACCGAGGCGGCCTGCTCGCTGGTGCCCTGCGAGACCGCCTGCGACGTCTGCGACACCTGCTGCGCCGCCGCGGCCAGCGCGTCGGAGCCGCCGCGCAGCTCGCCGATGACCCGCCGCAACGAGGTGGCCATCTGCGCCATCGACGCCTGCAGCTTGCCCAGCTCGTCCTTGCGATCGACGGTGACCGCGGCCGACAGATCGCCGCGCGCGATGGTGTCGGCGGCGCTGACCACCTGCGCCACCGGGCCGGTGACGCTGCGCGAGATGACCACGCTGAGCAGGATGGCGAGGAAGGCCATGACCAGGCACAGCACCGCCATCACCGTGGTCGACTGGTTGGCCTGCGCGGCGATGCGCTCGCGCGTGCCGTCCAGGTGATCGGCGCGGAAGACGCGCGCGTTCTCCTCCAGGCCGCGGATGTCGTCCTTGTAGGGCGTGATGGCGTGGTTGGCGTCGGCGGGCGTGGTCAGCGTGCCCGCGCGCAGCTGCTCGCGCACCCGGTCGAAGCCGACGTCGTAGCCGGCCATGCCCTTGCGCAGGAGCGCGATCTTGGCGCTCGCGTCGCCGCCCAGGGGCAGACGCTCGAGCTGGGCCAGGTCGGCCTCGACCGCGTCGTGGGCGGTGCGCCACTTGCTCAGGTAATCGCCCTGCTTGGCCGCGTCGCCCATGTTGAGGAAGAAGTCCTTCTCGAAGCGGCGCAGGTTGAGCGTCTGCGCCTCGATGCCGGCGGACAGGTCGGCGGCGACCACGTCGACCGCGAGCACGCGATCGGCGGTGCGCGCGATGCTCTGCATGCCCCAGTAGCCGACCCCGGCGGTGATCACGACCAGCGCGATGAGCGCGGCAAACGCCAGCCCCATCCTCTTCCCCAGTGACATGGAACCGAGCATGTAAGACGTCTCCTTCTGCACGGCGCGCCTCAGGCGGCCGCACGCATGAGCCCGCGCACGTCGACGACGAGCGCGATGCGACCGTCGCCCAGCACCGCCGAGCCGGCGATGCCACGAACGGTCTCGAACAGCCGCCCGAGCGGCTTGATGACGGTCTGTACCTCACCGATGAGCGAGGCCACGGCCAGGCCGGCGCGCCGGCCGTCGTGCTCGACCACGACCACGCGCGGGCGCAGCGCGGCGTCGCGGCTGAAGCCCAGGCCGCAGCCGAGGTCGAGGAAGGGCAGCGCCTCGCCGCGTAGCTCGAGCACGCCGCCGTGCGCCGACGCGACCACGCGCGCGGCGTCCAGCTCGACGCACTCGACCACATGGTCGAGCGGAAGCACACAGATCTCGCCGCCCACGCCCATGGCCAGGCCCTGGATGATGGACAGCGCCAGGGGCACGCGCAGGGTCACCGTGGCACCGCGGCCGGGCACGCTGGCCAGGCTGACGCTGCCGCGCATGGCCTCGATGGTGCGACGGACCACATCCATGCCGATGCCGCGCCCGGACAGATCGGTGACCCGCTCGGCGGTCGACAGCCCGGGCGCGAAGGCCAGCTCGAGGATGTCCTCGTCGGCGAGCCCGGCGGTGGGCAGGCCCAGGCGGCGGCCGCGCTCGAGCAGACGCTCACGATCGAGGCCCGCGCCGTCGTCGCCCAGCTCGACCGCGAGCGTGCCGCCGTCGCGGCGCGCCGACAGGGTGAGCAGGCCCACGGCCGGCTTGCCCGCGCGCGTGCGCGCCGCGGGCGCCTCGATGCCGTGGTCGATGGCGTTGCGCAGGAGGTGCGCGAAGGGTGCGCGCAGCACCTCCGCCACCGCCATGTCGACGTCGACGTCGTCGCAGCGCAGCTCCAGGCGGGCGGCCTTACCCGCGCCGGCGGCGAGATCGCGCACCGCGCGGTGGAAGCGCTCGAACACGCTGCGCAGCGGCACCAGGCGCAGCTCGAGCACCAGCCGGTGCAGGTCCTCGAACAAGGGGTCGGCGGCCTGCTGCGCCGCCTGCGCGCCGCCGAAGTCGTGTCGGGTCAGCGTGTCGGCGAGGCGTCCGCGCGCCACCGCCAGCTCGCCCACCAGGTCCATGGCCTGGTCGAGGCGCGCCACGTCGACGCGGATGGCGCGGGCGCGCGCGGGCACGGCGCCCGCGCCGACGACGCTCGCGCTGCGGTCGGGCTGGGCCACGGCCACGGCCGCGCGCGGCGCGCGCGCCCAGGCATCGAGGCGCTCGCACAGCGCGACCTCGGCGGCGTCGACGGGCAGGTCGTCGCCCGCGCTGCACGCGCCCACGTGGCGCCACAGCGCGTCGAGCGCGGCCAGCACCAGGGGCGCCAGCCCGTCGGCGACGCTGACCGTGCCCGCGAGCGCCGCGGCCAGGGCTTCTTCCAGATGGTGGGCCACCCGGGTCAGACCATCGAAGCCCAGGCAGCTGGCATTGCCCTTGAGCGTGTGGGTGGCGCGGAACATGGCCTCGTGCGTGCGCGTGTCGTCGGAGCCGCCCGCCAGCGCCAGCGCCTGGCGCTCCAGCTCGGCGAGGATCTCGTCGCACTCGTCGGCGAAGGTCTTGAGCAAGGCGTCGCGCATGTCCATCAGCGCATACCCAGGCGGACCACGTGGGCCTGGCCGGTGCCGACGTCGAAGAGCACGCGCCGCGCGCATTGCCCGAGCACATCCTCGTCGACGACCGGGATGCAGTGCTCCTGGCTGAAGCGGCGCGCCACGGCCACGTTCTGCTCGCCCGGCCCGAGCGCGCCGGGCGGTGGCTGCAGGCTCGGCACCACCGATGCGCCGCCATAGATGCGCGCCTGCAGCTCGAGGGTGTAGCCGCCCAGCGCGTGCAGACGGGCCAGGAGCAGCGCCAGCGCGGTCTCGCCGAAGCGCGGCGAGGCCTCCGGCCCGGCGCCGCGCGGCAGGATGAAGTGGTTCATGCCGCCCGCGCCCAGGCGCGGCGACCACAGGGACACCGCCACGCACGAGCCCAGCACCGTGCTGACCACGCACGGCGCCGCCGACGCGTAGAGCAGCCCGGGCGGCAGGTAGACCTCGGCCGCGCGCAGTGCCGACGGCTTCAGCACGCGGCCGCCTCGCCCGCGGGCGCGACGCGCTCGTGCAGCTCGGCGCAGTAGAGCGCGGTGGCGGCGTGGTGACCGAGCAGGCCGAACAGCTCCATGTCGACCGCCTGCAGGGCCGGCTTCTGCGGCAGGAGCCCGAAGATGGCGACCAGGCCGATGGTGCGTCCGGCCACGCACAGCGGGATGCACGCGGTGATGCCGTCGTCGCCCGGGCCCTCCGCGCCGGCGGCGGCAGGCTGCCCGCTGGCCAGCGCGCTGCCGACCAGGCCGACGTCGGGGCGCAGGCGCGCCAGCTGCGCCGGCGCCACGCCCATCGAGCCGAGCGCCTCGAAGCCCGTCGCGCCCAGGGACAGGATGGCCAGCTCCTCCGAGCCGATCAGGTTGATCACGATCTCGGCGATGGTGGCCAGCACCTCGCTGCGGCGCAGCGACGTGTGCAGCTGGTAGCTGGCGGCGTAGAGCGCGGCCAGGTTGGAGTTCTGCGTCTCGACCTCGACGAAGCGCTCCTCGAAGCGACGCGTCTCCGCCTCGGCGCGCCCGACCAGGGTCAAGAGCTTGCGATGCTCGTGATCGCGGCGGGCCAGATCCGCGCGCAGCTCGTCGACCTGCCGGCGCAGGAGCGCGTGCTCCTCGTCGACGCTGGCGGTGGTGGCGCGCAGGCGCGAGTTCTCGCTCAGGATCTCCTCGATGTAGGCGCGCGTGTTGGCGCGCACCCGCTCCACGTAGCTCGGCTTGCCTTCGTCTTGCGCCATGTTCATTCCCCCAGCAGGTGGCGGACCTTGGCGAGGAGCTCGGCCGAGCTCACCGGCTTGGTCACGTAGTCGTTGCAGCCGCGCGCGAAGCCGGTCTCCATGCTGGCGGCCTCGCTGCGCGTGGTCACCATGATGATGGGGATGGCGCGCGTGGCCTCGTCGGCGCGCAGCGCGGCCAGCGCGCCGAAGCCGTCCAGCTCGGGCATGACCACGTCCATGAGGATGAGGTCGGGCTGCTCCTCACGCGCGCGCACGATGGCCTCGCGGCCATTGCGCGCGGTCGACAGCTGGTAGCGCCCTTGCGACAGGATCATCCGTTCCATCATCAGGACGGTGCTCGAGTCGTCGACGAGCAGGATCTTCTTGGCCATGGTTCTGATTTCTCCTCGGGTTGCGATGGTTCAGCGCGTCGCCGCGGCGACCACCGGTGTGCGTGTCAGCTGCCTGCGCAGGAGCTCGTTCTCGAAGGCGAGCCCGACCTGCGCGGTGGCGATCTCGACCAGCTCGACGTCGTCGATGGGTCGCATGCGCCGGCCGTTGTCGGCGTAGATGAGCGCGATGATGCGGCGCGCGCCCAGCACCGGGAACAGCACCGCCTGACCGGCGCGCGGCCGGTCGACCGCGCTGGCCAGGCCGTCGGGCAGCTCGTCGCCGTCGTAGTCGACCACGCGCGCGTGACCGTCGCCGATGCAGCGCGCGAACAGGCTGCCCTCGCGCGCATGCACGGCCAGGCCGCGCGTGGTCGCGGCCAGCGGCTGGCCGTCGTCGTTGCTGCCGAACGCGCCCACGGCCACGAAGGTGCCGCGCTGGACCACGAACAGCACCGCGCGCTCGAGCGAGTCGGCCACGATGGCCATGAGGTTGAGCGACATGGTCGCGGACAGCAGGCCCGAGCGCAGATCGCCGAGGATGCGGCGCAGGCGCGCCAGGCCGGCGCGCAGGTCGACCTCGGGCGCGGCGCTGGGGATGCCGCGCGCGCCCAGGAGGGTCGAGCAGCAGGCCGCGAGCGTGGCCGGCAGCGCGGGCACCAGCGCCGCCGCGCCGGCGTCGTAGAAGGCGGCCGCGGAGCTGCCCGCGGGCACCACCGCGACGAACACCGCGCGCGGCCGCTGCTGGCGCAGGCGGCGCAGGGCGTCGACGGTGACGTGGCCCTCGCGGGTGTCGACCACGACCACGGGTGCTTCCTGACCGGGCGTGGGGATGCCGGCGTCGAGCAGGCGCACGCGGCGCACCGGCGCGCGCTCGCGCAGCGCCTCGGCCAGCGCGTCGACCAGGGCGACGTCGCGCGAGACCACCTGCACGGTGACCAGGGGCGCGGCGGCGGCGGCGGGCGGCTCGACGGCCGTGACCACGGGCGGCGCGGGCCCGGCCACCGCGGCGGGTGTGACCGGCGCGGCCGCGCCCGCCTGGTTGCGCTCGTCGAAGAGGCGCATCGCCTCCATGAGCACCATCTGGGTGTTGAGGTCGAGCTCGGGGATGACGTCGCCGGGCGCGAGCGCGACCTCCTGGTCGCCGCGCACCTCGTCGACGTTGAAGCGGAACTGGCCGCGCGTCCACGCCACCAGCTGGTACACGGTCTGCTCGACCTTGCGCGTGATGGCCTCGCGCAACGCCTCGCGCGCGACCGCGCCCGACGCCACCAGCACGTGACCGAGCGGCGGCGGCGGCAGCTCGGCCGCCTGCAGCGCGCGCGCGCGCTCGAGACCCTCGGCCGTGAGCGTGCCCGCCGCGATCATCAGATCGGCGACCGTGGTCACGTCGGGGCTCCACGCGCTGACGATGCGGCCGCGGTGGAACGAGATGTACGCCTGCACGCCGTCCCGTTCGACCAGCAGCGTGCCCGAGCGTCCGCTCATGTGCACGAACTGCATCAGGTCGGCGACGGCGACGTCGGCGAGGTTTCCGGTCAGGCTCATCGGTCAGGTCCTCCGCAGCAGCGAGACGAGCCCTTCGAGCGTGCGCAACTTGCGCTGGGTCTCGTGGAACACGTGCGCGCCCAGCAGCGCCGAGGCCGCGTGCGCGCCCAGCAGATCGAGCAGCTCGCGATCCTCGCGGTGCAGGCCGGCCTTGTGGGCGAGCAGGCGCAGGATGACCAGCGCGCCCAGCGTCTGGCCCTGCACCGCCAGGGGCACGACCGCGACCGCGTGCGAGCCGGGCGCCGGGCCGAAGCGCACCCCGCCGTCGGCGAGGCCGGCATCGACCAGCGCGTCGTCGCCGCCCAGGTAGCGCGGCCGGTCGAAGGGCGCGGGCGCGGGCGCGTCGCTGACCAGGTTGATGATCTCGTGGCCGGCCACGCCCGGGTCGAGCGCGAGCAGCAGCACGCAAGCCTCGGCACCCAGCAGGTTGACCGCGATCTCGCCCACCGCGCCGCGCACTTCGACCGGGTCGAGCGACGCGTGCAGCTGGTAGGCCGCCACGTACAGGTTGGCCAGGCGCGAGGCCTGCCGCTCGGTCGTGACCAGCAGCTTCTCCATGTCGGTGAGCTCGGCTTCCAGCACGGTGATGCGCTGGGCCAGCTCGCAGGCGCGCGAGGTGCCGACCTGGCGCGTGCGCAGGAAGGCGTGGCGCAGCTCCTCGAGCAGCGGCTCGACCGACTCGGCGTCGACGGGTGCGACGG
>Ga0209515_10003417_pt1 | contig 22809 bp, 22 predicted proteins | sample Subgroupgradi54m_FD_187454 | JGI IMG/M metagenome (GOLD analysis project Ga0209515, IMG submission 187454) | Subsurface groundwater microbial communities from S. Glens Falls, New York, USA - GMW60B uncontaminated upgradient, 5.4 m (SPAdes)... ... | reverse complement strand
GTCGCCATCCTCGCCAGGTTCAGCCGGGTCATGCGGGCAGCCGACCGCGACCGCGCCCAGCAGGCACGCCGCGCCACCGGTACCGACCGCCGCCAGGCGGTAACGGCCCCGCGGGAGGGTCCCTCGCGCCGGGCCTCCAGCACGGCCGGAACGCGCGACCGGTAACGCCGCCAGCCGCGGCACCCCGGGCGGTGACTGACCGTGGTTGCCGGCAGCGCAACCAACGGCGGCCCGGGGCTGCCGGTGTCAAGCTCAGCGCACCCAGTCACAACGCTTGCGGCGCTGGTCATCCCGCCCTAGGATCGACTTCACTCGAACATGTGTGCGACCGGGCGTCTTCCTCCTCCGCCCCCGACATGCTCACCGAACGTGAGGAGAGGTGCCATAAAATGCCGGCGACCACGGCGGCAACGGCTGCGCCGACAACCGAGCCGGCCGTTCGCCGCACCCCCCGATGACCCCATCCACCAACGGCGCCAACGTCGAGCCCACCCCCGACCAACACCGGCCGAAGCGGCGACGCGCGACAGCCAACCCGCCAAGCACAGCTGTCGGGACCGACGCCGCCGAGGTGGCCCGGTTGGTCGCGGCGATGCCACGGATCCCGATGGTCACCGCCTCGGGGCTGGGCACCGAACACCCGGTCAGCGCCGCGCTTCTCACCTGGGGTCACCACCACCGCTCCGGCAGCTGGGCGGCCGGGATCTCGTTCGTGTTCAAGGCATTCTCGGGGCGACCGGTCATCGCGCTGGTCACCGTGTGGCTGCCCGCCGGCCAGGTCCAGCGGCGCCGTAGCGAGCTCTACCTGGACGTCCCCCGCGTGGTTCTGGTCGGCCCGCCGGAGCAGTGGCCCGCCCTGCCAGCCCGCTACCCGCACGCCGGGCCCGAATGGACCGCGGCCCACGAGCACCACGCCCGGCCCGACCCGGCCGGGCGCTACGGCCAGCGCGGGCGCGAAGACTCCCGACCCGAGCGCCGGTGAAGCCGGCCCACACCATGGACGGTCGGCCGGCGGGCCTGACCGCCAGACGGGCAGCCCGCCTCGGACCCGCACGCGGTTGTCCATTGTGGACCGGAGGAGGTACCCGAACGGGACCCGGCCGGGCGTCGCCCGCGAGCCGACCGTCCGCGAAGCCGACCAGAGGGCCGGTATTCGGTTGAGTCGGTGCCCGCGCCGGGCCATGCTCGCACACATGGTGAAGCCGACGATCCGACGCTGGAGTGCCGACGACTGGGCGGCCTGCCGTGACCTGCGGCTGGCCGCGCTCGCCGACGCACCGCTCGCGTTCGCCTCGACACTGCAACGGGAGCAGGAATTCACCGAGGCCCAGTGGCGCGCCGGGCTCGGCCGCCGGGCCCAGTTCGCCGCCTACCTTGCCGAGAGGCCCGTCGGCGGTGCCGCCGGGGTGCGCTGGGACGACCCGGCCACCGCCGACCTCGTCGCGATGTGGGTCCGCCCGCAGGCCCGCGGCAAGGGCGTGGCAGACCTGCTCGTGCGGGCCGTTGTGGACTGGGCCGACGGGCAGGGCCATGCGAAGGTGCGGCTGTGGGTCAGCGAGGGCAACGAACCGGCGGTGCGCCTGTACCTGCGGCACGGATTCGCCCGCACCGGAGAAGTCCAGCCGCACCCGAACGAGCCGGCCAGCCGGGAGTTCGCCATGGTCCGGTACCGGTAAGGGGTCGCCGGGATTCAACTTGGTCTGTTGATCTCTAATTTGCCTGTGCGAAAGGCATTCGGAATCGCTCCAAAGTGTAAGCCGGGGACTCGCTCGCTGCGGAACGCCTGCTGCGCAAGGGAAAGGCGGGCGCTTTCCTGCAACCCCCGATCCTGTCAGGCGGGTGATGCGTGAGAGCGAGAGGATGCCAGGTGAAGCACCTCCGTGGCTAACTGCTCTGAGACCGAGCCGACCTATTTGACTTGCCGCGCACCAGTACCCCCACAAATCAGAGCAGGCCGTGGGCGACCGCGCCCCGAATCCAGGGGATGACCTCCACGAGCATGTCGTCCAACGACGTAGTGGCCTCGTATCCGAGCATTTCACGGGCCTTGGTCACGTCCGGCAGCCGGAACTGCACGTCGTGTTCGAAGGGACTGTCGTGCTCAAGTCGCAGCGGTACGTTGGGGCCCTTCAGCGCGCGCCAGATCTTCTCGGCGAGTTCACGCACGGTCGTGGATTTCGCCGTGGAGAGGTTGAAGTCCTGATTGTGCGCGCCCGGGTGCTCCATGGCGATTAGAATGCCCCGGGCCAGGTCCCCACCATAGGTGAAGTGGCGTACCTGGTTGCCGTCGCCCAGGATTTGCAACGGGTCTTGGCCCTTTAGGACCTTCTGCACTAGGTCGGGGACGACGTGAGACATTGCCAGCTTCACGTTGCCGGACAGGATCTCCGCCTCACCGAGGGCGCGTCCTTCACCGATGCCGACACAGTTGAACGGGCGGACGATTGTGTACGGCAGCTGGTACTGGTCCCATGCGGCCCGGGCGTAGTACTCGACGGCGAGCTTCTGGAAGCCATATGAGGACAGTGGCGGCGGGATGCGCCGCTCGTCGCCCTCCTTGGACGGCCAGTGGTCGGTCGACTCGTACACCATCGACGACGACAGGTAGGTCACCTTGGCCAGCCGGCCCCGACGGTGCGCCGCGATCGCCGCGTCGCAGCTGGCCGCCATGATGCGTTCGTTGGTGGCCAGCAGGTCACAGGCGTACGTGTGGAAGTACGAGATGCCACCGATCATCGCGGCGCCAGCGATGAAGTGGTCGCAGTCGGCGGCCAGGTCGGTGAGCAGCGCTACGTCGCGCGCGTCAGCTTCGACGAACCGGTAGTTGGGGTGCTCGTCGTAGCTGTGGCGCACCGGACCGTATTTGGAGTGGTTGTCCACCCCAACCACCTCGTATCCACGATCGAGCAGCTCCTGCACCACGTACCCGCCGATGAATCCCGCTGATCCAGTGATCATTACCTTCGCCACGGCCTGCTCTCCCTGCGTGCCCTAGTTCTGGTGCCCGGTTTTCTCAACTCATCAGCGGGCATGACGACGGCCAGACATCGACGTTGGGCGCTACACGCGTACGCCCTGCCCAGTGAGACCCCAAATGTCGACCACCGGTACGGCGGCCGTCAGGTCGTGGTACTGAGCGTGCGGTGCGGCGATCACCAGCAATTCGGCACGGTCGAGCACCTCCTCGAGGCCCACCAGCCGGTCGTCCACGACGTAGGGGTCGGTGCACAGGACTTCGTGCGCCCGCAACACGAGGATCTTGCGTAGCTTGTACGCCAGGCTCTCCCGGGGATCGTCGCTGCCGCACTTGAAGGCCATGCCGAGGACGCCGACGGTCAGGTCGGCGAGCTTGAATCTCTCCGCCAGCCGGGACACCAGGTATAGCGGCAGCCCCTCGTTGATGAGCATCGCCGAGTGGCCCAGCACGAAGTTGTTGTTTGTGAAGGCTGCGAGCTGCATGGTGTCCTTGAGCAGGCAAGGCCCGGCCGCGAAGCCCGCCGCCGGCATGTCGGCCGCGCGCGGGTAGTCGTAACGGATTGCCTGGCGGATCCGCTCGAAGTCCAGCCCGTAGTCGTTGGACATCATCCAGAACTGGTTGGCGGTGGCGAACTTGATGTACCGCCAGGCGTTGGTGAATAGCTTCGCCAGCTCCGCCTCCTCCGGCGTGAGCGACACGATCTGGTCGGTGAGGTGGCGGAACAGCTTCTCGGCGCGCTGCGCGGCCCGGGAATTGCGGGCCGCCACGATCTGCGGCAGTTCGAACAGCTCGGTCATCGCCTTGCCCTCGGCGATGCGCTCCGGGCAGAAGGCCACGTCCGCGCTCACGCCTAGGCGGGCGAGCAACCGTTCGGTGAACGCGGTAACTCCTGGGTGCACCGTCGAGCGCAGCACCACGAGTTGACCGTCGCGCAGATGCTCGGCGCAGCGCTCGATAGCGGTCGGTACGGCGCCCAAGTCCGGGTTGAGGTGCTCGTCGACCGGGGTACCGACTATGACGATCAAGTGCTCCGCTCCCGCAACCGAGGCTGGGTCGGTGGTGGCCCGCAGCCGACCGTTCGCGATCGCCTCGGTGAGGGGCGCGTCGGCGTCCTCCTCGACGAATGGCATCATTCCGCCGTTGACAGTCGATACCGCCGCGGCATTGATGTCGTACAGCACCACCGACAGTCCGCGCCACGCCAACGCCACCCCCAGAGGTAGACCGGCCCTCCCGCACCCGCCGATGATGGCCACGTCGTCGGCGAAGCTATTTGGATTGTGGACGGGTGCCGGTGCGCACGCCGGCTCATGCTCGTAAGCCACGGTGCCACCGTTCTTGCAAGGGCAGTCCAGGGGACTCATGCCGACATTTTGACCTTGCCTGCGTCAGGGCTCGTTCCCATCGGTGCGTTGCCCGGTTAGGACGAAGAGTTGACGGACCACGATGGAAAGGTGCCCCGCAAAGACAAGGTGGAGACAAGCCCGCTTGTAGTGCTTCGCGGCATGCACCGTCGGCTACGCCGCCAGACCGCCAGACCGCCATCGCGATTGAGAGATGGGGTCGTGCGGGCAAGCGTTCATGCGGCCGCCTCAGCGAAGCGCGTACGTGGGTAGACACCGAGTCATCGAACCTCACCACGTCAGCGACTATGCCCTAACGCCGGCCCGCACCGCAGCCCCGGATCCGGATCGCCCACGGCTCGCTCCGCGCTCGTCAACAGACGACCGGGGCTAGGCACAAGAGCGGCTGCGCTGATAGCCTCTAGATCCGTTGAAGCCTTCTAGATCCGCTTGCTTCTCCCATAGATCTTGGGGCCCGTGCCTCACTCAACCGGCACCATGGACCGGCACTATGGACCACGCATGTCGCAGGCGATAGTCCGCGGATCGTTGCCCGGAGCCGGATTGACAGAAGGGGTTAAGTCAACAAGTGCCCCGTGCCCTGATCACTGGAATAACCGGACAGGACGGACTTTACCTCGCAGAATTCCTCGCTGCGAAGGGGTATGACGTCTTCGGGATGGTACGCGGGCAGTCCAACCCAAAAATCCCGACTGTCGAGGAGTTGATCCCCTCCATTCAGCTGCTCGAGGGAGATTTGCGTGACCTCTCCAGCCTGATCGGCGTGTTGGAAATCGCACAGCCTGACGAGATATACAATTTAGGGGCTATCAGCTTCGTCGGGCTCTCTTTCAAGCAGCCAGAACTTACCGGCGACATCACCGGAATGGGCGTCCTGCGCATGCTCGAGGCTATTCGTATCCAAACGCAGGGATCAATGGACGGCGTGCGGTTCTACCAAGCATCGAGTTCGGAGATGTTTGGCGCAGCCCACGAGGCACCCCAGAGAGAAACGACACAATTTCATCCACGTTCGCCGTACGGCGTGGCAAAGGTGTTCGGCCACTACGTCACTCAGAATTACCGCGAGTCTTATGATGCATGGGCGTGCTCCGGCATCCTCTTTAACCACGAGTCACCGCGCCGGGGGTTTGAATTCGTCACTCGAAAGGTGACACGCGCTGTGGCGCGGATCGCGCTGGGGCGTCAGAGGATCCTTGCCGTGGGCAACCTGGACGTGTCCCGGGATTGGGGTTTCGCCGGCGACTACGTTCAGGCAATGTGGCTCATGCTCCAGCAGGAGCAACCTGGTGACTACGTCGTAGCAACGGGCAAGACCCATTCCGTCCGCGACCTTCTCGAAATCGCGTTTCATCATGTGGGCATAGATGACTGGCGACCATACGTTGTGCAGGACCCACGTTTCTTTCGACCCGCGGATATCTCCGTCCTGGTTGGCGATGCTAGCAAGGCCCGCTCGGAGCTCGGCTGGTGTCCGCAAGTTGACTTCCAGCAGCTGATCGAAATGATGGTCAATGCCGACCTAGAGATCGAAAAACGAAGCCCCGGCCCGGCAGAGGGCCAGTAACCCGACCACGACAGGACGCTTGAGTCGAGCTGGGAGGCGATGTTGCCGGACGGGACCATCTACATCCTGTGCCCCGACGATGACACCCCATCTGGCGGGCGCAAAAAACTCTACCGTCACGTCGACGTTCTCAACCGTGGTGGCTTCGCCGCGTCGGCAGTGCATGAAGATAAAGGGTTTCGATACACGTGGTTCGACAATAACACTGCTATTTCGGATCTCGGTAGTGTTTCCATTACACAGGACGACTACCTCGTTATACCGGAGGCAAACGGACCGCACCTCGCCGATATGCTCCCAGGGGTCAAGAAGGTTATCCTGAACCAGAATGCCTACTTTACCTTCGCGGGCTATTCGCTCGACACGCGAAACATCACCACCGCATACCTGCACCCAGATGTGGTGGCCACCATCGTGGTCTCAGACGATAACCTATCTTACCTCCAGTACGCCTTCCCGCAACACAGGTTCCTGCGCATGCACTACTCTATCGATCCGGGCTTGTTCCACCATTTCGCAGACAAAAAGAGGCAAATCTGTCTCATGACCCGTCGGAATCTACGCGACGCGATCCAGGTGATCAACATTCTGAAGTTCCGCGATGCGCTCACAGATTTCGACGTTGTTGCCATACATGACATGAGCGAAGCGGAGACCGCCGCGGTACTCCGGGAAAGCATGATCTTTCTCAGTTTCTCGGCGACCGAGGGATTCGGCCTGCCTCCGGCCGAGGCCATGGCCTGTGGATGCGTCACGATTGGATACCACGGCCGGTGCGGCCGGGAGTTCTTTCATCCGGAGTTCTCGTACCCAATCGAGATGGGCGACATCCAGGGCTACGCTCAGGCCGTAGAGCAGGTCATTCACGTAGCCAACACCGATCCCACCCAACTTGTCGCCAAGACCCAGGAGGCGTCGGCGTTCATCGCTAAGGCCTACTCTCCGCAGGTGGAATCGGACGATATCCTCCGCTGCTGGGCCGAAATCATCGGCGGCGACACGGCGGTCACGGCGGAGGCGTCATGAGGTGCTAGATCTCGCGGACATCGGGACCGTCGGATGTCCCTATACGCTTGACGCGATCTCGACGCTGACTGGAGCCGTGGGTGCAGGAACGGCCGCAACCTGCGTGCTCGACTTCGAGTCCACTAGGAGAGAACCATGACGCACACCTCGGAAGCCTCGAGCGGCAGCGGAGGATCGGCGGGGACCCTCGGCGTCCGCGAGTTCGCCGGCGTGAGGTTCCAGTATCGGATCGGATCGGTGGACGAGCGCGTTCTGGACGATCAGTACCACGCGCCCAGGTTCTTCTCCGGCGGCTACCAAGCCAAGGACACCGACACGATCGTGGATGCCGGTGCTCACATCGGGGTCTTCACGGCGCTCGCGGCTCGGCAGGTGCCCCGGGGCGCCGTCTATGCACTCGAACCGGCCCAGGAGAACTTCGACATCCTGCAGGCCAACATCGTCACGAATGGACTTGACCACGTCTCGGCACACCGCGTCGCCCTCAGCGACACCACGGGATCGATTCGCCTCTATCACGGCCCGCAGAGTTGGGGGCACACCCTCACAGCACCGCCGCCAGCTCTCGAAGCGACCTTCGAGGAGGTCCCAACCCAGACCCTCGAGGATTTCATCGCCGAGCACGGGATCCAGTCCATCGACTACCTGAAGATGAACATCGAAGGAGCCGAGTACAAGATCCTCCTCGAGGCTCCTAGGCAGGTCCTCCACCGCATCGGATTCATGATGATCGAACTACATCCCGCCGAGGACGCATTGGCGGAGGAGCTGCTGGCGCGGATACGGACCGAGGGGTTCACCACGGAGGTCGTGTGGAGCGACGACCCCACGGTCAAGGGTTGGCTCACCGCCGCTCGCCAGAGGTAGGTCCGATCCAGCGCCGGCTCAGTGCGCGGGAGAGTACGCCCGCCTCGCGTCCCGGGCCGACTCGATCACCTCGGCGAGGTGCGCTTCCAAACGCGCCGATGCCGACGCCATAGACCAGCGTTCGACGACGTGATCGCGGGCGGCCAAACCCATCGCCGCGGCCTGCTCGGGCTTGCTGAGCAGGCCGCCGATGGCCGCCGCAAAGGCATCGACGGTCGCTGGCGTCAATATCCCCGTACTGCCATGAACGACCGTCTCGCGAATGCCAGCCTCGGCAACGGCGACGACGGGGAGGCCGCAGGCGGCTGCCTCAAGCGGAGCGAGGCCTAGCGGTTCGAGTCGCGGCGCGTAGACCATGAGTGTCGCCTTGTTCAGGAGCTCGACAAGCGTGGCGTGGTCGATCATTCTTCGCACCTCCAGCCCGACCCCTCGAACACGCGCAAGCTCTGAGACGCGCTGAAGGTAATCTTCCTCAACCTGGTCGCCGACCCAAACCAGGCGCGGCCGAGGCCCCGACAGTCGTGCCAGGGCCTCGACCACGAACTCGAGGTTCTTATCCGGGCAGAGCGCGCCGACGCTCATCACAAACGGTTCTCGGTCGTGCGCGAGCATGCTGAACGCATCTGTGTCGATGCCGGGATAGCAGACCATCGCGTCCAGCCCGTAGGACCGACGGATGGACTCACGCGTGTACAACGAGTAGGCAAGGAGACGGTCGAAACCCTGAGCATTCGCAATCTCCTCTCGAACCTGGATCCGCTGGCTCTGCATGTGCAGTGCATCCGTCGCCGCCCTCAGCAGGCCGCGACCCGACATCCACCAGTGCCGCCTTCGCTGCGGTGCCGCCCACACGTTCGTCGGGCTCGCTTCGTACAGCGGTCGATATGGCTCGGCAACCAGGATACTGGGTAGCCGAGTTAGTCGCCCGATGGCGGTCGTGCGGAAGTACCTGCACGAATGAACGAGAAGAATGTCGAAACCCTGGTCTTCCATCTGCACGGCGCACTGCCGGCAGTGCTCGTCCATCGCCGCGATGTCATCCCGTCGATCGCCGACGAGTTCACGCAACGTCAACCGATCGGAGTCACGGCCTGACTGCCGCAGTGGGACGATGTGTTCCTCTATCAGCCGCGACAACGGGAGAAACGACTGGTCCGCTGACGGAGGGCACCACGCCTCGACGTGATGGCCTCTCGCGACCAACGTGCGGACCTGGTCGTGGAGCACGCGTTTGGCTCCGCCACTGGAGAGGTCGTGCCACACCGCGATCCGCAACGTCTCGTTCATGCTTGTGGTCATGTCGGGGGTCGTTGGAGTAATTCGCGCCAATGTTCCCGCAGGGTGGTGCGGAGCAGGTCGTGGAAGAGGCGGTAGACGGTGGTATCACCTTCACGGTCAGTAACGAGGTACGCACCGAGGCGGGAGTTCAGGAGCCAGACGATGTCGCTGTCGCCGTAGAAGCCGTTGTTGTCATCGGCGGCGTGCGCGACGAGGGGCCAGATACCGCGCCAGGGCAGCCCTGCACCGAAGGCGAACGCGACCGCGCGCAACAGGATCACGGCGCGGTACCGGTCGACGGCCTCGGGCAGGCTGTGGTGCAGGTCGTCGCGGAACACACCCAACACGCCCTGATGGAGGGCAGCGAGCCAGACGGGGTTGTCGGCAGCGATCACGGTGCCACGGTCGGCGAGGGATGAGGCTGCGATGCGGGCGACCAGGAACGACCGTCCGGCCCGCTGGCCGAGTGCCGCAGCGACCGCGACCGTGTGAGTGGGGTCGCTCTCCCGGTAAGGGGAGCGGGGGTTGTGGCGCAGGATGCTGTCGACGTAGGTGACGAGGTCGCGCTGGTCCCACCAGGGTTTGTCATCGACCGGGATGCATCGAGCGTGGAGGGCCGTGACGGTCAGGTCGGCCAACGCCGCGCCCGGGTCGGGGGAAGCTCGCGGTGGGGTGGAATAGTCGCCGTCGGCCAGGGACCGGACCCCGACCAGTAGGCGTAGGCGGGGTGTGATCGGGTCGGGTTCGATGCGGGCCAGAACCTCCTGGACTAGGAGGTGTGGGTGAGTGGCTTCGTCGAGGGCGTCGATGACGATCGTGACCGGCTTGTCTTGGGCTCTGAGCCAGGTGTGCCAAACCTCGAGGCGTTCGACGACGGTCGGTTCGGGTTGGCTGCTGGCCGGGCGCGGCACAGCGAGGGCGTGACAGATCTGGGCCAGGATTTGGGTGTGCAGCTTCCCGGTGGCCAGCACCGCCACATCGACCGCCCCCGGCGGCGGCAGTAGGTCGGTCGGGATAGCGGCGACCTCGGCGAGGTGCTGGGCGAGGAATCGTTCATCGCTTAACGTGACGAGGCGGGCCAGGGCGGCGGATTTGCCACTGCCGGCACCGCCGGTGATCACGGTCGTGCCGGGTGTACCAGTGGCGGCCAGAATCAGGGCGCGCATCAGTTGCGCGCGGCCGGTGAACAACCACCCGGGTTGGTCGCCACTAGCCACACCACGGGCACGCGGGTCCCAGTGCGTATACAGATCCTGATGCGGCAGGGCCAGGTCATGGCGGGCGGCCGTGGTCTCGACCGCGTCGTCGGGACGATAGTGCGGGTTGGGCAGGCACATATGTGGGCCAGTCAGCTGCCCCCCGTACAGCGGGTGCAGGGATTGCCCGTCGCCGAGTAGCTGCTGCACGTCCTGGAGGAAGTCCTCGACCTTGATGTAGGGGTCTTCGCCATAGCGGCGCCCTTCCGGGGCCGCCAGCCCGCCTAGAAAGGCGCTGATGGCAGGGGTCAACGCGCCGGTGAGGGCCTGCTCGTCGCGGGTGACACTCGGCAGGATCAGCCAGCGGCGCCGCGGGCCAATAGTCATCCGCGCACCGCGCCAGCGGTCAAGCCGCGCACAACCCAGCGCTGGGCGACAACGTAAAGAATAAGTGTCGGAAGTTGCGCAATGAGCAGCGCCGCCGCGGGCAGATTCCAAGATACGAAATACTGGCTCAGCAGCACTGGCAGCACGCCCACCGTAACTGGCCAGTTCGAGGAGTTGTTGAGGAGAATAACCGCGAAAAGGAACTCGTTCCAGATGTTGATGAACTGGAGCACGAGAACGGTGGCAAGGGCTGGGCCACTGAGCGGTGCGATTATGCGCAGAAGCACGCCCGTATCGCTGCAGCCATCAACCCGAGCGCACTCGTCAAGCGACCTCGGGATGCCAGCGAAGAAGCCGCGGAGGACGAGTAGGCTAAACGGAATCCCATAAACCCCGTGGATTACGACGAGGCCGACCAGCGGACCCGCAAGGCCGACCGACTCGGCGATTCGATACAGCGGCAAAATGACCATCTGCTGCGGGACCATCAGCCCGACCAGGAAGAAGACAAAAATCGCGTCAGCGAATGGAACGCGTCGGCGCGCGATGAAAAATGCAATCGGGAAGGTGATCGTTACGCTGATAAGCGCGCCTCCAGCCGCAAGGAAAAGGCTGTTTCCCAGCAGGGTCGGCATGTCGAGCGTCGTCCACGCGCGAACGTAGGCGCCGAGCGTGGGCGGCAGGGCAGGTGAAAATGGACTTTCGCGGATATCCGCGTCCGACTTGAACGACGTCTGGAGCGAGAGCCAGAAGGGATACAGCCACACCAAGACCACGACGCCAGCGGCCACCGAGGCGGTGATCGAGTAGCGCCGCCGAGCGCGCGGCCGGGAAGCCTGCCTGCGACGCATAGGGCCGGTTGTCTCAGGTTTTACGGAGCGAGCTTCCCTGATGCTGTCGACCGTGTCACTCATCGAAAGCTTCCCGCGTTGCCACATGGCGAACATAGACGATCGCAAACGTAAGGCTGAGGAGGAGGATGACTACCGCGATCGCAGCGCCGTAGCCCTGGTTGCGGTTCACAAACGTCTGGACATACATGAGATAACCGAGAACGGCACTCGCATTGTCCGGACCGCCCTTTGTCATTGTATAGACAAGATCAAACGACCGAAGCGATAGAATTCCGGTTAGGGCGATGATGACAACCAAGACCGGACGCACCCCGGGCAGCGTAATGTGGAAGAACCGTTGGAGCCCGTTCGCGCCATCGATCTGCGCAGCTTCGTACATCTCTTCCGGAATCTGCTGGATGCTAGCGTTGAAGAGCGCCATGCTAAGGCCCGAGAACTGCCACGCAAAGACGGCAACGAGGGAGTACAGGACGACGTTCGGATCGCCGAGCCAGTCCTGGGCAAGAAATCCCATGCCGAGCCTGCTGAGGGCGGTGTTCAGAGCGCCGAACGAACTGTTGTAAACCAGGGAGAACATGATGCCCAGGGTCACTAGGCTCATCGTGCTCGGAAGGAATATAAGCGCCCGCAGGAGCGCCCTCCCGCGGAGAATCGGTGAGTTCAGCACAGCGGCGCAAACCAAACCGATCGCAACTGGCACGGTCATCGTGATCGCGGTCCAGACAAGCGTGTTGACGAAAGCTGTCCGGAACGCCCGATCACCCGCCATCCGGGTGTAGTTGTCGAAGCCTACCCATTCCGGCGTTTTGAAACCGTTGGTCTTGTATAGGCTCAATCGTGCGGTCATGACGATCGGAACAATTATGAGTGCTATGTAGGCAATCGTGGGGACGATCAAGTAGAGCACGCCCTGCCGTGACCTCTGGGCCATCCAGTTTCGTTTGGCCAATTGCACGCGCGCTGAGCCTCGCTTTCCCAAGGCGAGGCCCAGCGAACCGTTCACGCTCCTTGCCAACTGGCCGGCCTCCCCCGTTACTTGGATCGGTCGTTGCGTTGCATCAAACTTGCCCGCGCTTCCTGATCGTGTTGCACGAGGACTGTCCGGCCCAATTACTGCTGGTCGGTGACGTTCTGCACGCGCTTCGCTGCTTCCGTCGGCGTCACTGTTCCGTTGATGACGCCCTGGGTGGCATCGAGGAACTCGTTCGCGATCTTGGCGGTGAACGCGAGATCGACGTGCATGAAGGTGGCTCCCGTCTGCGAGTTCGCGAACTTCGCGAACTTGACCATGACGTCTGGGAGTTTGAGTGTCGTCAGGTCGACGTTGATGTTGGACGGGAATAGTCGGCCGGCCTGTGCCAGCGTCGACTGCGCCTCCACGGAGACGTAGTAGTCAATGAAGGCAGCCGCAGCATCCTGGTGCGCCTTGTCCGACTTTGCGTTGATCATAAGGGTGTTTTCGGCCCAGAACTCCAACGTGCTTCGCTTCCCACTGATGGCGGGGTAGGGGAAGTAGTCAATCTTTGCGGCCGCGGCGGGGTCCGACCCGGCGATCGTGCTCTGATACCAGTTGCCCTGCACGTTCGTCGCCGCCTCGCCTTTCGTCCACGGAATGGTTGAATCCGCATAGCCGATAGAGTTCGGTGACCCGTAGTAGTAGCCCGCCTTAGACCAGTCTGCGAGCTTCTGCCAGGCCGCGACAAATGGTGCGTCCGTCCACTTGCCCTTGCCCGCGACCAAGTTGTTGTAGACCTCGGGACCGTTCTGCGCCACGACGACCTGCGTCCAGTAGAACTGGGCCTCCCACTTCTCCTTGTTCGAGAGCATGAAAGGCACTATGCCGGCGGCCTTGAGCTTGGCCGCGGCCGCCTCCAACTCCTCGAAGGTTGTCGGAACCGCGATGCCTTCCTTCGCGAAGATGTCAGGCTGGTACCAGACGGCACTTCCGGACATCATCGTCGGCACGAAATATTTTTTCCCGTCAAAGGTCGCCGAGTTCTGGCCGAGCGCGTTCAACTTCTTGTCCCACCCGTGGAGCGAGTAGTAGCCATCGAGCGGAGCAGCAAAGCCGGCGTCGATAATGTCCTTCGCGCGGCCGCCCGCCCATGAGTAGAAGACGTCGGGCGCGTCGGCACCCGTTAGCTGGGTGATCTGCTTCGTCTTGTACGTCTCGTCGTCGGCAGCCGTCCGATTGACGTGATAGGTCCCTTCGAACTTCTTGTTGAATGCCTCCACGACGGCAGCGTCGGCGTCGTCACCGACCCCAGTCAGCCGGGCAGAGTACGTGATGTTGACTACGCCGGAAGAGCTGCCCCCGTTGCTGCAGGCTACGAGTGAGGCCCCGACCGTCATCGCGACCGCGAGCGCTGCGAGCCGCGCCCTGTCCTTCGAAACCATTGATGTGCCTCTTCCCTCGTTGGGCCGATGGGTTGCCAGTCTAGTCCTCCAGCCCGGGTTTGTGATGTAGACGCTTGACGATGAACGGGGTGGTGCTCGGCGCGTCGGCGGGCATACAGACGGCCACAGCGTAGACGTCGAGGCGTGGCTGGAAGAGTTCGACTCGGCGTTCGCGCGGATCGCGGGCCGGTGCGGTCGGGTGGAGCCGCGTCGGCGGGCTCGGGCGTTCCTGCTCGGACTGTTGTCCGATGTGGACGGCCGGTCGTGTTGGCAGTTGGCCGAACAGGCCGGCGACGGCTGCCCGCAGGGGATGCAGCGGCTGCTGGGCGAGGCGGTGTGGGACGCCGACGCGGTCCGCGATGACCTGCGCTCCTATGTGGTCGATGAGCTGGGTGACCCGGATGGGGTGCTGGTGCTCGACGACACCGGTGATGTGAAGAAGGGAACCTAATGCCGATATCGGCATTAGGTTCCTTATGACGAGCGCACGGTTATGCCGAGGTGCGCCTGCGAGTCCTTGTACTACAACCGGAGTTGGCTGATCGGGTCGCCTCGGCGTCGCCAGTGGCACAGTTTCGCCTGGGCTTGGCGGCGGCGTCGCCATCGTGACCAGCCGAGTATGACAATGGCGCACGACGGTGGGATGAGGACCAGGGCGGCGATCAGGTGTCGGATCTCGCCGAGGGTCAACCCGATGAGACAGTCAGTGACCTTCTCTCGGCCCCCTTTGAGTTGCTCTTCGCACGGACCACGGCCAGGGCGGCGTGAGCGAGCATTACCAGCGTGATGTGGCGGTGCCAGGCGTTGTACTTGCGGACCTCGTACTCGTCGAGCCCGACCTCGTTCTTCGCGACCTCGAAACCTTCCTCCACCGCCCACCGCGCGCCCGCGACCCGCACCAGCCGGGCCATGGTGGTGTTTTCCGGGGCGTGGCACAGGTAGAAGGTCAGCTCGGTCGGATCGCTGATCGAGCGGCGGATCAACAACAGGTGCCACATCCCGGCCGCGGGGGTCTGGTCGGGCACGGCGATGGCGACCTGGGCCCAGTCGTAGTACCGCTGCCCTTTGGCGCCCGGCCCGCAGCTGCGCCGCTCCCACGACGTCGCCGGCAGCGTCGCGGCGATAGCGTCGACGCGCTGCGCCCGGCGGGTCCGGTCGAACACGACCATCTGGTCGCAGGCCACCGTCACCACGTAACGCACCGCCTGGTCGTGCATGAACGCCCGGAAGGCACGGTGGCGGCCGTAAACCTCGTCGGCGGTGACCCAACCGAACGGCACCCGCGCAGCGATGAGGTCGGCGAGCATGTCGACCGCCAACTCCGGCTTGGTCTTGAACGTGAGCTCTTCCGGGACGCCGGCCCGTTCCCGGCGGGCGGCGTCGGCAGCCCACGACTGGTGCACATACAGCCTGCGGTCGATGAACGCGTGGCCGGCCGGGGTGGCGTAGCAGCAGAACACCCCGATCTGACAGTTCTCCACCTGACCGGTAACGCCGGTGTACTGGCGGGCCACGGCCACCGACTGGTCGCCCTTCTTGATGAACCCGGTCTCGTCGAAGGCCAGCACCGCCTCCGGGCTACCGAAGTGACGCACAACGTACTCGCGTAGGTCGTCGCGGACCGCGTCGGCGTCCCATGGCGACTTGGCCAACAACCACTGCAACCCATCCGGCGAACCATGCCCGGCGTGCTCGGCCAACCGCCACCCGTTGCGCCGCCCCGAACACGCCACCAGAGCGCGCAGATAGTCCCGGGCACGCACCCGCGACTCCGACCGGGCAAACCGCGACCCAATCAACGCCGCCGCTGTATCGAGCTCCTCGGCCCAGTCACGCACATCAGCCACGGTCACATCGTCCACCATGGACAATCAAGTACCACCAATGCCGCCGTCCATAGTGGAGCGACACGGCTCGCCCCAAAGACTGCGACACAGAACCTCGACCTATCACCGCTTCGATGCACGACGCAGATCGGACTCGCGCGTGCTGAGTCGAATCTGGCCGTTTGGCGCATGCGCCACGACGACGGCATCAACGGCCGAGCCGATGGGCGGATAGTTGCCGAACAACTCGGAAGGCATCTCGTCCGAGACCCAGACCAGATCGATCACGCCCATGAGGCCGGGGATAGGCGCCGTCATTCGTACCTCGACGCCCCACCGCTCGTGGCCGATGACCTCGCCAGACACCAGCGCGCCAAGAGGAAGCTGATCCGGAGTCATCGTCGGCTCCAAGGTATCCACGTCCTGTTCACGGTCAGCTGATTGAACCTGTCGATCTTTCCCACCGGGATCTGCCACTCGAACTCCGAGCCACCCTCGTACGGGAAGCCATACCGAGCAAACTCTGCATCGAACGCCGGATGCATGTCGTACCTCACGTAGCCATGCTCGTAGCCAGGGAATCCAGCGAACTTGTCCCGCGCGACCGACTCAGTGCCAACATACGCGCTGCGGTCACCCCCAACATGGTTCGCCGGGTTCAGCCCGTCACGCAGCTCAGCGGGGCCCTGACCCGACGGTGGCGCGCGGTAGACGGCGGAACCATTCCCAACTCCGGTTGTAGTACTTGTAGCTGTTGATGTCTGATTCTGGCACTGCGTCATTTTCGCGGTAGTGGGCGTCGTAGTTCGTGGTGTCTCTGGTCGGTGAAGTTCCATCGACAAACAGGAGACGATCATGGAATCTCGTGATGGCGTACGGCACCGAGGACCGATCAGCGTGGGTGGTCCGCTTGCGCCGTTCTCCGCCGGCTTGCGCCGCGAGCTTGCCGGTCAGGGGTATGCCCTCGACACGGTTGGCGACCACGTGCATCTGTTGGCGGATCTGAGCGACTGGCTCACCAGCCGGGGCTTGGCCGTGGCCGATCTGACGACGGAGGTCGCTGAGGAGTTCTTGCGCGCACGTCGCGCGGCCGGCCGCCGCATCGGGGTTAGCGATCGTGCGATCGCTCCGGTGCTGGGGTATCTGCGCCGCTTACAGGTTGTCCCGCCGCACGCCGCGGTGGTCGCGGCCACGCCGCAGGAAGTTCTGTTAGCGGAGTATCGCCGCCATCTGGAGGGTGAGCGCGGGCTGTCCGCGGGGACGGTCACGCACTATGTGCGGTGCGCGCGAGTGTTCTCGGCGTGGCTGCCAGGGCCGCTGGCGCAGTCGCTGCCGGCGCTGTCGGCCGGGCAGGTCGTCGAATACGTGCTGGTGTGGGCCGCGGGCAGGCGGGGCAAGGCGGTCGACACCGTGACCCTGCCGGCTCTGCGATCGCTACCGCGCTACCTGCACATGGCCGGGCAGGTTCGGCGGTCGCTGGCGGGCGCGGTCCCGGCGGGGCGTGGTCGGCCCCGCAACGTCGGCGTGCCGCGCGCTGCGTCCCGCGACCATGTCCGGGCCGTCTTGGCCGGCTGCGACCGGGACAGCGCGGCGGGCCGCCGCGACTACGCGATCCTGCTGACGATGGCGCGGCTCGCCGTGCGCGGCGGAGAGGTCGGCCGGCTGCAGCTTGCCGACGTCAACTGGCGGGCCAGTGAGCTGACCATCCGCGGAAAGGGTGGGCGGGTCGACTTCCTGCCGCTGCCCGCCGATGTGGGCGAGGCGATGGCCGACTATCTGCTGCACGCGCGGCCCAGCACCGTGGCGCGGAACCTGTTCGTGACCATAGTGGCTCCGTTCACCGGCCTGGCGACGTCATCGATCACCGTGATAGTTGCTCGCGCCTGCGCGCGCGTGGGGGTGCCCCGGTTCGGACCGCACGGGATGCGTCACGCGGCAGCCTGTGATCTTCTCGCCGCCGGTGCGTCGATGGAGGAGATAGGCCAGTTGCCGCGCCATGCCCAGCAGCGCACCACAGCCATCTACGCCAAGGTCGACCAGGCCAGGCTGGCCGACCTGGCCCTGCCATGTCCGCAGGGAGCCGCGCGATGAGCGTGCGGACGCGCGTCGAGGAGTACCTGGCGATGCGCCGATCCCTGGGCTACAAACTGCAGGGCGACGGTCGGATGCTGCTCGACTTCGCCGACCGGCTCGACAGTACCGGCCAGGCCACCATCACGGTCGCCGCCGCCCTGGCGTGGGCGACCGAGCCGAGGAACGCCGCGCCGAACCATCGGCACCGGCGGCTGGCCGTAGTGCGCTGCTTCGCCCGCCACCTCAGCGCGTTCGACCCTACCTGCGAGATCCCGCCGCCAGGACTGCTCGTCGCCCATTCACACCGGCCGACCCCGTACCTGTATTCACCCGCCGAAATCGCGGCGCTCGTCCACGCGGCCAGCACGATCGCGGCACCTCTGCCAGCCGCCACCCACCAGGCCATGATCAGCCTGATCGCGGCGAGTGGGCTGCGCCTGGGCGAGGCACTCGCCCTCAACCGCGGCGATGTCGACCTCGACGCCGCCGTGCTGACCGTGACCGGCAAGAACGACCAGACCCGCATGGTGGCGCTGCACACCACCACGGCGACGATGCTCGCCGGCTACGCCGCACGGCGCGACCAGCTCCGCCCGGCCGCCGTCTCGCCCAGCTTCTTCATCACCACCACAGGCCATCGTGTGCAGCCACGAGGGGTTCAGCAAACCTTCGCGAAGCTGCTAGTCCTGGCCGGCGTCGAAACACCACCCCGGCGGCGCCGCCCCAGAATCCACGACTTAAGACATTAGGTAGACGGCTGGGTTATGCGCCCTGCTGTGGTGTTTCCGCTGCTAGGGGCGGCGGAGCTCGTGCTGTAGTCCGCATAACTCGGCGCGCCACCGTCAACGCCCCAGCGAGTCGAGCCAGCTGATCAGGGACGAGTCCAACCTCCAGTCCGGCAAGGTGTCTGGGGTGAGTGGTTCGTAGGCGTTTTCGATCGCCTTGCGTTTGGCCTCGGCGTCTGCGCGCTCTGGCGGAGTCGGATATTCCAACTGTCCGAATGCCCTGGCCGGACAGGGCGAGCCTTTTGCTGTTGGTCAGCTGTGCCACTCGAACGTGTACTGCCTTGTTGGTTCCACGAGTCGGACTGTGACGTGGGGGCCGGCGAAGCCGAACTCCTGGGCGGCCCATCCGGCGATGGCCGGCGCGAGGGCTTCCTCGACGTAGTCGACAAGGACGATCTCGAGCGCCCGGACGGCCACGACGATGTATGAGTTTTGATCGACGCATTCGATGTGGTGGACGACGTGGCGAAGGCCGCGCTGCAGCCACTCGACCTCTTCGCTGCTAAGTGGGAGTGGTGTGCCTCGGAAGCCGTCCTCGACTTGCGAGGTGTCGATCCAGACCCGCTCGCTGATCGGGTCGCAGCCGACGGGCTGTGTGTCGGGGTGGACGACGTGGGCGGTGATGCCGGCGAACAGCCCAAACTTGCTGGTCTGGACTCGGTATCGATAGTTGCTCATGGTCGTTCATGTTCTCCCGGAGGTTGCTGGACTGCCGCCGTTGTCGTGATCGTCATGGGTGGTGCGGCGGCTGACGTCGGCCGCGTAGGCGGTCCAGTCGCCACCGCTGGCGCGTTGCCAGGCGACAGCGACGCTGATGTGGATGCCGAGCATACGGGCGAGCAACGCCGCGGGAAGATCGGTAGCGAGCTGGAACAGGGCGGTCGACCGGGATCGGCCGGCGTGCAGGCCGAGCTTACGGAGCCGGTCGGCGAGCTGGAACGCGCTGATGGGGCGGCCGGGTTGCCCACCGGGGAACAGCCAGGGGGAGGTTCCCTGGTCGCCGATGGCGGCGTGGCCGCGGCGAGTGGCGACGAGTTGGAGTACGAGGCTGGCCAGGGGTTCGGGGAGCACCACGGGCTCGTGGCCCAGGCGCAGCCGTACTTCGTCGTTGCTGGTCTGGACGTGGTCGAGGGTGAGGCGGCTGACCGCGGCAGGCCATTGGGCGTAGAGCAGGACGAGCAGGCCGGCGACGCGGTCGTCGGGCTTGAGAGTGTCGTCGTGCAGCAGGCGGCGCGCCTGCTGCCAGCGGGTTTCGGTGTCGATGACGCTCGCCGGGCCGCCCCATCGGGTGGCGGGAAACTCCAGCCGTGTCAGTCGTTGGGCTTTGGCCCAGCGGACGAAGTGCCCGGCTTCGCGGCGGTGGGCGGCTTGGTCGCTGGCCAGCCACGTGTCGAGGTCGCGTTGGTGGCGGGTGGCAAGCTTCAGACCACTGGTGTTGATCCAGTTGAGCAGCGTGATGGCGGCTTTGACGTGTTGCTGGACGCCGACGGCCTGCTGGTGGGTGGTGTCGGTGCCGGCGAGCCGGCCGCGGAGGCGTCGCAGCAGGTGCCAGACGGCGTAGCGATGCAGCAGTTGCTGCTCGTCGGGGTCGGGCCGGTCGCCGATGGTGCGGGCGATCCAACGTTCCAGCCGGGCCATCTGCTCGTCTCGGGCGGGCAGGGTGGCGATCGCGACGAGCACGCTGCGCAGGTGCTCGACCGGCTTGCCGGAGGGCAGCTCGTCGAGAGTCTGGTGGGTGAGCGGGCGTCCGGCCAGGTCCCGCAGGATCGTTGGGGCGACGCTGCGGTCGAGCCAGGCCGCGACGGTGCTGGGCCGGTTCGCGGCCGTGAGGGCGTGGTAGAGCGCCTGCAGCTCCGGACGGATCTGGCCGCCGTCGTTGCCGAACAGTTCGCGAAGCCTTTGCTGGACGGTGCAGTGTGCGCACCCTTTCCGTCCATTGTGGATGCGGCCGGGCTGCCCGCAGGTCGGGCAGCTGCGCCAGAATCCCGGTTCGGGGCGGGTGCAGGTGGCGCAGAGCGGCTGCTCACGGGTGCCGCCACGGACCGGCCGCAGTTCATCGCAGCCGGTGCACTGGGCCCAGCGTTGTTTGCAGGCCCGACACCAGGGCTGGCCGGTGGTCTCGGAGATCAGGCCCGGGGCGGTGCGACCGCAGATACTGCAGGTCAGGGTCTTCCACGGACGACAGGAGTCGCACAACGGTCCGTCGGGGGTCCGGACGCTGACCCCGACGCCGACGTTGGCAGCCGAGGCAGGTCTCCTGGTTGGCCGGGTCGGCGATCAGGCAGTTCGGACACAGTGGTCGTCCGTCCTCGTCGCGGGTGGCGGCTTCGCGTACCGCGCCGCAGCGTGAGCATGGTTGTGCGCGGGACTTGGCCACGCAGTTGCGGCAGAGCCATTGCCCGTCGATGCGTCGGTGCAGACGGATAGCTCGGTGACAGTGTGGGCAGGACGGAGCTGTGATGTTCTGCGCGCCGGCGACATGCCCATCAAAGACCAGCCCCTGCCCCGGTTCCTCGATGACGGCGACGCCGCAAAGCTCCTGTCCGCCGCCCGCGCGTTGCCCGATCTGTTCGACCGGGTCTGTGTCGAAGTCCTGGCCCGCACCGGCCTGCGCCGAGGCGAGTTCCTCGGCCTGACACTCGACGCGATCGTGCGCATCGGCGCCAACGACTGGCTGCGCACCCCAGTAGGCAAACTGCACAACGACCGGTACGTCCCCCTGCACCCGCGGGTCAAGACGCTACTCAACCAGTGGCTGGCCCACCGCGGCGAACAACCCCGCACCACGCTGATGTTCGTCGAACGCGGCCGCCCGATGCCCGCCTCCCGGGTCGACCGGGCCGTGACCCGCGCCGCCGCCGCGGGTGGCCTGGGCCACGTCCACCCCCACCAGCTACGTCACACCCTGGCCACCCAGGCCATCAACCGCGGGATGAGCCTGGAAGCAATCGCCGCCCTGCTCGGCCACAAATCGATGAGCATGACAATGACCTACGCCCGCATCGCCGACCGCACCGTCGCCGACGAATACTTCGCAGTCACCGGCAAGGTCGAAGCCCTTTACGACGCAGCCTCAAGCGACCTACCCGCCGAAGCCGAGGGACCCAACATGCGCCGGCTACACGCCGAAGCCAGCCGGCGACTGCTCGGCAACGGTTACTGCACCCGCCCCGCGGAGATCGGCTGCCGCTACGAAACCATCTGTGAAGGCTGCAGCTTCTTCGCCACCACGATCAGCTTCCGCGACCAGATCCAGGCCCAACATGACGACGCCCACCGACACGGCGACCACGACCGCAAAAGGATCTACAACAACCTGCTCGAACGACTCGAACCGACCGGCACTTGACACCGATCACCCACATAAGCGTGTGCTTTTCCCACAATGTCCAGCGCGGCCTTGGTCCGGGCCAGGTCCGCCGCCAGCCGTTCGTTGTGCCGGCGCAGCCGCTCAATCTCGGCCTGCTCGCTGGTCTTACCCCGCCGCGGCGGTGTCGTCGTGGGTGGCCCGGCCAGGGTTCCGGCGTCACGCGCCCGCCGCCACTCGATCAGATGCGAGTGGTAGAGCCCTTCCCGGCGCAACAACGCACCTCGGGCACCCGGCTCGGTCAACCGGTCGTACTCGGCCACGATCGCCAACTTGTACTGCGGGGTGAACGTCCGCCGACGCGGTCGGTCGGCCCGCGGACCCGACGAAACACTCACCGCACCATCATCGGCCACACGGCCCCGGGAGTCTGCAAAGGTCAAGGTCACGGCAGTAAATGATCCTGTCTCGCCCTGGTCAATGGTCAGAAGGGTCTTGCCCTCCGTGTCTCACCTGACCTTGACAGACAGGGGTTCACCGGTCGGGTCTTGCCGCAGCCGGTGCAGGGTTCGCGCCGCGGGCCACAGCCACCGCAGTACCAGTGCTCGCCGCGACGCTGGAAACTGCGCAGACGCTTGCTGCACTCGGCACAGACCGGCGGCGAGACGCTCGATGCACCTGCCTTGCGCAGCGCGGTCAGCATGTCCCCAACGACGCGGGGTGCCGGGGACCGGCCGTCGGACAGCACGGCCGGCCGGTCGAGCAGGGTCTGGGCGAGCCGGCGCCGTTTGGCCCGGCCTCCGGCGCCGCCCACGACATCGGCGATCACTGCACGATCCAGCGCCGCTTCGATGCCAGCAATGAGGTCGACCACGACACCGAGGGGGGCAGTGAGCACTGTGGAC
>Ga0209515_10003415_pt1 | contig 22815 bp, 17 predicted proteins | sample Subgroupgradi54m_FD_187454 | JGI IMG/M metagenome (GOLD analysis project Ga0209515, IMG submission 187454) | Subsurface groundwater microbial communities from S. Glens Falls, New York, USA - GMW60B uncontaminated upgradient, 5.4 m (SPAdes)... ... | reverse complement strand
TTGTCTTTACCAGCGAGAACGGAGCTGAAGCATTTTTCGAACGGCTTAAACAGCTGAAAAAAGACAGCCGGATTCTCAAATCGGTAAAAATTGCAGCGGTCGGTCCGGGGACAAAAGCCAAATTAAATTCTTATTTGATTGAACCCGATCTCGTTCCTAAAATATTTACCACCGAAGGTCTTGTGCAAGCTTTCCGGAAATTAAAAATTTCAAAGAAACGTTTTCTTCTTTTGAGAACCAATATTGCGCCGGAATCGCTTAATCATTCACTCAAAAAATTAGGGGCTCTGATCACTGAAATCCCGATTTATAAAACCCAAAAGCCAAAAAATTTATCCAAACAGGCGACTCAGCTGGTCCATGAGCATTCTATTGATTACATTACTTTCACTAGTTCATCGACTGCACAAAATTTCTTTAATTCTTTAAGAAACGGCCGTCATTTAGATGCTAAAATTATCTCAATCGGGCCGGTCACATCCAAAACGGTTCGGGAATGTGGTTTTTCCGTAGACCGCGAGGCAAAAGTGTCTACAATACCAGGTCTGGTGCAGGCTTTGCTCGAAGAGGATAAAAAATGAGTTCTGATGATCGTCCCCGAAGAATGCGGGCAAATGAAGGATTGAGAAAATTGGTCCGGGAAACGACGCTTTCCCTGGATCAATTCATTATGCCTTACTTTTTAGTTGAAGGGAGCAATGTTAAGGATGAAATTCAGTCCATGCCGGGGCAGTTTAGATTTTCCGCCGACCGGTTTCTATTTGAGCTAGAAGAGCTTGAAGAACTGAATATCGAACATATTTTACTTTTCGGAGTCTCCAGCCGGAAGGACCTTCAAGGCAGCGGTGCCTATGATCCCAACGGTGTGATTCAAAAGGCCGTTCCCGAAATCAAGAAACGTTTCCCAAATTTGACCGTAATCACCGACGTTTGCCTATGTGAATATATGCTTCATGGACATTGCGGGGTGGTTGAAAATGAAAAAATTTTAAATGATCCAACGCTTTCACTTCTTGCCAAGACCGCGCTTTCTCATGCGGAAGCCGGCGCCGATATCGTTGCTCCAAGCGACATGATGGACGGAAGAATTCGCGCGATCCGAAGAAACTTAAATGAACATGGTTTTTCGGATCTTCCGATTTTAAGTTACGCCGCAAAATATGCTTCGGCTTTTTACGGCCCATTTCGGGACGCGGCTGCCTCAGCGCCTCAATTTGGAGACCGGAAAAGCTATCAAATGGATCCCACCAATCTTGACGAAGCGCTCAGAGAAATTAAACTTGATTTAGAAGAAGGGGCCGATTTAATTATGATTAAGCCGGCCCTTTCATATCTGGATGTTATATACGCTGCAAAAACAACCTTCCGCATTCCGGTCGCTGCTTACAATGTGAGCGGAGAATATGCCATGGTGAAGGCTGCCTCAGCCGCTGGTTATTTGGATGAACGTAAAGCGGTGACCGAGATTTTGACCTCCCTCCGCAGGGCTGGGGCCCATGTCATCTTAAGCTACCATACCAAGGATATCGCTGCCTGGTCTAAAGAGGCCGGAAACCCCCTCAGCGCCCTATTTGTAAAACCCTGAACTGTCAGGTATCTTTTACACGGCTCTTCGCACCCTTTTATAAACTGTAATTAGAGCAGTTAACTGGACCTTCTGGCAGGTCCGCTTGGGGGTAAAATGGAACCAAAAAGTTCCGGTTCATCCAAGAAGCACGATGGGCCTTTCCGCTTTTACATCGTCATCTTCTTCGTGGGCCTTCTTTTTACCGTTACCCTTTGGGATGCTTACTCTAATGGTTCCCGCCCTTTTGATAAAGAAATCGCCAGCCATTTAATTCTGATTATGGGCACCCTTTTTTCGGCCGCCGCGGGGCTCTTTACGTGGTCCCTTGAAACCCGAAAATCATTTCTCGAAAAAGAAATCGATATGCGAACGAAAGACCTTCATGAAAAAAACCAGGAACTCATTCGAAAAAATGAAGAGGTCGAAAACTTCATTCACATCATTTCACATGATTTAAAGGCTCCGCTGGTATCCATTCAGGGGTTCACGTCGATTTTAAAAAGTGAAATGGGTTCGGCCATGAACCAAGCTCAGCTTGATTATTTAAACCGGATCCAAATCAATGCTCAGCAAATGAACGTTCTCATTCTTGATCTTCTGGAATTTTCGCGCGTGGGCCGGATTGAAGATGAAAAGCAATCCGTGAACATGGCAGAATTGATCAAAGAAATCGTCGCCGAATTAAAACCCGAAATTGACCGCTGTCATGTGTCGGTTCGGTTTAATGAGGACCTTCCTGTTTTATGGGGTTCCAAAAAGCGCCTGAGTCAGGTTTTTACGAATCTCATTACCAATGCCATTAAGTACATGGGGCCGAAACAGAGCCCTCAAATTGACATCGGATATTCCAAAAATGGTTCCATCATGTCGACCTTATGGGTCAAGGATAACGGCATTGGAATCAAGAAAGAGTATCAAGAGAAAATCTTCCAGATTTTTCAGCGTGTGCCCAATCAATTAAAAGTTGAAGGGACCGGAATCGGCTTAAGTATTGTAAAAAAGATCGTCGGCCTTAATGGAGGCGAAGTTTGGGTGAAATCGGAAGAAGGCAAAGGAAGCCAATTTTTTGTCCAGTGGCCCATGAATACACTTCCCGCTGACGCAGTCCACAACCCTGAAATGACAGGAAGTGCGAAATGAAAAAAGTGATGATGATTGAAGACAATGAAGATCACGCGCTTTTAATCCGGCGTGGAATTGAAGCGCCCGACTGTTCAGTAGATCATTACTCTGACGGACTCGAAGCGCTAAAAGCTTGCGAACAAATTAAAAATTACGACGGCCGACCAGATCTAATTCTGCTGGACCTGCAGCTTCCGGGGATGAACGGATTCGAAATTCTTAAAGCGATTAAGAAAATGCCTTCTTTGCTGCACGTTCCGATTATTATGTTAACTACGTCAGCACGGCGCGAAGAAATTAAACAGGCCTATGAATTTGGAGCCGACGGTTATGTCGTTAAACCGGATGATTTTTCAGTACTCATGATGAAATTAAAGTCGGTTAAAGATTATTGGCTGTCTGCGGTTGAATCCCCGTATCAATCTTTTTCACCGGTGAGGAATCAATGAGTTCAAATTTGCGGGTCTTACTGGTAGAGGACAATCCCGATCATGCGGCGCTTGCGAAAAAAGCCATTCAAAGTTCAAAAAACTACAAATATTCGGTGACCCTTTGTACTTCTGTTGAAGATGCGATTGAGACCTTGAAAACCGGTTCCGAACCGGTTCATATGATTCTTTCGGATTATCATCTGCCCGGAAAGACCGGAATTGAATTTCTCGAATGGTTGACCTCTGAAAATATCCGCATCCCCTTTGTCATGATGACCGGAGCGGGCGATGAAAAAACAGCCGTTCGTGCGATGCAGGGCGGCGCCTACAATTATATTGTCAAAGACGGCGTTTATCTGAGCGTGCTTCCGCACGTGATCGACGAAACCTTCATTAAATACTTGGCCGAGAACGAAAAAATCCGCTATGAACGTGAAATCCGTGAAAAAAATGCGGCGCTTGAAAAAGCAAACCGCGAACTTAAAAAACTGGATCAACTCAAATCCGACTTTATTGCTTCCGTGAGCCATGACATCAGAACCCCGCTTAACTCGATGCAGGAAAGTATCGCGTTGATTTTGGACGGAGTGGTTGACGTTCAGCAAGAAAAGGGAAAACGCGTTCTGGAGATTGCAAAACGCAGCATCGGCCGGTTAAGTGCGATGCTCAACGACCTTCTTGATTTTTCGAAATTGGAAGCCGGTAAAATGAGGCTCCATATTGAGCCCTGTGATGTTCAAATTTTAATTGACGAGGTTTTGGGATCTTTAAAGAGTCTTGCCGATAAGAAAAAAGTTAAATTTCATTTTGACCCGCTGAATGAATTTCCGAAGGTGGCGTGCGATCCGGAACGGATGATTCAGGTGTTGACCAATTTGGTTGGAAACGCCATTAAATTCACGCCGGAAAACGGGGCCATTTCCGTTTTTCTGGCGCAGACCTTAAATGATCGCGCTCAGATTGTAGTGGCAGATACAGGAATCGGAATTGCGAGGGAAGATTTAGGCCGTGTGTTTGACCGATTCGAACAGGTCAAAGGCGCCAATCCGAAGGACGTCAAAGGAACCGGGTTGGGACTTTCCATTTGTCGGGAATTAATCAAGCTTCACAACGGCGATATTTGGGCGGAAAGCGAACTTGGAAAAGGCAGCCGGTTTATTATTTCCTTACCCATTCGTCAGAACGCAACAAAAGCCGACATCTCTTTCGTCGGGGAAAGGTTGGCGACATGAGTAAAGGAACCGTATTTATCGTGGATGACGACCAGGAATTATTGGAACTTCTTAAAATCAGAATCGAATCGGCGGGCTATCATGTTTTGTCCACCACTAAAGGTGAACAGGCGTTTGATCTGATTCAAGAAGCAGTTCCGGATGCGGTCGTTTTGGATGTTTTTCTTCCGAATGTGGACGGCCTCACAATTTTAAAACGGCTGAAATCACCGATTGATATTGAGACCGGAAAACCTTCTAAGACAAAAGATATTCCGGTCATTGTTTTAACAGGCAAGGCCCCGATGATTGAAAATATGACACGTCTTGAAGGCGCGGTCGATTTTTTTGTCAAACCGCTAGATACTGAAAAGTTTTTTTTCCGGCTGTTTAACTTATTGGAGGTTGCTCATCATGAGCGTGAAACCAAATCAAGATGACATATTACTGGTTGATGATGATCCCGATTATTTGGATTTGGCCAAAATTAGGCTCGAAACCTCGGGTTTTCAGGTTTCTTGCGTTTCTAATGGGACGGAGGCCTTGAAACTTTTGGATACGAATTACCGTCCGCGACTCATTATTATGGATATCGAAATGCCGGACAAAAACGGATTGACCACTTTAATTAATTTGAACATCCGGCAGTCCCGCGATGAAAAAAAAGGGATCAGCCGGATTCCCGTGATCGTCGCAACTGGGCTCCAAGGTGACATCGTTCGGGACCTAATCCTGAGCCACCACGTTGCGGGTTATTTGAGAAAACCGTATTCAGCCGAAGAATTGATCAGTCAAGTAAAAGCTTCGATCAATTCTGAGATTGGAAAAGGAAGTTAAAATATGGAAATCAGTCACACAACCAAAAAATGTCCTCATCACATTCTCATTGTGGAAGATGATGCCGATCACGCTGAGTTAATCAAAACCACTCTTTCCGTGTGGACCCAGAAAAATAAAATAAAATTGGAAATAGCAAGTTCATTTAAAAATGCACTCGATAAACTAGCCGCCTCAAGTTTCGAATTAATTGTAACCGATTACCGTCTTCCCGACCGGACGGGGCTTGATCTCATGGATGAGATCAAAAATCGTAACTTGAATCTTCCGGTGCTGCTTATGACTGCCATGGGCGACGAGGCCCTGGCCGTGAACGCTTTGAAGGCAGGTTTCATTGATTATGTGGTTAAGACCGACGCTTCTTTCCGCGAGCTTCCTCGCATTATTCAGGGAGCTTATGAAAAATTTTTAGGCCAGGAGCGCGAAAAGCGGCTCACAGAAGAATTGGCGACAAAGAATGGCCAACTGATCAACATGAATCAAAAATTGACCGAGCTTTCAATCCGAGATGAATTGACCAATCTGTATAATCACCGCTATTTCCAGGAAAAAATGGCCGAAGAGTTTGCGCGCGCTTCCCGCTATCATTATCCCTTGTCCTGCCTCATGATTGACATTGATTATTTCAAATCAGTCAATGATGCGCACGGTCATCCAATTGGAGATAAAGTATTAAAAGAGATCGGAAGTTTCTTGCTGTCCCACTTAAGACAATCCGATACCGTGGCCCGCTACGGCGGTGAGGAATTTTGTGTTTTGCTTCCGCACGTGGGTTATGAGGGGGCGCATTTACTGGCTGATCGGCTCCGGAAAAAAATTATGGATGAAAATTATAAATTAGATTCCGGCCTGACCTTAAAAATTACGATCAGCATCGGCGTCTCTTCTTATCCCGATGATCCGGTTGACCGGAAGGAAACGCTTTTATTTTATGCCGATAAGGCCCTCTACCGCGCCAAAGGAAGCGGCCGGAACTGTGTTTATATGTACCATGATTTAAACAAGGAATATGCCGATCAAATTCCGGAGCTTAAATTTAATGATGAAAAAGTTTTCGAATTTAGGCAGCGGCTGTTTGATGTTTCTGAAACGGCAAAACGGGCATATATTGAAGCGACAAAAGCTTTGATCAACGCGCTTGAATCAAAAGATCCTCATACCATGGGCCATGCAGCTCGGGTGGGACATTATTCGGCTCTCGTTGCGAAAGAAGTGGGAATGGGCGAAGATGACGTCCGGATCATTGAACATGCAGGACTTCTTCATGACATCGGGAAAATTTCAATCTCAGACGAAATTTTGCTCAAACCCGGCGCGTACTCGCATGAGGAATATGAGAAAATGAAAGCCCATCCGGTGCTGGGGTATCAGATTGTTAAGCCAATTAAATTTTTAGCGGAAGAAGCATCCATTATTCTTCATCATCATGAATGGTTCAACGGGGAAGGTTATCCGCACCGGCTCAAAGGAAAAGAAATTCCAATTGGTGCCCGGATTGTTTCCGTTTTGGATGCTTACGATACCATGCGTGTGGCGGGCGGCCGTTATAAACCGATCTTAAATTGCGAAGAAGCGGCCCAGGAGCTCATCGCTCATTGCGGAACTCAATTTGATCCCGAGATTGTTCACCATTTTATCAATCTGCTCATCAAACGTGGCGATCTCAATGCTCAAGCTTATGACCGGCGAAGATTAGAACAGGCCATTAAAAAAATCGCCGCCTAATTTCCTTCACTGTCATTCCCGCACGTCTGCCAAAAAGCGCAGCGAGATTCGTCCAGACGGATTCCGCCAGTTTTGTGGCGAACTTCAGGCACACTCGCTTTCATATATTTTAATTGAAGCGAGTACAGTACTTAACTTCATAATTAAAATTTAAGAGATGTTAAGTGCGGAAAAACACATGCGGCTTTGCCCTTGAATCCGACCGATTCAAGGACTGAGCTTGCAGCACTTGTGCCTACCATTAACTTCTATTGGAAGGCAAAGTGCAGCCCTCACCTTCAATAAATTCTTATTTCAATGAGGGTGATGGGCAGTGCTGCTTCGCTGCATTCGGGGATGACAATTTGTGTCAAATTTTAGTAGTCAATTTTTCCCATTGCACTATAATGTCCGCTAACGAGAAAAACTCCATGGGAATTGAGCAATTTCCTGAAATTGAAACCTTCCAAAAACTGCCTCGCAAAGTGATTGTCAAAGGAGGGAGCTCGGGTTTCGATTCAAAAGGCCGTCCGGAACTTCGGGGAATTGTCATCAACAATGCCGGTCATCCAATCCGGGATCTTAAAATTTCACTGATCCTGTTCAACGAAGATGAAATTCCGATTTTAAATAAAAGCACCAATCCGGATCCCACCGGCCTGCCTCAGGGCGCGATCGGCTCATTTACTTTTATTTTGGATGATTATGAGCAGGAAATAAAAAATTATTATCTCTATGCCAATTGGAAGTATGACGATTCTAATTTCTAATTGAAATGAAGTCTGAAACCAAATCCGAAGCCATTAACGTCTTCTTAGAAGAAAAACGGCATTTTAAGTCTTCCGAAACGTTCCGCAAAAAAGCCTGGATCCAAGACCCCAAAATTTACGAAACCGCCCGAAAAAATCCGGAACAATTTTGGGCTGGATTCGCCGAAGAGCTGAGCTGGATCAAAAAATGGGACCGGATCCTTGAATGGAACCCGCCGTACGCAAAATGGTTTCTCGGCGGCAAGCTGAACCTCTCATCCAACTGCGTGGACCGGTGGGCCAAATCAGACATTCGCAATAAGGCTGCCTTAATTTGGGAAGGCGAACCGGGCGATCAGCGAACGCTGACTTATTGGGATCTTTACCGAGAAGTCAATCAATTTGCAAATGTACTGAAAAAACTTGGGATTAAAAAAGGGGATCGCGTCGCCATTTATTTGCCGATGATTCCGGAAGCCGCTATTTCCATGCTGGCCTGTGCGCGGATCGGGGCCGTCCACAGTGTTGTCTTTGGTGGATTCAGCGCTGAGTCGCTCCGCGACCGGATGAATGACGCTCAGGCAAAATTATTGATTACGGCCGACGGCGGTTACCGCCGCGGAAAAATCATCCCGCTGAAGCGCGAAGCGGACCAGGCGTTAAAGGGTGCCCCTTCGGTTCAGCATGTGGTGGTTGTAAAACGCGGTGAATTTCCACTTGAGATCACCGAAGGCCGCGACCATTGGTGGCACCGCATGATGCAGCAAGCAGAACCTTACTGTGAACCGGAGGCCATGGATTCTGAGGATATGCTGTTTACGTTATATACCTCCGGCACAACGGGAAAGCCAAAAGGAATTGTTCATACGACCGGTGGATATTTAACAGGTGTTTACGCAACCACCAAATGGGTTTTTGATTTGAAACCCGAAGATGTTTACTGGTGTACCGCCGATGTCGGTTGGGTGACGGGACATAGTTATGTGGTTTACGGTCCTCTTGCCAATGGAGCTACGGTATTTATGTACGAAGGCGCGCCCGATTGGCCGGACAAAGACCGTTTTTGGCAATTAATTGAAAAATACGGCGTTACCATTTTTTATACGGCACCGACAGCGATTCGCGCGTTTATGAAATGGGGAACCGAATGGCCGGCCAAACATAATCTTTCCAGTCTCCGGCTTCTCGGTTCGGTCGGCGAGCCGATCAATCCGGAAGCCTGGATGTGGTATTACGAACATATTGGAAAAAACAATTGTCCGGTGGTAGATACCTGGTGGCAAACGGAAACCGGAATGATTTTGATTACGCCGCTGCCTGGCATTACAACACTGAAGCCCGGTTCTGCGACAAAACCTTTTCCCGGAATTGAAGCCTGTATTTTGAATGAACAAGGCGAAAAAACCGAAATCGGCGGCGGATATTTAGCCATCACAAAACCCTGGCCGGCTATGCTCAGAGGAATCTATGGAGATCCCGAACGGTACGTAAAACAATATTGGTCAAAATGGCCGAATATTTACCCCGTTACACAGCAGGGGAAATTTTCCGGGGTAGCTGATAGCCATACAAAGCAAACTCAACAAGGATCTACAGTACAAAACGTTAACATGTGTAACGGGGTTTATTTTCCGGGAGATGGCGCTAAACGGGATGAAGACGGCGATTTTTGGCTGCTTGGAAGAGTGGATGATGTTTTAAATGTGGCCGGCCACAGAATTGGAACCATGGAAGTGGAAAGCGCGCTGGTTGATCATCCGCTGGTTGCCGAAGCGGCGGTGGTGGGAAAAAGTCATGAGATCAAAGGCGAAGCGCTCGTCGCTTTCGTTACGTTGAAAGATGTAGGGGTAGGTTTGCCCCGCCCAAAGGGCGCGGAGACCGTGCCCCTACAAGAATTAATTCAGGCATTAAAAGATCATGTTGCAAAGAAAATCGGCTCCATCGCGCGTCCTGATGATATTATTTTTTCGGCTGATCTTCCAAAAACCAGATCCGGAAAAATTATGCGCCGGCTACTCAAAAATATTGCTGAAGGGAAAGTCCTGGGCGATACCACCACACTTGCTGACCCTGAAGTTGTAAACCGTTTGAAACAGCAATATGAAGAGGAAGGTTGAACTTCCCTCCCCCCTTTATGGGGGAAGGTTAGGATGGGGATTTAGCCTGGTCGGAAAAATTTCCCCCCACCTTTATCCTCCCCCGCAAGGGGGGAGGGAATCTTTGGTATTATGAATCGCTCCGAACAATTGTTCCAAGAAGCTCAAAAATTCATTCCCGGTGGTGTCAATTCTCCGGTTAGGGCCTTCCGGGGTGTCGGCGGCACGCCGAGATTCATTGAAAAGGGAAAAGGCCCTTTTATTTGGGATGTGGAAGGAAACCGATATATTGATTTCGTCATGTCCTGGGGGCCTTTGATTTTGGGCCATTCAGATTCTGAAGTTGTCAAAGCGATTTCTGATCAGGCCAAAAAGGGAACGAGTTTTGGTGCGCCAACCGAAAAAGAAATTGAACTTGCCACACTCATTCATTCTGCGTTTCCTTCCGTCGAAAAAGTCCGGCTCGTATCTTCAGGCACTGAAGCGGTTATGAGTGTCATTCGTTTGGCACGAGGTGTGACCGGAAGGAAAAAAATTTTAAAATGTGACGGATGTTATCATGGTCATGCAGATTCACTCTTGATTAAAGCCGGTTCCGGCGGCGCGACGTTTGGAATTCCAAATTCGGCCGGCGTTCCCGAAGAGTTGACACAGTTGACGATTTCAATTCCGTTTAACGACGTTGGAATTTTAGAACAAACCTTAAAAAAATTTGGAACTGAGATCGCCTGTTTTATTTTAGAACCGGTTCCAGCCAATATGGGCGTGGTTTTGCCGAAGCCTGATTATTTGACAAAAGTGCGTCAGCTGACAAAAAAATATGGGGTGATTTTGATTTTCGACGAAGTCATTACCGGATTCCGGCTTGCCTTCGGCGGTGCCCAGGAATTGTACGGAATCAAAGCAGATTTAACCTGTTTGGGAAAAATTGTCGGCGGCGGGCTTCCGATCGGGGCGTTTGGCGGCAGAAGTATTTTTATGGACGAGCTTGCACCGGAAGGGAAAGTTTATCAGGCCGGAACCCTTTCCGGAAACCCGATTGCCACATCAGCCGGAATTGCGACGTTAAAACGGCTGAAGAACAAAAAAGTTTACGCTGAATTACGGAAAAAAATGGATTATCTATGTGCACCGCTTGAATCTGAAATCAAAAAGCGAGGGCTTCCTCTTACACTGAACCGCATTGGGTCTTGCTTCACGATTTTTTTTACGAAAGGCCCGGTCACTGATTTTGCATCAGCCAACCGTTCAGATACAAAAAAATATGCCAAATATTTTCATGCGCTATTATCCAAATGCGTTTATACAGCGCCGTCCCAGTTTGAAACCAACTTCATTTCGACGGCGCACCCTATTTCTCATTTAAAAAATGTGAGGAAGGTTATTCTGGCAATATTAAACGTGTTATAATCCAACATGGAAAACGAAGATTCCTCCGTTTCATTCATTAAAAAATTCTTTGAACTGAACCCGACAGATGCTGCTCATAGTCTTGAGACGCTGAACGCCGAAGAGGCTGTCTCTATTTTAAAATCGGTTTCATCCGAGCATGCCTCTCGTGCTTTTGATTCACTGGACGCCCGTTTTGCCGCCGACCTGATGTTGAACCTCTCCGAACAGAGTGCTGCCGATATTTTGGGAAGAATGAATACCACCCGTGCTGCCGAATTGATTTTGTGCATTCAGCGTCAGGAAGACCGCGAAAAACTGCTTGAGCGAATTGATCCCAATCAAACGGATCAAATCCGGAAATTAATCAGTTATCCTAAAGACACCGCTGGTCGGATCATGACACCTCATTTTCTTGCTTTTCGTGAGGATACCAAGGTCGGTGAAGCCATTTTGGTATTAAGATCCATCGCCCAAAAAGCCCCCCTTAATTATGTCTATGTGACGAACAACGAAAACCGCTTGAAGGGTGTGCTCAACATGCGTGACCTTCTTCTTGCGGATGGAAATGTAAAACTTGATTCCGTCATGCTTCCGGATGTTTTCTGTGTGGAAGCGACGATGGACCGTGAAAAAGTAATTCAGGAATTAAGGGGACGTTCTTTTCTTTCTGTTCCGGTCGTGGACAAAAATGATCACTTGCTTGGAACGATTCGAACCGACGAGCTGATTGCTTCGGCCCAGGAAGAAGCCACCGAAGACATTCAGAAGATGTTCGGTGCCGGCGGCGATGAACATGTATCTTCATCCATTTCCTTTTCAATTAAAAAAAGGCTGCTCTGGTTGAACATCAATTTGGCGACTGCTTTTTTAGCCTCTTCTGTCATCGCTATGTTTGAAGATGTGATTGCCAAGATGACGGCGCTGGCCATTTTTCTTCCGATCGTAGCTTCACAAGGAGGTAATACCGGCGCTCAGTCGCTCGCCGTCGTGATTCGCGGACTCGTTCTTCGCGAAGTGGAACCTCGATTGGCGAGAAAAGTAATCATCAAAGAAGGGCTTCTGGGTCTTACGAACGGAATCGTTGTCGGAACTTTGTCAGGTTTAGTTGCCTGGTTTTGGAATGGAAATAGATATTTGGGTCTTGTGATTGGCCTGGCCATGATTATTAATATGGTGGCCGCCGGTATTTCAGGTGCCGCCATCCCCATTTTTATGAAGGCTTTGGGAAAAGATCCCGCCCAATCCTCCAATATTATTTTGACCACCGTGACGGATTGTGTTGGTTTTTTTGCCTTTCTGAGTTTGGCTGTCCTGTTCCGAAATTTCCTAAGTTAATATAAATAAAAGGCTTACATTTATACATAGGGGTAGGTTTGCCCCGCCCAAAGGGCGCGGAGACCGCGCCCCCTACAACCACAGAATAGACTTCATATATCCTTTTCGAGTATACTGACAACTGCTATGGAACATCAGGAAACCATTATCAGGCGTGGGTTTGGGTTAAAACAGGAAATCCTTCCGCTTCTTGAAGCAAGCTATCATAGTTCGCTCATTGAGCGCATTAAAGCTTCGGACTACGAACTCTCAATCGGCGACTTGACCATTTGCTTGGCGCGGGAATTCGGTTTTTGTTACGGCGTGGACCGGGCCGTAGATCTTGCCTATGAAACGAGAAAGCGGTTTCCGGACCGAAAAATTTATCTCACCAGTGAAATTATTCATAATCCGCGCGTGAACAGCAAGTTACGCGATCTTGGAATTGAATTTATCAAGGGAAACGAAAAATCTTCTTCCACGTTTGATTCGATCACGAAAGAAGATGTAGTTTTAATTCCGGCTTTTGGTACGCCGACGCCCGAACTCGAATTGCTAAAATCAAAAGGCTGTGTTCTTGTTGATACTACATGCGGTTCAGTGGTTGCGGTTTGGAGAAGAGTCGAGCGTTATGCTCAGGACGGTTTTACCGCCATTATTCACGGCAAGTATGATCACGAGGAAACTCAAGCCACGAGTTCACGCGCGACCCAATATCCGAACGGAAAATTTCTGGTGGTTCGAGATAAAGAACAGGCCAAAAAAGTTTGTGATTTTATTTTTGGAAAATTAACGAAAGAAGCATTTTTGAACGAGTTTTCAGAGACTGCTTCCACCGGATTTGACCCTGAACAAGATTTGATTCGTGTGGGATGCGCCAATCAAACCACCATGTTATCGAGTGAATCTTTGGAAATTGCTGAAATGGTTCAATCAGTCATGAAAGAACAGTATGGAGTGGATGAACTTCAGAATCATTTTCGTCATTTTGACACCATTTGCAGCGCCACCCAAGACCGTCAGGACGCCATTTTAAAATTGGCCGGTTCTGGGATGGATCTCATGGTCGTTGTAGGGGGTTACAATTCAAGTAATACCGGCCATTTATGTGAAATTTCGTTACAATTTTGCCCGGCTTTTCATGTTCGAGATGCGGATGAAATTATCTCAAAAGATGAAATCCGCCACAAACTTGCGGGCAAGCCGGATATTGTGGTCACAAGCGATTGGCTGCCACGGGGAAAAGCGCGAATTGGGGTAACGGCCGGCGCTTCCACACCTAACCGTGTCATTGAAGAAGTCATTTTGAAAATTGTTTCATGCGCGGGTTATTCGTTGGAAAAAAATCTGGCGCAGGCATAACCCTGTCATTCCCGCACGTCCGCCAAAAGACGAATCTGTCCTTTGGCGAAAAAGCGTTTTGGGACGGATTGCGCCAACGCTCTGTGGCGAATAAAAACACATGCGGCTTTGCCCTTGAATCCGACCGATTCAAGGACTGAGCTTGCAGCACTTGCCTACCATTAATTTCTATTGGAAGGCAAAGTGCAGCCCTCACCTTCAATAAATTCTTATTTCAATGAGGGTGATGGGCAATGCTGCTCCGCTGCATTCGGGGATGACAATATTCTAATCACAGTAAGTCAACCATAAGGCGATGGGTGTCTTATGAAATTAAAAGACATACTCGGTAAAAAGGGCGGAGATGTTTGGACGGTAAGGTCCAATCAGACAATTCTGCAGGCCCTTGAAATTCTGGTTTCGAAAAAAATCGGTGCGTTGGTGGTTTTGGATGAGAAAAACCGGATTGCGGGAATTATTTCTGAGCGCGACATCGTCCGCGGTACTTATGTGCATCCGCGGGAACTTGTGGATATGCCGGTCAGCAAGTTCATGACTGAAAAAGTAATTGTCGGTTCTCCAGAGGACGAGACGAGTTACATTATGGGTATTATGACGCAAAGCCGGGTGAGACATATTCCGGTGGTATCTGAAGGAAAACTCGAAGGTCTTGTTTCAATCGGCGATGTGGTGAAGTCCGTGATTGACGATTCAAATTACGAGATCCATTATTTAAAAGAATATATTTACGGCCGGAACCAGTCGTGAGGATGAGAGAAATGAAAAAACAGGGTCTTTATGATCCACGGTTTGAACATGATTCCTGCGGCGTGGGTTTTGTCGCCCATATTAAGGGAAAAAAATCCCATACGATCATCAAACAGGCTTTGACCGTTCTGCTGAATCTCCGCCACCGGGGCGCCTGCGGTTGCGAAGCCAATACGGGCGACGGTGCCGGAATCCTGCTCCAAGTTCCACACAATTTCTTAAAAGGAGCGACTTCAAAAAATGGAATCAAACTTCCGGCCCCCAAAGAATACGGAGTCGGCATGGTTTATCTTTCACCGAATGCCGAAGAAAGACGTAATGCCGAGAAAATGTTTGAACAGATCATTAAAGAAGAAGGCCAGAGTTTTCTTGGGTGGAGAAACGTTCCGACTGATAATAGCTCGCTGGGTGCTACGGCAAGAGCCAGTGAACCATTTGTCCGCCAGATTTTTATCGGCCGAAATTCAAAAATTCAGGACGATCTGGCTTTCGAGCGGAAACTTTATGTCATTCGCCGCCGCGCTGAAAACGCCATTCGTTTTTCAGGAATGAAGGGCGGAAAATATTTTTACATTTTAAGCCTTTCCTATAAAACGATTATTTACAAAGGCATGTTGATGTCTGAGCAGGTCGAGCCGTATTTTCCGGATCTGGTGAATCCAGCCGCAGAAAGCGCGCTCGCTTTGGTCCATTCCCGTTTCAGTACCAATACTTTCCCGAGCTGGGAACGTGCCCATCCTTACCATTATATTGCGCACAACGGTGAAATTAATACGCTCCGTGGAAACGTCAACTGGATGCACGCGCGCCAATCGATGTGCGAATCGGACTTGTTTAAGGATGACATCAAAAAAATCCTTCCCGTCATTGACCAGGAGGGAAGTGATTCAGCGATGTTTGACAACTGCCTGGAATTTTTAGTGCTTGGAGGACGATCGCTTCCTCATGCGGTCATGATGATGATTCCTGAACCGTGGTCCAATCATGAAAGTATGAACGATGAAAAGAAAGCGTTTTATGAATATCACGCCTCTCTCATGGAACCGTGGGACGGGCCGGCTTCCATTGCCTTTACCGACGGAATCAAAATCGGTGCTGTGCTCGACCGAAACGGCCTTAGGCCATCACGTTATTATGTGACCAAAGATGATTTAGTGGTCATGGCCTCTGAAGTCGGTGTTCTTGATATTGCGCCGGAACGAATCCTTCAAAAAGGAAGGCTTCAGCCGGGCCGTATGTTCTTGATTGATACGGAAGAAGGCCGGATTATTACGGACGAGGAGCTGAAGAAGAAAATTGCCACCGAGCATCCCTATCGGATTTGGCTCAATGAAAACTTGGTCTCGCTTGAAAAATTACCGGATGCGCCGCACATTCGTGAACCGGATCACAAAACAGTTCTCTTGAGACAGCAGGCGTTCGGTTATACCTTTGAAGATTTAAGAATCATCATGGCCCCGATGGGAAAAGACGGCGTCGAGCCCGTCGGCTCCATGGGCACGGACACGCCGCTTGCGGTTTTGTCCAATCACTCGCAGCTTCTTTACAATTATTTTAAGCAGCTCTTTGCCCAAGTTACGAATCCGCCGATTGATTGTATCCGCGAAGAAATCGTGACCTCCACCGAAACCACCATTGGCCCCGAGCGCAATTTGCTCAAGCCGGAACCCACAAGCTGCCGTCAAATCAAACTCAAAAGTCCGATCTTGACGAATGAGGAATTCGAAAAATTAAAACATATCAAACATCCAGATTTTAAATCCGTTACAATCCCGATTCTTTTTCCAGTTTCTCCCTCACCCTCCCCTCTCCCCCTGAAAGGGGGAGAGGATTCCGCCAAAATGCGCGGCGGATCCACCGAGTCGTTTGGCAGAAAAGATGAAGGGGTTTCCCGATCAGGGAAAGTTTTGGCTGAAGCGCTTGAAAAAATTTATCAACTTGCCAGCAAAGCGATTCAGCAGGGAACCAATTTAATTATTCTATCTGACCGCGGCATTGACAAAGACTACGCTGCGATTCCGGCGCTTCTTGCCGTTTCCGGTTTGCATCATCATTTGATCCGGGAAGGCACCCGAACAAAAGTCAGCCTCGTGGTCGAATCGGGAGAACCGCGGGAAATTCATCATTTTGCACTCCTGATTGGATACGGCGCCGGTGCGATTAATCCCTATCTTGCGTTTGAAACGCTGGATGACATGGTCCGCCAGGGAATTTTAAAAGATGTTGACCACAAAACTGCCGTCAAAAATTACACGAAAGCGGTTGCTAAAGGTGTCGTCAAGACGATGTCGAAGATGGGAATTTCAACAATTCAAAGTTACCGGGGCGCGCAAATCTTCGAAGCCATCGGACTCAATCATGAGCTCGTGAATAAATATTTCACCTGGACAGCTTCCCGGATCGAAGGTGCGGGGCTTGCCGAAATTGCGAAAGAAATTGAGGTCCGCCACCGCCATGCGTTTCCGGACCGATCAGTCAACGGCCGTACGTTGGATCCGGGCGGTCAATATCAATGGCGCCGGGACGGTGAGTACCATTTATTTAATCCTGATACCGTTCACAAACTCCAGCTTGCGGTCCGGACGAATAATTATAAAGCGTTTAAGGATTATTCTAAAGCCGTGAATGAACAGTCCAAACATTATTGTACGCTGAGAGGGCTTCTCAGTTTTAAAACAGACCGGAAACCAGTTCCGATTGAAGCCGTTGAGTCTGTTGAAGCGATTGTGAAACGGTTTAAGACTGGCGCCATGTCCTACGGTTCAATCAGCAAAGAAGCGCATGAAAGTTTGGCCGTTGCGATGAACCGGCTCGGCGGAAAAAGCAATACCGGTGAAGGCGGTGAAGATCCGGCCCGGTATGTTCTAGAAGCAAACGGGGATTCTAAAAACAGCGCCATCAAACAAGTCGCTTCCGGCCGTTTTGGAGTGACCAGTCTTTATTTGGTGAAGGCCAAAGAACTTCAAATTAAAATGGCGCAGGGTGCTAAACCCGGCGAAGGCGGACAGCTTCCGGGTTCTAAAGTTTATCCGTGGATCGCGAAGGTTCGTCTTTCCACTCCCGGCGTGGGACTGATTTCACCTCCGCCGCACCACGATATTTATTCGATTGAGGATTTGGCCGAACTGATTCACGATCTGAAAAACGCGAATCATCACGCCCGCATCAGCGTGAAACTGGTCGCCGAAGTCGGCGTGGGTACGATCGCGGCCGGTGTTGCGAAAGCTCATGCAGATGTCGTTTTGATCAGCGGACACGACGGCGGGACCGGTGCTTCCCCGCAATCCAGTATTAAACATGCCGGAATTCCGTGGGAACTTGGACTCGCCGAAACCCATCAAACTTTGGTTCTCAATAATTTAAGAAGCCGGATTGCCGTCGAAACAGATGGTCAGCTCAAAACCGGCCGTGATGTGATCATCGCTGCGCTTTTGGGTGCGGAAGAATTTGGTTTTGCAACCGCGCCGTTGGTTGCGTTGGGCTGCGTCATGATGCGTGTTTGTCATTTGAATACCTGTCCGGTCGGCGTAGCAACTCAGGATCCGGTTCTTCGGAAGAAATTTACAGGCGATCCGCAGCATGCAGTCAATTTCATGCGTTTTATCGCCGAAGAAGTCCGCGAATTAATGGCCGAGCTCGGTTTTCGTACCATTAATGAAATGGTGGGACGCGTGGACCGCCTCGATCCTAAAACAGCGGTTGATCATTGGAAAGCCAAAGGCCTCGATTTTTCAGCTATTCTTTATCAACCGGAAGCCGGTCCTGAAATCGGTCGTTACCAGCAAATTCTCCAGGACCACGGACTTGATAAAGCCCTGGATAACACAAAACTTCTTAAAATTTGCGAGCCGGCACTCTCGCGCGGTGAAAAAATCCGCGCGGAACTTCCGATTCAAAACGTGAACCGTGTGGTCGGTACTATTTTGGGAAGCGAATTGACGCGTAAATACGGCGCCGAAGGTCTTCCCGAAGATACGATTTATCTTAAATTCAAAGGTTCCGCCGGACAAAGTTTCGGCGCCTTTGTTCCGAAGGGTATGACGCTGGAACTTGAGGGCGACGCCAATGATTATTTCGGAAAAGGCCTCTCAGGTGGGAAAATCATTGTTTATCCGCACAAGGAATCGACTTTTGTTCCGGAGGAAAATATCGTTATCGGAAACGTGGCTTTCTACGGTGCTACAAACGGTGAAGCCTATGTCTACGGAATGGCCGGTGAACGCTTTTGCGTGAGAAATTCAGGCGTTCGTGCTGTTGTGGAAGCCGTCGGGGATCATGGCTGTGAATATATGACCGGCGGCCGGGTGGTTGTGCTCGGTCCCACGGGAAGAAATTTTGCCGCGGGAATGTCGGGTGGAGTCGCTTATGTGTTGGATGTGAAAGGCGATTTTCCAATGCGCTGCAACAAACAAATGGTTGAACTTGAAAAGTTAGATCAGCCGGAAGAAATCAAAGAAGTTCGTTTGATGATTGAACGCCATGTTCAGTACACAGGAAGCAAAAGAGCAAAACAAATTCTGGATTTGTGGGATGATATGGAGCCGAAATTTGTGAAAATCCTGCCGAAAGATTACAAGCGAGTGCTCCAAGCGCTCGAACGTGTCAAGAGCGCAGGTCTTAGTGGTGATGAAGCGATCATGGCCGCGTTTGAGGAAAATATAAAAGACCTTTCCCGCGTGGGCGGGAACTGATCGCATATCGAAATAAATCTGAAACACTTCCATGTACACATATAGGGTCATAGTTTATGGGTAAGCCAACTGGATTTATGGAAATTAAGCGTGAACTGCCGAAAGAGCGTTCGCCGAAGGAGCGGATCAGCGACTGGGACGAATACCATATTCACATGCCGGAAGAAAAACTTCAGGCCCAGGGCGCCCGCTGCATGGATTGCGGCATTCCGTTCTGCCATACCGGAACGTTACTTGCCGGAATGGCCTCCGGATGTCCCGTCAATAATTTAATTCCTGAGTGGAACGATCTGGTTTACCGCGGACTTTGGCGCGAAGCGCTGGAACGTCTTCACAAAACCAACAATTTTCCCGAATTCACCGGCCGCATTTGTCCTGCGCCTTGCGAAGGTTCCTGCGTTTTGGGAATCAATGAGCCGCCGGTTACCATAAAAAGTATTGAATGTTCGATTATTGATAAAGGTTTTGAAGAAGGCTGGGTGGTTCCGGAGCCGCCGAAAGTCAGAACCGGAAAAAAAGTGGCCGTGGTCGGATCCGGACCGGCCGGACTTGCCTGTGCTGCCCAACTCAACAAAGCGGGACATGCAGTCACCGTATTTGAACGAGCTGATCGAATTGGGGGGCTTCTGATGTACGGCATTCCCAATCCGCATCTCGATAAAAATATTGTTCAGCGCCGAGTGGACCTTTTGGCTCAAGAAGGGGTCAAATTTGTTACCAACACCGAAATCGGAAAAAATTATCCGGCGGAAAAACTCTTGGAAGAATTTGATGCCACCGCGCTTTGTTGCGGTGCGACAAAACCAAGAGATCTTTCGATTGAAGGAAGAAATTTGAAGGGCATTCACTTCGCTGTTCATTTTTTAACTCAAAATACAAAGGCATTGTTGGACAGTCAAGGATTTCCGCCAAACGGCGCAGCGGACCTGACCGCAAAGCACGCCGTTCGGACGGACTTCGCGTTCGCCAAAGAGCCTGGCGAAATCCGACGAATCTCGCCAAGGGTTATGGCGGACTTTGTGGCGGGTATTTCAGCTGAAGGTCAAGATGTGATCGTGATCGGCGGCGGTGATACCGGAACCGATTGCGTTGCGACCTCGATGCGCCATAAATGCAAGAGTTTGATTCAGCTTGAAATCATGCCGACGCCGCCCATAAGCCGTCAGCCGGATAATCCATGGCCGCAGTGGCCGAAAGTTTATAAAATGGATTACGGCCAAGAAGAGGCAGCCGCTATTTTTGGTGCTGATCCGAGACAGTATCTTACGACTGTAAAACGTTTTGTCGGCGATGAGAAAGGAAACCTCAAACAGGTTGAATTGGTCCGTGTTGAGTGGCAAAAAGACGCCAGCGGACGCCCCGTTTTAAAACAGCTTGAAGGAACCGAAAAAGTTCTGCCGGCTCAGCTTGCGTTTATTGCGATGGGATTTTTGGGCCCTGAAGATATCGTTCTCAATCCATTAGGTGTTGAACGAGACGAACGTTCGAACGCGAAAGCCGAATACGGAAAATTTGCGACCAATATAAAAAGTGTTTTTGTGGCAGGCGATATGCGCCGCGGTCAAAGTCTTGTGGTTTGGGCCATCAATGAAGGCCGGGGCTGTGCCCGCGCCGTCGATGAGTATTTGATGGGTTCAAGCGACCTTCCGTAACACTCAGAACATGAAATTCAAGATCAATTTTAGAGAACGGTTAAAAACCCTTTCCTACACCTACGCGGCGGTTACCTTCGGATTGGCCGCCTCTCTTTTGATGTATTCGCTTCATTTTTTTTCACTCAACTTTTGGTTGACTTCCATTCTGGCGTACGCCGTAGTCACTATTTTTGATTTGTTTGTTCTTTCCATTGTAGAAGACTACACCATAACACCGTCTAATTTCCTGTTTCGAGTGATGGTGCTTGTGGTTGCCATGCAGGCCGCTTTTTCCGGAATTTATTTCTTCGCTTCAAACGATACCGCTTACCTCATACGGGACGGCGTTCGCATTAAAGATTTTGTGGATTGCATGTATTTTTCGGGCGTTACGCTTCTTACAGTGGGTTACGGTGATATTGTTCCGAGGGGAGATTTCCGTTTTACCGCAGTCGCCGAAGTCTACGGCGGCACGCTGTTTATTTTCGCTTTTTTCACCTGGGGCCTTTCTATTATTGCCAACCGCCACCGAAGTAATTAAAATAATTCCATGGCCGCTCATATTGAAAAGGCGACGTTTGGAGCCGGATGTTTTTGGGGCGTGGAAGAAACCTTCCACCAGCTAAAAGGCGTTACCGGCACGGCGGTTGGTTATTCGGGAGGTTCCTTTCCGAATCCGACTTACGAAGATGTCTGTGCTGGCGATACGGGCCATGCGGAAGTGGTCCAAATCGAACTTGACCCTTCCATTATTTCCTACGGCCAATTGCTAAACGTGTTTTGGCGCTCTCACAATCCGACCACACCCAATCAACAAGGGCCTGATTTTGGCGAACAGTACCGTTCCGTGATTTTCTATCATTCACCCGAACAAAAAAACGCGGCGCTTAAATCCAAAATCGAAGTTGAAAAATCAAAAAAATGGAAAAATCCGGTGGTCACTCAGATTGTTCCGGCATTAGAGTTTTACCGGGCTGAGGATTATCATCAGCAATACCTCAAAAAACGCGGTCTTGGAAGCTGTCAACTTTGATTTTTTTAAAAAAGGTTCGGAGCCAATATGAAAAAGACTAGCTTGGTTTATAGCGAGCGATTCCAGGATCATAATACCGGTCCCAATCATCCTGAGCGTCCCGCGCGCATCAGTTATGTTTATCAGTTCTTAAAAAAAAGTGATATTTTTAAGGAATTAGAATTGATCCGGCCAAAAGCGGCTACCTTGAAACAAATCAAATCGGTTCATACTAAATATTATATTGAACATGTCGAAAGCGCCTGTTTCAGGAGTGAGCGCATGTTGGATTCGGTGGATACAGCCATTTCGCCCGATTCATTCCGTGTTGCGCTGCTCGCAGCGGGTGGTGTTATCCAATTGGCAGATGCGGTTATGAGCGGAAAAGTCAGAAATGGTTTTGCGCTCATCAGGCCGCCCGGACATCATGCCGAAAGTGAAAAAGCACTTGGATTTTGTATTTTCAATAACATTGCGATTGCCGCGAAACATCTTCAGCAGAAGCATGGGCTTAAACGGATTTTAATTATTGATTGGGATGTCCATCATGGAAATGGAACTCAACATGCATTCGAGGATGATCCGTCCGTATTTTTCTTCAGCGTTCATCAATATCCGTATTATCCGGGAACCGGTGGAGAGCATGAAACCGGCCGCGGGGCAGGTGAAGGTTTTACGTTGAATGTCCCGCTTAAAGCAGGATCTGGTGACCAGGAATACCGGCATGTGTTTGAAGAAATCTTTTATCCAAGGGCCGCGCGATTTAAGCCGGAATTTATTCTGATTTCTGCCGGCTTTGATGCGCACCGGGAAGATCCGCTGGCCCATATGAATTTAAGCGATGAGATATACGGATTTTTTACCGATGTTGCCGTAAGGCTGGCCCATGAAAACGGTCATGAGCGAATTGTGTCCGTTTTGGAAGGCGGATACAATCTGGATGCGA
>Ga0209515_10003414_pt1 | contig 22821 bp, 25 predicted proteins | sample Subgroupgradi54m_FD_187454 | JGI IMG/M metagenome (GOLD analysis project Ga0209515, IMG submission 187454) | Subsurface groundwater microbial communities from S. Glens Falls, New York, USA - GMW60B uncontaminated upgradient, 5.4 m (SPAdes)... ... | reverse complement strand
TCGAAATCTTTTCCGTCCCACGCCGGAAATGGTTCCAGCTGCTGTAGACGCTCGCTGGTCGTTGGGATAAGGACCGTGAGAATTTTTCGCTCAGCTAGCGGCTTTGGTGGCAGATAACCAGCGGCGCCTTGAGCAAAACCCTTCGATGGTAGCTCCGGCGCAGTCGGCGGCGTCAGCATCACTTGTTTTCCATCGGGAGTCGTCACTGGATCTTTCAGCGGATTGAACCGTAAATCTCCAACCAGCGCCATCGCCGTCACAATTTCGGGACTTCCCATAAACGAGAGCGTCTCCGACGTGCCATCGTTGCGACCAGGGAAGTTTCGATTGAACGACGTCAGAATGGAGTTCACTTCACCTGGCGTGATGTCATCGCGTTTCCACTGACCGATGCATGGTCCGCACGCATTCGCGAGCACCGTCCCGCCGATAGCTTCGAGGGCCCTCAACTGACCGTCGCGCTGAATCGTATGGTAAATCTGATCCGAGCCTGGTGTAATTAAGAAATAGCACTGCGATTTCAAGCCAGCACGTTGGGCTTGCTCAGCCACCGACGCGGCCCGCCCGATATCTTCATACGAAGAATTGGTGCAGCTACCGATAAGTGCAGCTTTGATCCTCGGAGGAAACCCACCCTGCTCAATGTCCATGGCCAGTTGAGAAATCGGCCTGACCGCATCGGGACGTCTTGGACCGACGATATGAGGCTCTAGTTGCGAGAGATCGATGTCGATCAGTTCGTCAAAAAATCGCTTCGGGTCTTGCTCGACTTCTGGATCGGCAGTGAGCCCTTTTGCGTGTTCTTCAGCGAGTTGAGCGACATTCGCACGATCTGTCGCCCTCAAATACGTCGCCATCCGTTCATCGAATGGAAACACCGATGTCGTCGCGCCAACTTCGGCACCCATGTTCGTGATCGTCCCTTTGCCAGTGCAGCTAATCGACCGCGTCCCTGGGCCGAAAAATTCAATGATCTTGTCCGTTCCGCCTTTGGTCGTCAGTAATCCGCACAACTTCAGGATGACGTCTTTGGGTGAAGTCCAACCGTTCAGCGTTCCGGTCAGCCGAACGCCGATGAGTTTTGGACACTTCACTTCCCAGGACAGGCCGGCCATGACCTCCGCGGCGTCTGATCCGCCGACGCCAATCGCCAGCATCCCGAGTCCGCCGCCGTTTGGCGTGTGAGAATCGGTTCCAATGATGAGGCCGCCAGGAAATGCGTACTGTTCGAGGAACACTTGGTGGATGATCCCGGCCCCGGGTTCCCAAAATCCCATGCCGTAGCGCGCCGAGGCGCTGCGAAGAAAATCGTATACCTCGCGATTGGCTTCGAGCGCCACCTTCATGTCTTCGGTAACGCCGACGCGGGCCTGAATGAGGTGATCGCAGTGGATCGTCGTAGGCACCGCCACGGTATCCCGACGGGCTTGCATAAACTGGAGAATGGCCATCTGCGCCGTCGCATCTTGCATCGCGACACGGTCAGGCTGGAGCACAAGGTAGCTGGTGCCTCGAACAAGCTCTTGGGAATCCAGATGGCGCAGGTGCGAAACGAGGATCTTCTCTGCCAGCGTCAGTGGGCGTCCGAGTTTCTTGCGGGCAGCCGTATGAGTGCCTTTCAGCGTCTCATAGAGACGAGAAATGGCGTTGAATTCTTCAGGTCGAATCATGGTGAGATCTCACCAGCGTGTGGACAACTGTGACCGAGCAGTGACCTATGGGCCATTATAACGTAAGCCCTGAGTCAAGACTAGACGTAGCCGACGGAGTATAATGAGCACAATGCTCTTGCGTCGTCACACGCTCATTACCCCGTTTGTCATCTGTTGGACGCTGCTGTTCCACTACGAGACGCTGCGAGCCAACTACCTCAGCCCGTTCTTCCATCATGATCTTCCCAAATGTCCGCTTCTCTTTCCACCCGCTGGCTGGATCATGTTCTTCAACATCGAGCACTCCTATGGGTTTGCCGAAGTCTACGGCATTCATGGCTCCGATATCACCCGACTTGATCCACACGATATCTTTCAAACACGCGCCGTCGGGTATGATAATGTTCGGCGCAACGTCCTCATTGGCGTCTTGACGCAACGAGACGCTCCTTCCTTTTGCCGATATTTGCGAAGAAAATTCCCACGCTATGAGGCGTTTACCGTCGCCTACGCGCAGTATCCGGATCTCATCAACGCCCCTGACCGTATCCTGCGCCAGATCGCGTACCGCTGCCCTTAAGGGCTGTTCGTAGTTCATAGCTCAGTGTTCGTAGGGAAACGCTCATGGCGGGTTTGTCTATGAACTATGAACACCGAACAAAATGATTGTGAGATGACACTCACACAACATTTGGATCGCGCATTTCTTCAACGACGCTCATCGCTCAGCCTCGGACTCTTCCGCCTTGTCGTCGCTTTCACCGTCGGCGCTCATATGATCCCATCGTTCTTCTACATGCACGACAACTACCTCTCAACGGCCTTCAAGACGAAGAATTTCTCGTTCTTTCCGGTGTGGATCTTGCGGCTGGTCGACGCAAGTCCTGATTGGATGGTGTGGCTGTGGGTGGCGATCTTCCTCATCTCGCTTGCGACGTTTGCGCTCGGCCTGTTCTCGCAAGCCAGCGGCATCGTCATGACGGTCTCCTGCTATTACTTCTATGCGCTCAACAACTATCACATCGGCACGCTAAGCTTCGATATCCTCCTCGTTACATTGTTCCTCGTGTGCGTCACCGGCTATCACGGGGATTTTCTCTCATTCGATAGCCTTCGACGTGGAAAGCCAAACGCGTACAAGCGACCGCGCCCATTTTTCATCCAGCGGCTTCTTCAATTCCAACTGGCCTGGACGCTCTGGTACACGGCCTTGAGCAAATTCACTGCCGGAGGAAATTGGCTCACCGATAATCCCTACTATGCGCTCATGCACTATCCGCCGATCGGCGTCGTCCGACAATTTCCACTGCGCAGCGTCCTGGCCCAACAGCCGGCGCTGTGTCACGGATTGGGTCTTGCCTGTCTCGCCTTTGAGTTCACGCTGCCGTTTCTCCTCTTTCTCCCACGCACACGCATCATCGGAATCGTCTTCGGCATCGCCTTTCAGTTCATGCTGTGGGCCACACTCCATGTCCCGACGATTTTTCTCTTTCTGTTTCCTCCACTCATGTTGCTCTTCATCGATCCTGAAACGCTCGTCCAATGGATCGAAGCGCGGCAGGCGCGACACGCGACGAGTGATCGGGCGATTCTCCTCTACGATGGCCACTGCGGCTTCTGCCTGGAGAGTATCAAGCGGCTGCGAGTCTTGGATCTCTTCGGCTGGGTGGACCCGCTTGACTTTCACGCACAACCGAATCTCTCTCGATTGCATCCAGCGCTCACGCCAGAACGCTGCCGGAGTGAGATGATCTTGGTGGAACCAAACGGTCGACTCTCTGGGGGATTTCAGGCGTTTGTCCAGCTGAGCGTGCGACTACCGCTCCTGTGGATCCTAGCTCCGCTGACACATCTACCAGGGGTGGCGTGGGTGGGAACAAGAAGCTACCGTTGGATCGCGACGCACCGCTATCTCCTACACCGCAACCCGATCTGCACGAGCAATCACTGCGCTGTCCGTTCTAACGGCAACGGCTCTTCTTCGAAGATTTGAGCTTGGAACGTCGATAACGTCGCGCGCTGCCACGCGTCGGGTGGCAGGCCGGCTTTTTGGCTGGCAAGCTCCCGTAAGAACTCGATCCGCGTCCAGCCAGTTTCGTCCCACACTTGAGGAAGAAAGACCCCGCTGTGTCCTTCGTAGGCTAAGACGACGCCATCGCGACCCGCCACGATCTCGTGGGGATCTTTAATTCGCACGGGTGGCGTCAGGACAGATACCTCAACTTGAATCTCAGGAAGCTCGTCCGGATTGACAGGCGTAAAGCGTGCATCGTGGAGTGCAGCGTCCAGTGCAAGCACAGGCACCATCTTGCTCAAGGGTTCGCTTGACTCAATCCGACCAATGCAACCGCGCAATGCGCCCCGCTTGCGCAGCGTAACAAAGAGGCCACGTCCTCTGGAGAGCAGCTCGGGATGATACTCCATTGTCACTTCAGGAGCCGCGTCAGCCTTCTTCGCGAGATGCTGCTCAAGGATCTCGCGCGCTGCCCTCACAAGCGCCGCCCCAGCCCCTGCAGAAAGTTGCTGACGACGTTGCGGCAGTCGATCAAACATCGCAATCGTCGCATACCCCACAACCCGTGATGGGTCGCCTGCCGTATCTCCAGAGTTGGCGTGATACAGCAGCTGCCGCGTAAGATAACCGAGCTTCGCTGACAAGAGCAGGCTCGTGATAATGGGCGCGCGTCCGCACGCTTCGATCTGTCCGCGCGAAAAGAGGTGTGAGACCGCTTGCGGAGTCTCAGCAAGGATCGCGCTGATCGTGCCCTCATCAATCCGCTCCGCCTCGCTGTAGGGATGATAGTGCGAAAGGTCGGTGCTAAACACAAACAAATAATCGCCCAAACGAGACAAGCCAGCCAGCGCCGTCGCCAGCCGATCAGCATCCTCCAGGCGGGTGTTGCCGATCAAGACCGGCACGAGTCTAAACCGCTCTAAGGCGGCCTGCAGAAACGGCAACTCGACTTCTAATGAATGCTCACCGCTTTCGTGTGCCTCCTCCACGTGCTCGATGCCAGGATAGGTTTGCAGGATGGCTACCGCTTCCTGGTGGACCGGAATCTCCCCCAGCGGCGTCTCGTACGCCTCCCGCGTATCCACTGAAGCCCCGGCAAACTCACTTCGATGAAGAAAGCCGACCACCACCACCCCATCGTAGGTCTTTCCCTGAAGCTGGCGAAAGCCATTGGCAGCAATGAGACCGGAGTATTGGTAGCCAGCATGGGGCACGATCAGAATCCGTGGCTTGCTGGAGTTAGCGGGAGCTGGCTGGCGCTTCAGCAATTCGCTGACAAGGTCTAAGAGCTCAGCTCGATCATCCGGGTAGAACTGTCCGGCGACTTTGGCCGTTCGAGACTGGGCGAGGACTGGCGTTCCCGTGCTGAGCCAAATCCCCGAACCCAAGACCACAACGCCAAGGAACCCCGCAAAGGTGGTGAAATTAGCAGACATTCTGGACGTTTGTCGGTGTCTCATCTCCTATTCCCCCTTGGTATTGTACCACTAGACCCGTTCAGGAGCCCTTCGATCTCAGGGGCCTTGGATATTTTTTATTGACACCCTGCGCTGTTTTCAGGTATAGTTGAAACGTTTAAAGTCCAGCATGGAGCCCTTGGGACGAGATCGACCGAAAGGGTGATATGCTAAGTGCGCTGCAAGTACTTGAAAACCTTGTGGTTATGAAGCTGCAGCGCGTACGAGGAACGACGCATTCACCAAGTTCGTGCAGTAGCAGTTGCCGTAATTCAACGAGTTAGCACGTCGAAGACGACTTTCGGTGGGAAGCCGCAAGGCAGCCGGTAAGGTTGCTTGCGGTTTTTTGTGTTTTTGGAGACAGGAAGGGGGTGTTAGTGTTATGGCAAAGGGAGCCGTGAAGTGGTTTAGCGACCAGAAGGGGTACGGGTTCATTACTCCTGATGATGGGTCAAAGGACGTGTTCGTCCACTACTCCGCAATCACAGGTGATGGCTTTAAGTCTCTCAAGGAAGGCCAGGCGGTGGAGTTTGAAATCACCCAAGGCCCTAAGGGACCGCAAGCCTCAAACGTGAGCACAGCGTAAGCGGTGTTGACCGTGCTGACCCCGCGGGTGCGGGGTGAGCCATCAGACGACCCCCGGCCTAGGCCGGGGGTCGTCTGTTTGTGTTTGGATTGGAAATGTGGTGTGGTTGAACGACTGGCGCGGATTACTTCTGGCGTAACCCGAGGACGCGCAGCGGATCGGACGCTGAAAGACTGATCTCCAGCTGGTCAGCAAAACGAAGCGGAATCTTGACGTGGGGACCATCGATATATGCACTGCCGCGCCGCATCAACCAGGTAACCCGAAGGTGCGCGGGGGGAGAGAGCACCCCACCCGTCAGTCGGGAATGAGACAAACGTCCCCGATAGAGCTCGCGCGGACGATACTGAAACCGTTTTGCCCCCCACGGTAGGCGCAAACCGCCGGCCGCCAGCACCGCGCTGCTTGATCCAGCCGCCGTCGAAATCCACAGACCTGAACTTTTCTGCAGCTCTTCTCGGGCGCCGATCCGCACGCGGTAGCGACTCATCGTTGCCGGATCGTCGTGGACCACAAGCACATCGTTGAGCGCCCGTTGAGTGAGACGCTTGCCGTTGAGGTTCAGTTGCAGTCGATAGAGCCGCAGCTCCGGCAGCGTCCCGTGCAGCGCCTGGCGACAAAGTCGTCCAAAGGATTGGCGGGTCGCAGCACAGAACACCGCCTCGCTGCGAGCCGGATCTGAATTGACCCCAAGGATCGGCGTGTTGCTAACACTGCGGGCCGCCTGGAGAAACGTCCCATCCCCTCCAACCGAAACGACCAAGTAGTAGCGTCTTGTCACGCTCAGATTTGCTCGATACGCGAGATCAAACTCCACTCCAAGTTGTCGCAGGGTGTGCGTGACCGCCTCGATGGACTCTTCATGGATCGTGTGGGCGCGCTGCATATCCAGGACATCAGGATGCGTCTTCGCCAACAGCCGCAGCAGATGAGGATCCTGCTGCTCCTGAAGATACTGCTGATAGGCGTCTTTCTTGTAGACGACCAAGACACGCGGTCTCGTTCGTGCCATTTAATTGTTGTCCGTAGTCCGTAGTCCGTAGTCCGTTGATGGCACTGATGGATGGCTATGGACGTTGGACTGTGGACGATGGACTACATCCATCAGATTTCTACCACCGGATGATCCAGTTCATGAACCGAGATTCCGAGCGCCGTCGCAGGCGGCGAAACTGCCAACTCGCCGCCATCATGCCTAAGCCAAAGAGAATCAGGAGTGACGAGAGCAGAATCACGAGGATCTTTGGATAGAACAGGATCAGTAGACCCATGACGACGAACACAAGGCCGGTAATCATGCGAACTCCTCCGTGTTGGGATGTGCGCTAGTAGGATAGCAGAGCGGGTGGGAAAGCGAAAGAGGCTCAGGCCGAACCGCTGGAGCCCTCGCGCTGCGAGCGCAGGCGCAGCTTCGCATCGGCGATGCGCTTGCGAATGCGCAGAGATTTGGGCGTGACTTCAAGCAGCTCATCCGGCCCGATGTACTCAAGCGACAACTCGAGCGTCAGTTCTCGTGGAGGAATCAGCACCACGGTGGTTTCCGCAGTCGATGAACGCACATTGGTCAGCTTCTTCTGCTTGCAGATGTTCAGCTCGACGTCGCGATCCTTACTCGCCTGCCCCACGACCATGCCTTCATAGATCGGCGCGCCCGGCCCGATGAACAGCTCACCGCGCTCTTGGGCGTTGGTAATTGCATACGAACTGCTCAGGCCATTCTCCGTCGACACCAGCGAGCCGTGCGGCTCTTGCGGCGGCAAGTCCACGACGATCGGTTCGTAAGCATCGAAGACGTGGTGCACAATCGCGGTACCGCGCGTTTTCTTCAAGAGCATACTTTTGAGTCCCAGGAGCCCCCGCGTCGTGATCAGGTACTCAAAATGCAGCTCACCGCTTGGCGTCTGCACCATCTCTTGGAGCTCAGCGCGTCTGCGTCCAAGCTCCTCAATAATGGTCCCTTGGTACGCCGCGGAGACATCGATCGAGAGAAACTCGTACGGCTCCATTTTTTCCCCATCGATATCCTTGTAGACCACTTCCGGCTCGGACACTTCGAGCTCGTAGCCTTCTCGTCGCATCGTCTCAATAAGAATCGCCAGATGCAGCTCCCCGCGACCGGCCACAAGAAACGTATCCGGGCTCTCGGTGTCGGTCACGCGCAGTGCGACGTTGATTTCCAATTCTTTCTGGAGGCGCTCACGCAGCATCCGCGAGGTCATATATTTCCCTTCGCGGCCTGCAAAAGGACTCTTGTTGACGGAAAACGTCATGCGCAGCGTCGGCTCTTCAATGACCATTGCCGGGAGTGCCTTAGGACGCTCCGGGTCGGTGATCGTATCGCCGATGCCAATCTCGCCAAACCCTGCCACCGCCACAATCTCACCCGACTCGGCCGCCTCGATCTCCACTCGCTCAAGCCCTCGATACGCTAAGATCGCCAACGCGTTACTCGTCTGGCGACTCCCATCCACCGCAAGTCGCATCAGCGGCTGCCCTTTCTTGATCGAGCCTCCATGAATCTTCCCAATGCCCATTTTGCCTTTGAAGGAATCGTAGGCGAGGGCCAGGACGAGGATCTGGAGCGGTTCCTCCGGCAGCACGGTAGGCGGCGGAATCCTTGACACGATCGTCTCGAATAACGGCACGATATCGGTCCCGGCGCGTTCCATATTCAGCGTGGCGACGGCCTGCGTGGCAGAGGTGTAGACGATGGGAAAGTCGAGCTGTGCTGAAGAGGCGTTGAGCTCGCTAAACAGATCAAACGTCCGATTGACGACGTCATCGACCTGGGCATCCGAGCGATCAATTTTGTTCACGACCACGATGATGGGCAGTCCCAACCCAATCGCTTTGCGCAAAACGAACTTCGTCTGCGGCATGGGGCCTTCTTTTGCATCGACGAGCAAAAGGGCTCCATCGACCATGCGAAGTGTCCGCTCCACCTCGCCGCCGAAATCCGCATGGCCGGGTGTATCGACGAGGTTGATCTTATAGTCGCCATAGATCAAGCTCGCGTTCTTCGCCCGGATAGTGATCCCCTTCTCGCGTTCCAAATCCATCGAATCCATGATGAGGCTGCCAGCGGCCTCCGCGGGGCGGACCGCTTTGGTGTAGCGCAACATGGCATCGACCAGCGTGGTCTTCCCATGATCCACGTGAGCGATGATGGCGATATTTCGAAGCGCTTGTTGATTCATGGTCGTCAAGAGGTGTTGCGGCGAGAAGACTGACGGACGAGTCCGGCCTTAGCCCTCTGGAAAGAACTCCAGAGCAGTCCAGGGCCGGGTGAAACGGAAACGGTGAGAGGAGGAAACGTGTCTCGAACATCCGCACATCAACACCACTGAACCACGCTCATTGATGGCCGTAAGCGGCTCGATTCCCAGCACAACGACTTCTCTGCTGTAAGACATGCGTCTACTCATCGCACTGATCATTCTTGAATGGTCACCTGGGTCATCGCGACATCCTTGCGGGGACGATCGTTGGCATCGCGCTCAACCCCAGCAATCTGTTCAACAATCGCTTGTCCTTCGACCACACGTCCGAAAATGGTATGCTTTCCGTTAAGCCACGGCGTGGCCGCCAGCGTAATGAAGAATTGGCTCCCATTCGTGTTGGGTCCGGCATTGGCCATCGACACCACGCCAGGGCCATCATGCTTCAAGTCTGCGGCAAACTCATCCTCAAAGGTGTAGCCCGGCCCCCCGCGTCCTGTTCCTGTGGGATCCCCTGTTTGGATCATGAAGTCCGGAATGACGCGATGAAAGATAATGCCATGATAGAAACCTTGCTTGGCTAACTTGATGAAGTTGGCGACCGTCTTCGGGGCTTTATCTTGATAGAGCTCAATGAGTATCGTCCCCAGGCTGGTTTGGATCTTCGCACGAGGATTCGGTGAATCGCTGTAGACCATCGCGGAACACCAGGTGACAGCGATCGCCACGCTCATGAGCCAACTCATTCGGTGCATTCCATCCTCCTTTATCGTCCAGGTAGTGTACACGTCCTTCGCAACGTGAGCAACTTAAGGATCGCGTCGGATGGACCCTCCATTATTCCTCTAACCGCACGGGACCTCGCAAGGACTTCGTCGCAGTTCGGAACTGTTTATCGCGCAGCAGTTTTTCCTTGGCGCGCTTGGAGCGTTTGCGCTTCTGGCGACGGATCTTCGCAATTCGCTGCGCTTCCGCACTCCGCTCACCTAATCGCTGTGCTTCAAGACGCTGCAAGAGGATGCGACGGGCGAGAAACCGATTGAGCACTTGCGAACGCTCTCGCTGACACCGCACATCAAGCCCGCTCGGGCGATGCCGCAAGACGACGCACGTGGCAACCTTATTCACGTTTTGGCCGCCAGGCCCACCGGAGCGAACAAAGTGCTCCTCGAACTCGCTTTCGCGGACGCCGAGCCGACGCATGAGCGCTTCGAGCTCCCGTTGTTTCTTCAATGAAATCGATCCCGCACTCATGCGACGTCCTTCTGATGAGGTTGACTCAATCCGAGCAACGACATCTGTCCGTTCGTAAGAACGGGTGCCTGGCGATGACTCGGGGGATTCAAGGGATGCCGATCAACCAAAGTAGTAGTGTTTGCGGATGGCGTGGTGCACGTGCCAGGTGCAGGAGAGTCCTTGGGGAAATGTGACGAGATCGCCAGCGCGGATTGACACCGTGCCTCCGGCAGTCTTCACCGTCGCCGATCCCTCCAGGAGGTAGCACATCTCGCGTTCGTCATACTGCCACGGAAATATCGATGGCTCCTTCGTCCAAATGGGCCAAGAAGACACCTTGAGTGTCTCCAACCGCTGCTCGGTTGGCCGCTCGATCATAATCCCTACACCCGCTTGTGCCTGTGCCATACGCCACCGTCGATGTTGTCTTGCTAGTCCGTCAGGATGTCAATGGCGGAATCGAGATTCACGATCGCGATCTCGATCGCTTCCGCCTCTGGACTTCGTGCCGCACGCTCCTGCTTGGCAAGCAATCTAAGCCGCTCAAGTATGCGCTTGAGCTCTTCGCCAATCTGTCTCGCCTCCGCATTCCTCATTCAATCACGTGCTCCTGTCAGATGACGACGGGATGACAACCACCACCGGCCCTCAGAGCCTTCATTATAGCAAATGAGCAAAGAAAAACGGCAGCCGTGTGGCTGCCGCTTCCTTCTGGTAGATGATGAAACGTGCTTACCGCGCTGCGGCGTGACGAACGAGGCGGTGCTTGCCGTTGGTGTGCGGCAAGTGGTCAGCAATCCATCCCGTGGCGGCCTCTCGGACACCCTCAGCCTTATTTGCCAGCACTCGCTGTGTTTGCCCGAGCCGACGAATGGCTACACGCTGCAAATTGCGAGCCCTCATGGCGAGCCGACGTCTGGTGACCTTCCCCGCTGCGGGCGCATAGAGCAACGCGATAATGCTGCCAGCTGTTGCCCCAAACGTGAAGGCCACCGCTGTCCGAACAAACCCACCCTTGCGACGAATCTCTTTCATGACTCCCCCTCCTGTTCTCTTACCGACTCCGACGGTGCAAGCGAGGTTCCGCCCTCGCCCCATTCCCAAACCGATCCGACCAAAACGTGAGCGCACGCCGCTTGAAGACCTCGAACCCATCCAGCGTGTGGGACGTCGCTTCGCTCATCTGTTGAATGACCGCCTCGACCTGCTCGGCGGTGTGCGTGATCCCCGTGAGCAACTTCCGCATCCGATGCAGCGACTGCCGCGCTTCCACACACGCGTGCTGTATCTCGGGCAGCAGCGCATTGACTCGACGGAGTGTGACGCGAAGATCTCGAGCGCACAAAACGATGGCGATGGTGATCGCCGTCAGGCATAGACACCCGATCGTGACGCACACAAGCAGGAGGGTCTCAGACATGAGCACTCCGAAGGCACACACGCGGATGAATACACGAAAGGTAATCGGCCCACAAAAGAGAAACGCGGCGTGCTCCCCCACCGAGGAGCTCCCGCGTTTTATTGCACACATGCACACACATCGCACACTCTTTCGGTAACCCGGCGATCCTTCGACTCAGCCGCGTGATGGCTTCGCGCAGGACCCGTGGCTTTGCCCCACTTGCTTCGCGTTGCGAAGCAATCCTGTGGGGCCCCGCAGGCTCTGCTTTGCGAAGCAAAGCATGCGGGGCGTCCTCCGATTATTCGGAGTTTGCCGTTATCGAGAATGTCAAACGATCAAACACAAAATCCTTTAATTAGTTTTAAGTCTACCCGACGCCTCGCAACAACGTCAAGCAAGCCGAAGAAAAAATTTCACGTTGCCGTTACGACTGAGGAATGAGCGGCTCTCTCTTCTGGAGGCTTTACGTCATGGAAGGCGCGATAGAGCAGCACGTCGTAGGCGATCTTTAACGCCGGTCCGACGATCAGTGGTGCCGAGAGCGAGAGGAAGCGCATCAACGAGCCAGCCATGAACGGTCCGATGGCCCAAGCCGCGCTACGTGTCAAATTGGTGATGCCGGCGGCTTTCGTGCGCTCCTCTTCTTCAACGATCGCCACGATATACGATTGGCGAGTGGGAACGTCCATCTCCACGAGCGATTCACGAATCAGGAACATGATGATCGCAAGCGAGAGCGTTGGAGCACAGGGGACCAACATCAGAAGCAGGCTTGAGGGAAGATGCGTGAACACCATCGTCTTCACCAGCCCAATCCGCTTGGCAATCCATGCCGCCCCGAGATGCGACAGACCGTTCGCCACTCGCACCGTGAAAAACAGCGGACCTAAGAGCGATTCGTCGACCCCGAAACGTTTGAAAAACCAAAACCCCAAGAGCGCGGTGGTGAGAAATCCTCCGCCGAGGCTATCGAGTCCCGAGAGCAGCGCAAACTTCATAACGCGCGGACGTGAGGCTGGGGAGAGAAAATGTGCAGGCGTGATGGATCGCCGTTCAACCGACGGTGAAATTCGCAGCGCAAGGATTCCCGCCATCCCACACAAGACACAGTAGACAACCCACGTCCATCGATACGAGACCAGCGCCGACATCCCCCCATATCCACGCAAGAAGGCTGGGAGTCCACCAAGCAACGCGCCAATCGCGTGACCTCCATCGATCGTGAGGTTGTACCACGCAAAGACCGATGTGCGACGATTCGCCGTCGTCGTCTGCGGCAACATCGCTTGCTCAACCGTCAAGCCAGCCCCTCGATCTCGCCCCATCCCGTTGACCATGCCCAACAATACGCTGAGCATCACGAGAGAGACGCGCGTCGTAAACGCTAACGCCAACCCACCCAGCGCCATGAGGAAGGCGAGGATCGCCAGTGTTGCGCGCCGGCCCATCCGATCCGCCACGAGCGTCACGATCAACGTTCCCACGGCACAGCCAGCGAGTCCGAGGGAGATTGCAATGCCGATGGAGCCAATATCGAGATGGAGTGCGGCAAGATACAGCGCGACGATGACACCGGAGAGTCCGACGGCGGTAGCGCGCAATCCCGCCGAGGCGTAGATCAGGCGACGGTCAAGGACGTGTGACACCGCTATTGGGGGGAAGATTTCTTGGAACGCTTTTCGAGGGCGCGTCTGAGGACGTCACCGAGGAGATCCGCCGTGGGCGTCTTCTGTCCATCGCCCGTCGCTGTGGGTGGCGTAGTGTTCGATTGATCCGATTTGCGATCGAGCAACCCTTCAAGGACGTTGACCGCTTTCTTCGTAATCACTTTGGACGCGACGTAGTTGAGATCGGGCACGACCACAAGCCGCGGGGCCTGGCCTTGAATCACCACAGGAATCTCCATCTCGCCTGCAGTGTTGGTTAACGCTTCGAGCTCCTTCACACTCTTGATAATTGCCGCAGACAGCACCGGCTCGATCTGCAGGGTGCATCGAATGAGTGTCGAGCCTTCGAGTCCGATCCGCCCAGTACCAGTGAGTCGCAGGATGTCGCTTCGAATATCAAGGTTCTCAAATTGCAGCGCGCCGGACTCCACCTTCGCAGACAGATGGATTGGAGAAAAAACCGTATCCTTCGCAGCGAACTTCGCTTGATATGCTGGCGGCAGGCGCGACTCGAGCGTCTCGACCAGCCCAGGAATCATCGAGAATCGCTCGAAGACCGCTCGAAGAATATTGAGATTACTCAGGACGGGCTGATCTAACAGAAACTCGCCACGACCAGACACTGTCTGGACGAGCTGGTGGGGATCTAACGTCGGCAGGCTCCCTTGGACTTTCGTGGTCAACGCCCCATGAAGCTGAGGTTCCCCTGCGCCAACAGGAGGCAAGAGCTGTTCAAGCGGCACATGCTCAAGATCAAAAATCACCCGTTCGATCGAACCTTCGTGAGCAGCACTCGGGGGTGTGACACGTCCACTGAAGTGGAGATTTTGAGTGTCCGCTGCAACGGCAGCCTTGAGATCCACATCCATCGGCTGACCGAGGACAATGTTGTTCACAACCACCGTCAGCGATTTGATCCACATCGACATCGACGGCTGCGTCATCGCGTCATCCCAATGAACCGTGCCGTTGTCAATGCGTAAGGAAGCGATCTGAAACGCCACAGGAGTCCCACCGACAGGCACGGGTTCACTCGACGCTGCTGCTGGACTGGCAACCGCCGCTAATCCGAAGAGATTGATCTTGCCTTGGGCATCGCGCACCACGTGAATCTTCGGCTGGCTCAACTGCAGCGAAGCAATCTGAATCTCTTTATGGAGCAGCGGCAAGAGCCGTACGAGCGCGCTGGCAGACTCCACCTGGATGAGCGGCTCATCAGCGAGATGTGCCTCCTCCTTGATCGCGAGCCCTTGCAACTGTAACGCGATGCCGTCATGCCATCCAAGCGAAATGTGGTCCAGCTTGACAGGTTTCTTGATCGCCTGTTGGAGCCGGTCGACCAGCAATGGACGGTAGCGGTCCGCGTCAAAGGTCGCGATGAAAATGGCGAATCCGGTGATCACGAAGAGGAGGACAAACCCAAGCACGAGCAGGAATTTTTTCATGCTGAGCCTTATTATATACCGATTTCTCGAGTCCAGCAGCTAACAGCCGCCTGGAGATCCTCCTTTCATGTGTACAACTCATCCCACAATCTCTCGTAGCGGGTCCTGCCACCTGCGGGACCCCGCCGTCCGTCCTCCCCCGCATGCTTCGCTTTGCGGAGCGAAAGCGAAGCAAAGCGTGCGGGGTGCGGGCGGGCGGCAGGGACCTCCCCTCCGGTGTCACCCGCCAGAGGGTCTTGGGATGGCTGTAGTCCACTAATCAAGTTTGGTTTTTCAGGAACATCGACGACGGATGGCGATAAGCGTCAGCACCCCTTGTCCGAAGAGAAAGCAGGCGTGTGGCTCAGGAATGATTGGGCTCCTTGGCGGATCAAGCGGATCACGAGGATCAGGATTGAATGGCGCTGTTGGCGCATCGGCATGCGGAGGATTTGGAAGGTTCAAGCTGCCGTCACTCGCCGTCCCAGGAGAAAAGAGTACCCCATTGAGGGCTACGTGAAGCGTGAACGGACCGACGGCATCGGGTGAGCGAGTGAGCGAGGTATCGTGCCCTCCTTCTGTGCCATAGGTGAAGGTATCGATGAGCGTACCGCTTGCATCGCGTAGTGTGAGCGTATCTCCCGCATTGTTCAAACTGAGCGTCCCGCTTGAAGCGACGTCCGCATGGGGAAATCCTTGCGGAGCTCCACCGCCAAACACCACGAAAAATCCTCGACTTGGAATCGCATCGCCAGACGAAAATACGTGACGCACTTTGACGGCGTCCGCAAGCCTCCAGTTCGCCAATCCCACCGAATCGGCGGCCGTGTTGACCAACTCGACAAACTCATCCTGCGTGGTGTTCGAGGCCCCGTCACGATTCGCATCACCGTGGACCGTCGGCGGATCCGCCAACACCTCATTGATCAAAATGACCGCTTCGGCCGATCTCGGCCAAAGGTGGAGTGCACTACACATCACGATGAATACGAGCCCCACTTGTCCTCTCATGCTTCTCCTCCTTGCTCTACAAAGCTCTACAAACAAAAAACGCAGGGGAGAGCGTCTCTCTCCTGCGTTGTGAATTGTGCTGAGACAATCTATAGCTATGGCCGCTTGAGTGACTCACCCCCCATCAGAGATAAAGCACACGACGTGCCAAGTGGTATTTTTAGTGGGAAAGACGCGCGCCTCTCAAAAACCAACATGTGCAACCTCGCTATAGCAAATGATCGCATTCTAAGCATTTTGACGAGCGCTTGCCTCTGACTTCAAAATCGCGATGAGTCGCGCAACATCGTGTAGAAAGAATGCGACCCTGATCCGCACGGACCAAGGTCTGCGACACCTAAATGCGCCCTCGATTGCACGTGAACATTCAAGGACGCATTGACCCGGAGTCGAAGGGTCACCTTCGACGCGCTTCGCTTGCTCGGAGGCGACAGGGCGATCTTAGAACTCACAATCCCGCGCGGCAGGCGTTCCTGGAGGAGTTCAGGTGTGGTGCACGGAAGAAAGGTATGCGTTGGGCGAACAGCTCAACGCACTAGAAGCAGGTTCAGAATGCTCCCACCAGGAGAGCAATTCCAAAGAGACCGGCTACAACGATAAGTCGCTTAACTTTTCCTAGACCAAAGGTAGCCCACACTCTTGGACTCAAGAGATAAATAAGAATAGCTGCGCTCGCTAGGATTTTCAGACCAGCAATAGTATAGAGATATCGAATCCCAGCTCCGCTTAACTTAATTTGTTCAGCCATCGCTGGAATTTTCTGGAAATAGCTTCCGAACCGCACGATGCCATGCACATAGAAAAAAGCTGCTAACCACCATCCCCATTGTCTTCCTTGCCACATTCCAATCCCAGAACTTAAAGCCAAGACTGCAAGATACGCCAAGAGCATTATAGCCAGAATGGGTGTTCCATGGAGTTTCGCTTCTAATTCTCGAAACCTCATGGCGTTTACGATCGTATTGAACGCTAACAGAATCCCACCAAGAAGATGGAGTGCTGAGAGAATTTTAATACCCAAAGGTTTCTCTGACATCCTGCCTCCTTCCATGATCTTCTCTGTTAGTTCTAAAAAATTGACGCCCAAGTAATCCCGGACGCCGTTTGGTCCCTCTCGCAGTTTGCCGAAGTCTCATGCAACGAATTATACTTCAACAACCAGTTGACGAAGGAAACGAAGTGCATGGGACCACCCACGATTGTTGAGAAGCACTAGTGATCGCATTTAACAGATTTGAAAAACCCTCACGCAGATCCTACAGCATCGTGGGTGGCCAGAGGCGAAACCAGACGCGCCCAATCAGTTCGGCTCGAGTCACCGGGCCAAGGGTCCGACTATCGAGACTGTCGTCCAGCGCATCGCCGAGGAGAAGGTATTGATCCGAACTGAGATGCCAGGTCTGCGTTTGATGGTTGAGGTGTTCGTGCGGAAGGCCTGCGATGCGCTTCACAATGGCGCGACCGCCAAACGACATCGGACGTGCAGCAACGATCTCTCCGCGCGTCGGTGTCGCGTCCTGCGGCGTCCAGTCTTTCACGAGCACGAGGTCACCGGGACGTAGCAGGGGGAGCATGCTCGACCCATGAATACGCATGAGTCGCCCGAGAGAAACACAACGCAGGAGTGGGGACTTACTTCTTCTTCGCGGCTTCAGCTTTCTGGAACATTTCGCTGATCTTCGCCACCACATCCATCAGCTCCTGCGATTTGGCGAGATCCACGTGCTGCTTGTTGTATGAGCAGAGCTTGGCCGCTTTCCAAAAGGTGTCGTGGAGATCCGGAAACATGGAGAGCGTTTCAGGCTTGAAATAATCGGACCACAGGATCAGCAGCTCTTGTTTGCAGAGTTGCGCATGGGCTTCCTTCGTCTGCACCATGCGGACGATGGTGTTACGGTGCTCGAGGACGTCCTGGGCGGGCGCGCCCGCGGCTGGAGTGGGGAGATCGGTGAGCTTCTTATTCATCGTATGGACGGTCTTCGCGGAAATCGCAGCGGTATGCGGATCATAGATCCCGCACGGGACATCACAATGCGCGTAGAGCGGCTCGATATGGAAGATCCGATCTACGGCATGTGTCAGCGTCTGCTTCAGGGCCATGGTGCCTCCTCTTTGGTTCGGGCTCCTCACTGGGTCTCAACACTCACCGGGTAGGCTCATTATAACAGAAGGGCTTGATCGAACAAGAGATCACGGAGGGACGGATCAGTTTACCCTTCACACCACAGAGACACAGAACCCGCCACAAAAACACAGAGGAGACCGTGCGCAATCCCTCTGTGGCTCTGTGGAGTTCTGTGATGCTGTGGTGTGGAGCGGTGCAATTGACCCACTATCATCACGGATGATCATCACCTTACGAAGAACTCCCGGGATGTTGCAATCGACGTTCGTAGCGATGCCGGTACCACTCAAACACCACATCTCCCACAATAAACAGACACGCGAGCCCAATCAGCACGGTCTGTGTGACCCAACGGTCTTCGGTCATCCAGTGATGGTCCTGCACAATCTCTTTTCGAAAATAGAGGAGGATGAGGAAGATCGCGACCCACGCGAGCGTCTTGGGTTCTTTGCTCGCCAGAATGCCTTGCCAACTCCAGGCGCCGCGTTGATCGGGATAAGCGCAGCGCATCGGAACCCAACGCGGCACCATCTGCTGATACGTCGTAAACTCTTCGCCGACTTCATCGCGGATCATTGTTTCTTCCTCGTCGATCTTCCGGTTATAGATAAGAAAGAAGGCGAGCGTGCCGATGAGGCTCAGCCAGAGATTTCCGACGATCACGCACACGCCCGCACCGATGAGAAACGTCCCAACGTAGAGCGGATGACGGACGTAGGCATACGGACCCGCGGTCACGAGATGGCCGATGGCGGCGTCGTTGCGCGACTTCTGTGTCCAGTTCACTTTGACATGACCGACAAAACCATTCGCCCACAACCGCACCACTACCCCGAGGAACGCTAGGAGAACACCCAGGATGAGTTGGAGCTCTGTGGTCCGTGCCACAACAAACAGCCACGCCACTAACGGGTAGACGAAGAGGAAGCGCGGCTTTTTGAGTCGACGCTTTGAGCGTTCGATGAATTCCTTGATGGTCATGTGCTGAGTCTCTGAGAGTTCGTGCGACGAGGACTCCTTCGACATTGACTTGATGGGTCAGTGTGGCGGGTGACACGGAGCCAGGGCTCCCACCCGTCCGCACCCCGCACGCTTTGCTTCGCTTTCGCTCCGCAAAGCGAAGCATGCGGGGAAGGACGGATGGGATGGCGCAGTGGCAGGACCCGCACACTGACCTTGCGCACCCATCAATACAATCTGGACGAAGCGCTAGTGGGCTTCGGTACCCATAACCGACGCAAGACCTTCAAGGCATCGTCGACCGTTTCCTCGGCACGACAGTTCGTCGACAGCTGCGTCCATAGTGAGGACGACCATCCGCGCACCGGTTCAAACCCCGCTTTGAGTCGATCGTAGTGCTCGGGACGCGCCTCGGAGAGGTCGCGTCGTGAAGCATACCGTTTGGCGATCCGCTGAAGCGCCACGCGCTTTGGCACCACACACTCAAAGAAATGAAACGAGGCGTGGTGGCGTTGCGCGATGTCTCGCAAGCGTACTCTCCCGATCGCCTGTGAGAAGGTTCCATCGCAGACGACGGATTCCCCTCGACGGATGATCGCTTCGGCTCGCTGCATGAGACGCTGATAGACGAGCTCCGAGATGTGCGGCGCATAGAGCCCTTCGGCAAACCCTTGCCGAGCTCGTCGCGCCTTGGCAAATTCGCCCAAACGAATCTCATCCGTCCTTAGCCATGTCGCCCCGAGTCTTTCGGCCAGCGGCTTGGCGAGTGAGCTTTTCCCCGTTCCGATCAATCCTCCGACGACAATCAGCCGCGGGGTGGCAAACTGCTTGGCGTACTGCTTGGCGAGTTGGAAATGTTTCTGCGCAAGCGTCCGAATGCGCTTGCCTGCTGCTGTCCGAGGATGTTGGAGCCAGGCGAGCCCTCGGACCTTCCCACGCACGAGACTGCGATGACACTGGTAGAAGGGTAAGACGAGATCAAAGGTGGGATCCTGTACTGCGCGTCGATACCGATCCACGAGCACGCGCGCCAAATCCGCTCGGCCCCGAAACTCCAAGTCCATCACGAGGAAACTGAAATCGTTGGCCATATCCCCGCAGCGAAATGCCGGCTGAAATTCCACGCAATCAAACACATTCACTGGCGTCGTCAGGCAGATATTCTCGCATCGAAGATCGCCGTGCCCATCAATGATGCGTCCTTCTCGAACTCGTTGGCGAAGGACGAGCTCATGGAGCGCAAGATATTGACGATATGATGCCTCTAAGAAACGATGGTCCTTCTGCGAGAATAAGCGGCCGAGAAATGGTTGGCACTCTCGCAAATTCCCGAGGACGAGCTCCGCGACTTGCGCTGGCTGACCGTAGCGCGCAATGGATCGGCTGCGCGCTGCCTTGGCAAAAAACGGCATCAATCGATCCGCAATGTGCGCGATATCGCGCGCGCTCACGCGGCGATGGGCCACGAGCTGATCCAGCATGCGATCTTCAGGCAAACGGCGCATCTTCACAACCCACTCCACAATCTTGCCGCGCCCGCCCAGTTGAAGTCTGTTTGATGCTTCGACGATGGGCACAATGTCAAGATACATGTCGGGGGCGAGTCGTCGGTTGAGCGTGAGTTCCAGCTGACAAAATGTTTTGCGGCGTTTGAGCGTGGACGCGTCTAAAAAGGGAAATGTCACGGGTTTTTTGAGTTTGTAGGCAAACGTCCCGGCTAAAAAGACATGCGAGACGTGTGTCTCTCGCCGTTCGACGCGATCCACAGGGTGGGGGTAGGTCGAGGGCTTGGACAACCACTGAACGATGCGGTGTTCGTGTGGAATCATGCGTGGCGTTTATTGTACAGAGGACAGCAAGAGGAGTCCACAGTTCAAGCTGCAGGTCACAAGCCGCGAGCTGACACGCACGTGGTTGTTCTGTCGAAAAGTTGCTCATGTGGCCACGGGTGACGCGGCGACGGATCCCCTACGCCGCCCGCACCCCGCACGCTTTGCTTCGCTTGCGCTCCGCAAAGCGAAGCATGCGGGGGAGGACGGCGCAGGGTGGCGCCGCGGCAGGCCCTGTGGCCCCAACGGCCGGAGATAGGAGTGCGACGGAGCAGCACGTGATGAGCTGGAAATGTAAAGCTTGAAGCCTACCACTTGTGTTTTTCCGCCTCACTTGCTACAGTGATGCAAACGTGGAGGTGCATCCATGCACAGATCCGTCAGGGTGCTGGCCATCCTTACTGGATTGTTCGTGTTGGGGACGGCGGCGCGAGCGTTCGCCGAGCCGATGGAGGCTGGCAAGGCCTTCACCAAACTCACGCGCGGCGCGATCAACACCGTCACCGGCTGGGTGGAAATTCCCAAGCGCGTCCAGGAAACCTCGCAGGCATCTGGAGCCGCCGCAGGTTTCACGTGGGGGCTTCTCCGCGGATTGGGTCACGGCTTCATTCGCACCGCCGCCGGCCTCTATGAGTTGTTCACCTTTCCCTTCCCAGCTCCTCCGGGATATGGACCGGTCATCCAGCCAGAATACGTCTTCACGAACGAGGAAGTGCCCTCTTCGCAGCGGTATTAACACAAATTTATCGACGAGAAGAGGCGTCTTTTCACCGCTCAACATCTAAGACAATTTCCGTCGACCGCGTTCTGATCTTTAACGTTCTGTGATAGAATCAGTTCCATGCGATGGTATGCGACATACCGTGAACAAGCGGCGTCCAGTTTCTGGGCGCCGCTTGTTGCCATTGGCATGACACTGCTTGTCATTGTCGCCGCAGAGGCGCAGCAAGGCAGGATATGGGATTTCGACATGAGCCAAGTGGACGAAGCGCCCAATGGCTTCTCATTCGCTCGAACCGGCAGCGGGCGAGTGGGCCGATGGGTTGTTCGTGCAGAGAAGGATGCGCCGAGTGGTACTCACGTCCTTGCCCAGCTCGACAACGATGCAACCGATTTCCGTTTTCCCATTGCGGTGGCGAACGAACCGAGGCTCCGCGACCTGCGCCTCTCCGTACGATGCAAACCAGTCTCTGGCACGGTAGACCAGGCTTGCGGGCTGGTCGTTCGCTACCAGGATGAGAACCATTACTATCTCACCCGCGCCAATGCTCTTGAGCAGAACGTGCGGTTCTACAAAGTGGTCAATGGAAATCGGCAGCAGCTTGCTAGCCGGAACGCCTCTGTGACCAGCGGAGTCTGGCATGAGCTGCGTGTTGATGCCCAATCTGATCACTTCACAGTGTTCTGGGACGGCCAGCAAGTACTTAACGTTCGCGACCAAACGTTCAGTGCGGCAGGGAACGTTGGTGTCTGGACGAAAGCCGATTCCGTCACTTACTTCGATGATCTGCGCGTGGAACCGCTTAGGCCTTGAGCTCATGGAGCGTGTCATGCGAACCCAACCACTGTTGATTCTCCTCGTCGTCCTTGCCTCGGGTTGCACGCATCTAGCTACCGTCCGGCACACACAGCAAATCAGTGACGCCAGGATCGAAGCGTTGACGGGTGCAAAAGGCACCTTTGATGCGTCCGAAGGCGTCTTCAAGGTCAGCGTTCCGCGCTCCGACCTGCATGTCACGGTTTCAGGGATGAAGTTGACGCCTCCGCTCGGGCTGACCTCATGGGCGGCATTCAAGACCCTCGGCCGCCAGGCTATGGCGATGGGAGACCTCGTACTTTTGGAAGAGCAGGTTAACCCTGTCATGAGCGTGGCCCTAGACAACGGCCTAGAAGTCACCGCGCTACACAACCACTTCTTCTGGGACACGCCCAAGGTAATGTTCATGCACATTGCCGGGCACGGCGCGCTGGAGCAGCTAGCGACTGCTGTAGGTAAGGTGTTTGCTAAGATCAAGGAGACCAGCGAAACGCCGATCGCCTCGCCCGCTGTGGACATCAATCCAGCCAGGACCATGCTCGATCCGAAGAAGATCGAAGCGATCATGGGCGTTAAGGGTCAACTGAAGGACGGGGTCTACAAGATCGTCATCGGCCGCTCCACGACGATGCACGGGCAGCTCATGGGAGCCGCAATGGGAGTGAATACGTGGGCGGCGTTTGCGGGTCGTGATGCGCAGGCG
>Ga0209515_10003413_pt1 | contig 22830 bp, 14 predicted proteins | sample Subgroupgradi54m_FD_187454 | JGI IMG/M metagenome (GOLD analysis project Ga0209515, IMG submission 187454) | Subsurface groundwater microbial communities from S. Glens Falls, New York, USA - GMW60B uncontaminated upgradient, 5.4 m (SPAdes)... ... | reverse complement strand
ATTCCCAGAAATTGGAGGATTTTCAAAACGAAATTTAGAAATTGTTAGACAATGGTATTTGTTTTACTCTTCAATTGCGAAACAACTTGTTTCGCAATTGAATTTAATTCCATGGGGCCATCATATTTTAATCATTCAAAAAATAAAAATGGTTTCAGAAGCTACGTTTTATATTCAAAAAACAATCGAAAATAATTGGAGAATTCACTTCCTCTTCCCAATCACTTCGAAATCGACTTTGGATGTAATTCCATTTTCATCAACCAACATTAATTTATGTTTTCCAATCGATGGATTTAACGCTAACTGATGAATTTCCATTGTTTCGCCAATAAATTCTTCATCCAAATGCCAGTATATTTTTAGAGTATTATTTCGATGTGTCGCTTCAAAAATGGTTTTACCAATTGTTCCATCTAATTGAATCGGAATGTAAATTTTTGATTTGGCTTTTGGGTAAATAATTCCAATCGCTCTTTCTGAAATTTTTGATAAACATTCTGGTTTAAATTCTGGCAAAATCGGGTGATTTGGATGCGATGTTTTATAATATTTCTCAACAATCGAAGGCAATACGAACCATGTTTTATGCACCATATTGTCGACACTTTCACAATCACTGTCTACTCGTAAAAGTCCAGTTTTGTTTAAGTGAATTGTTTGATGATAGGGACAAGCTGTGGAAGATAAACATGTTTTAGGAATCCATTTCATGTCAATCGTTGGACATAAATGAGAAGCTCTATGCCCACTTTCGTGACATAAACGTGTATAATTCATCTCTTTAAAAGGTTGAACAAACCACTTCGATGATTTCGGAAGATTTTTAAAAATGGTAAATAGTAAAGGAGCAGCAGCATTAACACCCGTTAAACCTGGCCTACCTTCTCCATCTGCATTTCCTATCCATATCGAAACAACATAATCTGGTGTTATACCAATTGCCCAAGCATCCCTGAATCCGAAACTTGTTCCTGTTTTCCATGCTATTTTTTGTTCAGAATTGAAAACTTTCCAATTGTTATCTTCATCAGGACGGTTCACTTCTGTCATGGCTTCAAAGGTTGAATAAATACATCCTTTATTGGTTTTTAAAGGTGAAAATAATGTTGTTTCTTCAGAAATTTCTTTTGGAACAACAATCTGAAAAGGCAGTGAATGACCAAATTCTAATTCTTGTGCCATTTGGGTATAAACTTTTGTGAGGTCAAATAAAGTAGCTTCTGCTCCTCCTAAAATTAATGAAAGTCCGTAATGACTTGCAGGATGATTCAGTGTTGTTAGTCCGTAATTTTTTAATTCCCCATGAAATTTTGATAAACCGTATTTGTTCAACATGTGAACCATCGGAATATTTAAACTTCTAGAAAGAGCCATATTCGCAGGTAAAGCACCTTCAAAATTTCCCGTGAAATTCTTGGGCGAAAATCCACCAAATTGTGAAGGGATATCTTGTAAAAGCATAGTTGGCGTTATTAATCCATCTTCCAATCCTTTCGCAAAAAGCATGGGTTTTAAAATACTTCCTGTGCTGCGAGGCGCTTTGATGCAATTAACATCGTTCGCATTGTCTAAATTATCGGAAGTTGTGTTTCCAACATAGGCAAGTATTTCCCCCGTTTTTACAGAAGTAATCATCACAGCACCGTTATAAATCATGTTGTCTTGCATTAACAAACTGTGATTTTGTAAAATTTGAATTGCTTTTTCTTGCATTTTTTTATGCAATGTTGAAGTCACGGTTTTACCTCGAAATCCTTCTTTCATCAATTGAGAAAGTAAATGAGGAGCTAAACGTGGCAACGGCAATGGTTTATTGGGTAATGGTTCTGAAATTGCTAGAAAAAATGATGTTTTTGAAAGGATATTTTTATCGTATAATCGTTTTAATAAGCGATTACGCTTGTTCATCAAAGCAGTATGATTTTTACCAGGATAAATCAACCCAGGAGCATTGGGTAATACAGCTAAAGTAGCCGATTCTGACCAACTTAATTTATCTGAACTTCTGCCAAAAAATCGCCACGATGCAGCTTCTAGTCCTACCACATTGTTTCCAAAAGGAGCATGAGAAGCATACATCGAAAGAATTTCTTCCTTACTAAATCTAATTTCCATTCGAGTAGCCAACAGCATTTCAAGTACTTTTTCTCCGTAAGTTCTTTCAGGATTTTTTCGCATAATTCGGGCTAATTGCATGGTAATCGTACTTCCACCACTGACCACTTTTTTATTCTTAAAATTTTGGACAATCGCTCTTCCAACACCTTTAAGACTAATTCCAATATGCGTGTGAAAATTAATATCTTCAAATTCTACTATACACGTTTCAAATTTTTTAGGAATGGAATCACTGTCCGAAAAACGCCATTGTCCATCGTCTGCTATTTTTGCACATAAAAGATTTTGGTTATTATCCAATAAAACTGTTGAAGTTGGATCGTTGAACAAGGTTTCTGGTAAACATTGAATGTACCATATTACAAAAAGAAGAAAAGCGAATTTGAAAAACACTTTTTTGTATTTTTTGTAGGCTGTTTTGAACTGTAGAATTAGTGATTTCATAATTTTCCTTTTTTATTCTTGATTACCAAAAGAAACGTGATCATAACAGTCTAAAAAAAATTGTTTCGGGACACCATATTTAAAAGAAATTTTAGTTCCTTTTCTACTCACACATTCACTATTTTCTTTATTATAAACCAAACAATTTTCTTTTACTGCGTCTGGCAAGTTTTCAGGCATCCCCATATAATAATTACCCAAATATTGATTTTGTAAATTATAAATACATATCCTACTCGTACCTCTACATGAATAACCAGATACAAAAAATGAGTTTAATATTTTATATTGCTTGTTTTTGTTTGTTGTAATAATTCCTAAATATGTCAATGTAGTTTTATTGCAACTTTTATCACAGTTCAAATTATATTGAAATGCTTTTCCTATCTTGTTTTTTAATAATACTTCTATTCTAAGTTTCAATAATTTATTAAAATCAATATCATTATTATCTGAAAAGGATAAAAGAAGAAATAAAAAAGGGCTTAAATATTTTAAGTTTTTCATAAACACATTTATATTATTACTCTAACCAAATGTAAATAGAGCAAAATGAAAAAAAGATGACGTTTTATTATTCGTAGTGTTATTATAAGAAAGCGTTTTTGGTTGTTTATTAATTAGAAAACCAAAATATTATTGATGGACAATTCTTTCATTTTTCACATAATCCATCTTTATAAGAAAATATCATAAGTTCATTTTTTTCGATATCAAAAACCTGATAAATATCAAATTGGTTTGCTAGCCCACACCAACGACCTGATTGTCCAACGATAACATATTTTTTATCACTTAATCTATAAATTTCAGCACCATCATAATCAAAATATATTTCAGATTTTTTCATATACATTCCAGAGTACATTTTTTTAATTGAAACAGGTTTATGGTTTATTAATATTCTTTCCTGATCATTAATGAATTCAATAATTATATTGTTTTCAAGTGTTAATTTTGAATAGTTTAAATAACATGTTGAGTTTTCAAAATAATCTTTAAAGTGTGTAAAATTCATTTTCTGTTTTTCACCTTTTTTAAATGGAAGTTTAATCAAAGTGTCCTCAATTATTTCATTTTTTAATGATTCATAGATGTCATAAATATTTTCATTACCATATCTTTCATTTTTTATATAAGTTGAATTAGTCTTTTTATGAATAATAGAGTGAGAAAAAATTAATTTCCTTTTAGAATTCTTTCGTTCGCAAGAAGTAACTACAGTCAAAAGCACAACTAATACAATGTTTTTTAGCCTTCTCATATTTTACAAATTGTTTTTAACTTCCTTCAAATACTCAAACACCAACTTTCTCTTTATTTTATTTTTTCCATTTATAATTCCTTTCAATAAATCGTAATGAGTATTAATAAACAAAAGTTCAGTGTTGTCTAAATAATACGATAGAATTTTATGCTTACTCAATTTTGAATTACTAAAATCTGGAACAAATTGTTTTGAGGAATCATTCCAATTGTAAACCACTTTTTCTGAATCCTTAATTATAGTAATCGGTTCCCCAATAGAATCCATAAAAAATTGATCATAATACATCTTAATTATCAAAGGATTTACAGAAACTATCTCAGTTGATAATTGAAAGGATTTTCTTTCAAAATAATTCCTTTGATGTACATCACTCAATTCATTCAAAACTTGAATTAATGAATTGTTAGAAAATTTAAAAAAATTGTAATTACTCCAAAAAATATCTGATCCACTAGCAAAATTCTGCTCGTAATAAATAATCGTTTCATTCATAGAAACTTGAAAAGAGGCAATTTCTAGACCATATCGATGAAAAATATGATGCTTGGCTACAATTCTATTTTTATTGAAAAAATAAACATTGGCATCCCAACCAACTTTAAAAATTTGAATGACAAAAAGATCAAATTTGTTTTCTGAGAAGTGATAAATTGTAATTGGTAAAGAATCATTATCTATATATGTTGAATCAATTATCTCCTCAGGAAAAAGTCGTTTGAACAAATTAATATCCAATCGTGAGGTTACTGCCTGCCCTCTTAATTTTTCAAAATCAATAGCACTTATCTGAACGTCCATTTGTATTTGACTTTCATAAACAGAATCAGAAATATGTGAAACTTCTTTTTCCCAATTTTCAGGATTTAATTTACTTACACTATCCATAAATTGAATAAGTTCCTTTTCAGAATCTGTAAATGACTCCATGGGTTTTTTCAATCCATTTTGAGACATACAGCTATTAATTCCGAGTGAAATTAAAATAATTAAGATGTGTATTTTTTTCATTTTTAGACAGTTTTTCCATTTATTCAATCAAACTTAAACTATCTAAAACAAAATAAATCTTTCCTTTTATTATTCGCAGTGTTATTATAAGAAAGCGTTTTTTATCTTTGATTAATTAAAATCGCTGTCCTTGAAAAATTTAAAATTTAGCTTCTATTTCTTTTTATTGTTTCTGCCGTTTTGTAATTGGTCGCAATTATATAATTTCAGAAACTATACGGTGAAAGATGGTGTGGCTCAATCCCAAGTTTATTCATTACTTCAAGATTCTAGAGGATATATTTGGATGGGAACCCGAGGCGGAGGAACAACACGCTATGATGGTGTTAATTTCAAAACATTTTCTGTCCGTGATGGATTATCTAACAACAACATTTTCCAAATTATTGAGGACAAACGGAAAAATCTATGGTTTGCCACAGGCGATGGAATTTCCTTTTACAACGGGAAAGTTTTTAAAAGCAATTCTCCTTGTTCTTTCCGATTTCAAGTGGCGATTCATGGAATTGTAATTGATAAAAAAGAAAGAAAATGGTTGGCTACAAGTAGTGGCGTTTATCTATTTGAAAACAACCGATTTACTGATATTTCCACTTTATTGAAGGCGAAACAGACAGTTATCAATACCATTTTATTGGATAAAAAAGGAACAATTTGGTTCGGTACAGAAAGCGGATTGTTTCAAATTACGGAGAAAAATGGACAGTTTCATCTAAAGGATTACTCCAAGGTTTCTCGTTACATGAAAAATTCAGTGACTTCCATTAAAGAAGATAAAAACGGATATTTATGGATTGGAACTTACGGTGATGGTGCCTATGTCTACAATAAAAAATCCTTCGAACGATTCGATGCAAATCAAGAACTTTTCAAACAAACGATTTTAGATATTTACATTGATCATCAAGGCAATGTGTTAATTGGGACGTTAACCAATGGAATCGCGCAATACAATTTTGGTTCTAAATCTTTTACATGGCTCACTGAAAATGAAGGATTGAGTAACAACCATGTTCGAAGCATTATCCAAGACAATTCAGGAAGTTTTTGGTTTGGTACTTCTGGCGGTGGAGTTTGTAACTATTTCGGAAAACAATTTACTACCTATGACAAAGGTTCTGGCTTAGGAGGAAATTTTATTTATAGTATTTACAGAGATTCGAAGGGAGTTTTATGGGTTGGTAATTCTCAAAAAGGTGTCAGTAGTTTTGATCAATCTGGATTTAAAAATTTCAATGCAAGTAATGGATTTGATGATGTGAAAGTCAAAGCCATCGGTGAAGATAAAAACGGCGTCATCTATTTAGGAACGGATGGTCAAGGGGTATTTTCTTATGACGGAATCGAATTTAAATTAGTAGAAGGTTTAGCGAAAAAACACATTCGATCCATAAAAAAAGATGGTCAAGGAAATGTTTGGATTGCAACTGCTGGAAGTGGATTGTATCTAATAAAATTCAACGGAGAAACAACTCAATTAATCAATTACACAACAAATGACGGACTTTTAACTAACCGATTAACAACTTTGTTCATCGATAAAAAAGGACGGATTTGGTACGGTACAGAAAATAATGGAATTGGCTTTCTCCAAGATGAAAAAGTTTCTTCTACCATTATTACCGATAAAGATGGTTTAATTTCCAATTCAATTCGAAGTCTGGTAGAAGATAAAAATGGATTTCTGTGGGTTGGGACTGCTGGAGCTGGAATTTCAACCTTTTATTTATATAAACCGAGGTTTTATATTCGAAATTTCAATCTTAAAAATGGATTGACATCAACCAATATTTATTTGATGACAATTGATAAACGAAACAATCTAATTGTCGGTTCAGAGACAGGATTAGATTATATCTATTTATCTAAAAGTCGAAGAATAATTTCTATCAAACATTACAGCAAAGGCGATGGATTTACAGGAATAGAAACCTGTTTGAACTCCGTTTACAACGACAAAGATGGGACAATTTGGTTTGGAACGATTAACGGATTATCTAAATATAATCCCGCTAATTCAACCAAAAATCGATTCGAACCGATAACGAATATAACAGACATTAAATTATTTTACGAAAGTATTTCCAAGACCGAATTTCGTCATTTTATGAAAGACTGGAATCAGGTTCAAATTCTAGATTTACCCTACAGTCAAAATCACTTAAGTTTTGATTTTAATGCCATTAATTTAAGCAATCCTGACGGTGTTCGGTACAAATGGAAATTAGAAGGATTTGACAAAAATTGGTCGCCCGGTTCAACAGATCACAGCATTGTGTATTCGAATTTATTTCCTGGAAATTATACTTTTTTGTTGATTGCTTGTAATGAAGACGGGGTTTGGAATAAAAAACCTATTCGTATTAAAATCAATATTGCAACCCCTTTTTGGTTACAAGGTTGGGTGATTTCACTTGCTTTGATACTAATAATTGTAAGTATCCGATTGATGTATAAACGTCAGATAAATCGTATTAAATTTAAATCATCTGAAGAACAGCGAAAACTTCAAATGGAAAAGGATTTGGTCGAATTAGAACAGAAAACATTGCGTTTACAAATGAATCCGCACTTTATTTTCAATGCGTTGAATTCTATTCAGTCCTTAATCGGGACAGGAAAAGAACAAGAAGCACGGTATTATTTAGCTAAATTCTCACGATTGATGCGTCAAATTTTAGATAATTCTAGGAATGCGTTTATTTCATTGGAGGAAGAAGTCAGTTCATTAGAAAATTATTTAATGATTGAAAAATTTTGCAACGGCGATCGATTTGATTATCAGATTAATGTTGCAGATGAAATTGAGCAAGATTTCGTTAAAATCCCACCGATGTTGTTACAACCATTCGTAGAAAATGCGATCAAACATGGATTAAAATATACAGAATCTTCCATTATAGATCCAATTTCTGGAAGACGAGGACTAATTTCCATTGATTTTAAAGAAGAAGGTAACGTTTTAGTTTGTTCGATAATGGACAATGGAATCGGAAGAGATAAAGCTGAAGAACACAACAGTGTGAGCAAGGAAAAATACCATACATCAACTGCATTAGCAGTAATTCAAGAAAGATTAGAATTAATGAAAGAAGAAATTGACATTCAAACCTTAGAAATTATAGATTTGTATGATGAGAATGGAGTTGGTATAGGAACAAAAGTAATTGTAAGAATCCCTATTTGATTATGATAAAAGCAATAATAATTGACGATATAGAACAAGCGAGAGTAACTTTTAAAAAAGATTTAGAAGTATACGCTCCAGATGTTGAAGTAATTGGAGAAGCAAACGGCGTTGTAGAAGGAGCAAAATTATTAAAGAATATCAAACCAGATATTTTGTTTTTGGATATTCAAATGCAGGACGGAAGTGGATTCGACTTAATAGATGTTTTAAGTGAAATTTCGTTTAAAATAATTTTCATTACAGCTTCAGATGCCCACGCAATTAAAGCTTTCCGTTACGCTGCAATTGATTACCTATTAAAACCTGTTGATCCTGATGAATTAATCAGTGCCATGAATAAATTCAGAGAAAACAGAATCAATGAAAATGAAAAATATCAATTGTTAAACGATTCATTGAAAAACCATCACAAACCCAATGAGCGTTTAGCGTTACATTCACAAGATAAAATCCACATTGTCAATATTTGTGATATCTTAAGATGTGAAAGTAGTGTGAATTATACTGAATTTCATTTTGTGAATGACAAAAAATTATTGGTGTCAAAAACATTGAAAGAATTCGAAGATCTATTAACAGATTCAGGATTTTTCAGAGTACATCAATCGCATTTAGTGAATACAAAATTCATCAAAGAATACGTGAAAATCGAAGGCGGACATTTAATCATGAACAATGGAAATATGATCCCGGTTTCAACAAGAAAACGTCCAGAAGTGATGAAGATGTTGGAGAAGCTGTGAATTAGGTGTTAGGAATTAGGTGTTAGGTGTTGGGCTGTGTTTATACTAAAATTAAAAAGCGGGTCATCTTTCGACAACCTGCGTTTTTCTGCAGGGCAAACGCATTTAAACTCATTGAAAACAGGATGTTTTATTTAAATACTGTGTTTAAAAGGAGTTTATTTTATGGAGTTTTCACAAAGATTCTGAGTTTATTTATATTCTTGAAAAACTTCGTGACACTCTGTGTATATACTCTGTGTAAATCTGTGGTTAAAAAATCAAAATGCGTTTGCCCTGCGTTTTTCTGTATTAAATTTTGGTAAATGAGGAATTGAATTTTAGAGGAGTCCTACAGTTAATTTTAATAATTCATTGTTTAATGCGTAAAAAGTAGGAGAAATTAATTTACTTTTTTTTGTTTTTTCTAACAAGGTTTTAACACTAAACGGAACTTCAATTTCTTTACCAATAATTGGTTCAACAACATTATTAAATTTAATAGGATGTGCTGTTTCAAGTATAATTCCTTTTTTATTTGGATGATCATTCAAATAATTTTGCAATGCAGTAAATGCTACAGCTCCATGAGGATCTAGTAAATAATTATGTTTTTCATACACATTAGAAATAGTTTTTTTTGTTTCTTCATCTGTAATTCTATTACTCGATACTTTACTTTTAAGTTGTTCAAAATCATTGTTAAACAATTCTAAAACACGAACAAAATTACTTGGATTCCCTACATCCATTGCGTTGGAAATAGTTGGAATAGAAGTCTTCATTTTATAATCCCCATTCTGTAAATATTCATAGAAAGCATCATTACTATTGCATGCAGCAATGAAATGAGATACTGGAAGCCCTGAATTATGAGCAATTAATCCAGCACAAATATTCCCAAAATTGCCACTGGGAACAGAAATTACAGGTGGATCTTCATGAGGCCATTGACTAAGAGCAAAAAAATAGTAAAATTGTTGAGACAACCATCGTGCTATATTAATTGAATTTGCAGAAGTAAGATTCAATTGATTATTCAATTCTTGATTTGCAAACGCCTCTTTCACCATTCTTTGGCAATCATCAAAATCTCCTTCTACTTCAAGAGCAGTAATGTTATTTCCTAAGGTCGTTAATTGTAATTCTTGAATTAAACTTACTTTACCTGAAGGATATAAAATAACAACTTCAACACCCTCAACGCCTAAAAAACTATTCGCTACTGCACTACCAGTATCTCCTGATGTTGCGACCAAAACCGTTGTGTTTTTTTCTGAGTGTTTAGAAAAATAGCCCAAGCAACGACTTAAAAATCGAGCGCCAACATCTTTGAAAGCCAATGTTGGTCCATGAAATAATTCAAGTGAGTAGATATTTTCTGTTATTTTAGCCAGCGGAAAATCAAAGGCAATAGTTTCTTCACATATTTTATATAAATCATCTTTTGGAATCGAAGAACCAACAAAAGGTCTTATGATTTCAAACGCAATTTCAGCTTTTGACTTTAATTTTAAATCGGTTAAAAAATCGGCTGATACTACAGGAATTTGTTCTGGAAAAAACAATCCGTTATCAAGAGCTAAACCTGTTAAAGTAGCTTTTCTAAAATCAACTTTATCGGATTTATTATTTGTACTTCTATAGAACATACGTTTTTAATTTAATTCATTTCAATTATTTGAACCCCTTTTTTATTTAAATTCGTAACATAAGTAAATACAGGTAAATCAATTTCTGAATATACTTTTTTTGCTACTTTTTCGACCTCTAACGCTGTTTTTTGATCTTTACTTATTAAAAAAATGGAAGGTCCTGAACCTGAAATTCCGCCCCCCAAAGCACCAGCTTCAATTCCTCTTTTCTTCATTTCATCAAAATTTGGAATTAAAATACTTCGAACAGGTTCAACAACATGATCTACCAAAGAGCGACTAATTAAATCATAATCATTTTTCAACAATCCAGCTATCAATCCACCTACATTTCCCCATTGTTTAACAGCATCCGAAAGTAAGACTTGTTTTTTTAGAATACTTCTTGCATCTGATGTTTTCACTTCTATTTGAGGATGTATAATTGTTACAAATAAAAAAGGAGCGGGAATTGGTATAATATCCAAAGGTGTTGTACTTCGAATCAACGTAAATCCACCGTAAATACAAGGAGCGATATTATCTGCATGCTTTGAACCTGAAGCTAATTCTTCACCACACATAGCGAAACGAATTAAATCTTCATTCGAAAAACGATTTTCAAGCAAATAATTGGCACCAAAAACAGCTCCAGCAGCACTAGCAGCACTTGAACCAATTCCGCTTCCAGGTTTTATATTTTTTGTACTTCTAATTTCAAATCCAATCTCTCCTTCAATTTCTTCAAGCATTGCTAACAAACTGACACCAATAACATTTTGAGTTGGTTCAGTTGGAAGATTGAATTCGTCTTGATTGATAATCGTAATTCCTCTTTTAGGAACTAAACGCATTATTAATTCATCATTTATATCACTTAAAGCAAAGCCAAGAACATCAAATCCGCAAGCAACATTGGCGACAGTTGCAGGAGCTAAAACTTTTATTATTTTATCTATATTTTTCATTTTTTTACACTTTAACAGTTCTCAATATATCTGCAAAAATACCTGAAGCAGTAACTTCCGCACCTGCACCTGCACCTTTAATTACAAGTGGTTGTTCATTATACCTATTCGTGTAAAATAAAACCACATTGTCTTTTCCATATAAATGAAATAGATCGTGATTCGCATTTATATGTTCTAAACCTACAGAAGCCTTTCCTTTTTCCAGTTTTGCAACAAATTTCAATCGACAACCATTCTTTTCAGCATTAGAATACAATTGTTTAAAATGCTTTTCATGTTTTAGCATGGAAGAATAAAATGCCTGAACATCGCCTTCCATACATTCATCAGGTAGAAAAGGAATTGTTTCAATTTCATTCATTTCCATACAAATCCCAGATTCTCTAGCTAAAATTAAGATTTTTCTCATTACATCCATTCCGCTCAAATCAATCCGAGGATCTGATTCAGCATATCCTTCTTCTCGAGCTTGTTGAACTACAGAAGAAAATGTTTCTGAACCATTGTAAGTATTGAATACAAAATTTAAAGTTCCAGATAAAACAGCTTCTATTTTAGTTACTTTATCTCCACTTTGCATCAAATCTTTTAAAGTACCAATAACTGGTAAACTTGCTCCAACATTTGTTTCATACAGATAAGCTGTATTGTGTTTTTTAGCTAATTTTTTCAAATTAGAATAAATGGAATAGTTTGACGAACTCGCTATTTTATTACACGCAACAACCGCAATACTTTTACTCAATAATTCACTATAACAATCTGATATTGTTTGATTTGATGTTATGTCTACAAAAACTGAATTCCGCAAATTTTTATCATTTACGAAAGAAATAAAATGTTTCAAATTCATTTCTTCCGAATTTTTTAAACTCTCTTCCCAATTATTTAGTGTAATTCCATTTTCATTTAAAATCATTTTTTTACTACTTGCAATTCCAATAACATTCACCTGAAGATATAATTGATCTTTCAAATAGTTAGCTTGTTTGTGAAGTTGTCCTAATAACTTCCCGCCTACATTCCCAACTCCAACAATAAATAAATTAATTTGTTTGATCTCTTCTTCAAAGAAATCTTCATGCAAAACGTTTAATGCTTTTTGAACATCTAATGTTTTCACAACTGCCGAAATATTTTTCTCAGAAGAACCTTGAGCAATCGCACGAATGTTTATTCCATTTCGACCTAGAGCACCGAACATTTTTCCAGAAATTCCTGGTAAACTTTTCATACTATCTCCAACCAATGCAATAATTGAATGATCATTTTCAACTTTAATTGGATTTATTAATCCATTTTTAATTTCATTTTCAAATTCAAAATCAATCGAATTTTTAGCACAAACAGTAAAAGATTCTTCAATTGCAATGCATATTGAATGCTCAGAAGAAGCTTGAGTAATTAATATAACATTCACTTTTTCTTTAGATAAAGCTGAAAATAAACGCATTGAAATACCTGGAATACCAACCATACCTGGTCCTTCAAAGTTAAGTAAAGCTATTTTTTTTATACTTGTTAGCCCACAAATCAAACTTTTGTTTTCCTCTGGAACTTCTTTCTCTATTTGAGTTCCATAAGCAGTTGGTTCAAATGTATTTTTTATCCAAATCGGTATGTTTTTATCCATCACAGGTTGAATAGTTGGAGGATAAATAACTTTGGCTCCAAAATGAGATAATTCCATTGCTTCATGGTATGACATTCTAGGGATTACTTTACAATTTGACACGAAACGAGGGTCAGCAGTCATTACACCGCTAACATCTGTCCATATTTCTAAACATTCAGCATTTACAGCCGCTGCAATTATAGAAGCACTATAGTCTGAACCACCACGACCAAGTGTAGTTGTAATTCCTTCGCTATTAGACGCAATAAATCCAGGCATTATAAATACATCTTCATTTGCAGCATTTATTATTGCTGTTATCGCTTTGTTTGATTGTTCAAAGTCAACTTCAGCTAAGCCAAAGCGTTTGTTGGTTTTAATGATTAAACGAGCATCAACCCATTTGACATTGAGTTTGTTTGATTTAAATTTTTCATAAATTAAAAGTGATGAAAGTACCTCACCGTAGCTGATAATTCGATCTTTTGCTCGTTCAGATAATTCATTAATTAAGAATATGCCTTCACATAAATTTTCGATTTCATTACATAATTTTTTTATTTGACTCAAAACAGCACTTTGCTCATTTAGAGGAATCATTTCCTTAACAGATGTCAAATGTCTTAGCTCAATTATTTTTAATTTTTCTTTGTATTCTTCATTTTGATTTGCAGCCAGATTTGCTGCTTCTATTAATAAATCTGTTACTCCACTCATTGCTGAAACAACTACGAAAGTTCTATTTTTATTAACGGAATGTTGAACTATCTCAACAGTTTTTTGAATATTCTCTGAATTGGCAACCGAAGTCCCTCCAAATTTTAATACGTACATAAGATGTAAAATTGATAATAAATAAAATAAGTTTGAAATAAACCAAAGAGTTCAACTTTTTAGTTTATATAGGCACTTGGCCCGACGGAGGTATATAGACGAAAACCCTAAAGGGTAATCGTTGTTGTTGATGTAATAATGATAGAAGATACCATAGAACTGCCCAACACTACACGTGTTAAATCAATTATATCATATAGTTTATTTTCTTTCATTATTTGCAAATATAGACAAAATATGATTTTAAAAAATATTTTTTATTCATTTTGTTAAAAAAACATCATTTTTAGTGATTATTCCATTTACTCCTTATTCCAAATTTACGATTCTGTAACATTATTAAACTGAATTGTAAATTTTGTTCCAGCTGAAGTATTTAATTCAATTTCTCCATCTATTTGATCGGTTAAAGAAATAACTAACTGCATTCCCAACGATTCTGTTTCTCTAAAATCTATTCTAGTAGGAAAACCTTGACCATTATCTTCAATGATTAAAATAACCTTTTTACCTATTTGATTTAACCCAATTTTAATAGCCCCTTTTTGATTATTTGGATAGGCGTATTTTAAAGAATTTGTTATTAATTCATTGATTATTAATCCACAAGGGATAGCTGAATCTAAATCTAAAAATACAGTCTCAAGTTCAAGAGAAAGATCAATCAATTTATTTTGGTTATACGATTGAAAAAGATTTGTAGCTATACTTCGTATATATTCAGAAAAATTAATTGTAGAAAAATCTTTGGTTTGATATAATAATTCATGAATTAAAGACATTGACCTAATTCTATCTTGACTGTTTTTCAATAGATCTAACGTCTGTTGATCTGAAATGGTTGAAGACTGTAAATTTAAAATACTTGAAATAATTTGAAGATTATTTTTTACTCGATGATGGACTTCTTTCAAAAGGATTTCTTTCTCTTCAAGGGATTGTTTAATTTGTACTTCATATATTTTCCTGTCTGTAATATTACTGATAAATAACACCAATCCTACCACCTGATCATCTAGATATTTTGGACCAACATGTGTAATAAAATAAGCTATATTACCTAACGAATCTGTTCCTTCCGTTTCATATTGAGCAGATTTTGCTCCATTAAATATACTTTCATGCGCTTTTTGAATTTCTTCATGATGTTTTTCATTGACAAATTCATATATGCTTTCGCCAACAATATCATCTTTTTCGAAATTACCTGAAACAAAATTAATGAATTGAATTTTTTGATCACGGTCTGTAATCATAATAATTTCAGGAGAAGTTTCGATAAGTGAACGGTATTTTTCTTCACTTTGCTTGATTTTATCTTCTGCTAATTTCCGCTCAGATAAATCCATATCAGACCCAGAAACTCGAATTGGTATATTGTTGGTATCACGTAAAATATACCCTCTTGATAAAATAGGAATATAATTTCCCTGCCTGTTAATTAATCGACATTCAATTTCATATGAAGTCGTGCCATCATTTAAAGCAATTTTAAAAGAATTTTCAACTCTTTCACGATCATCTGGATGAATATAATTAAGATATATACTTGGAATAAGTTCAATTTCATTGTCAATATAACCAAACATTGCCCACCATCTAGGAGAATAATAAAGTGTATCCTCAATTAAATCCCAATCCCACCAACCATCATTCGTTCCCGCTAGTACAAGTTGTAGTCGTTCTTCACTTTTCTGAAGATTATATTCCGTTATTTTTCTCCGTGTAATATCAAATCCATAACCTATTACTTGTTTTAATTCTTGATTGAAATTATAGATGGGAACCATACCTCTGAAAAATGTATTTTTAGAACCATCATCATTTGTAAATGTATTTTCCCATTCTTGAGGTTTTCCTTTCTCCTTTACTTCTAAAAAATTGGTTCTTAGAGTACTTAATTTTTCATTTTCTCTATTTATGGATTGGTTATAATTATAAGTATCTTTTCCTATGACATCTTTTCGAAGTTCTAAATCCTTTATAGCACTCGGGTTTACAAAAAGGTATTTATGATCTTTATCAAAAACAATAATTTCTGTAGGAATATTATTTAAAATACTTTCGTAAAATTCTTTTTGGTTTTCTAATTCTTTTTCAGCAAGTTTTCGATTTGTAATGTCTATAACTGTTGCTTGTAAAATTCTTTCACCTCCATAATTAAAAGCGGAAAGTAAAACTTCAGCTGGAAAAATTTTACCATTTGTATGTTTATGATCCCATTCGAATCGATTAATTCCTTTTTCAAATGCAATTTGAACCATTTCATTTGCCTTTTCAAATGAATTTTGACCATCAGGTTGAAATTCAGGAGAAATGTCAGAAGGGTGACACCTTGTGAATTCCGATTTTTCGATAAAACCAAATAACTCTAAAGTTCTAGGATTTCCATCAATAAAACCTTTGTCATTTAATAACATAATCGCATCATTTGAACCTGAATATATAGCTTCTAATTTATCTTTACTTTGCTGTAATTCTTCTTCTGCCTTTTTACGATCTGAAATATCCGTTTTTGTTCCTACAACACGTAATGGCTTTTTATTTTCATCCCTTACGATCACTTTACCTCTATCTAAAATCCATTTATAAGAATTATCTTTGCATAATACTCTATGTTCTGTAGAATAACTTGTTGTTTCTAATCTGAAATGGTTATTTAATTCTCTTGATACCATTTCAATATCATCAGGGTGAATCCGGTCAGTAAATAGTTCCAAAGAATTAATTATTTCATTCGATTCATATCCTAAAATTTCAGACCATCTTGTTGATCGATATATTTCATTCGATTCAAGATTCCAATCCCACATTCCATCCGTGCTCGCTTCAATTGCAAATTTCCATCTTTCTTCTTTTTGATTGATTTCATCTTTGGCCTTTTTCAATTCTTCACTTTCAGACGCAAAAGCGATATAATCAGAAATTGATTTCGTAAATGCTAATTCTGATGTTGTCCAATTTCTTTTTTCACCAACATGTTCATGACAAATAACACCTATGATTTGAATTCCTTTTTGGACAGGAATATCCAATAAAGAGCTAATATTATTATTTTTGAAATAGTGTTCTAATTCAAATAAAGAAGGGTGAGTAATAACATCATTGGCAAGAATATTTTTATTTTGAATTATTTCTTTATAATATATTCCACAATCGGATTTGAATAAAATACTTCCTTCCAAAAATTCATTAGTACTGAGTTTATAAATATATTCTGTCTTAAGATGATCTTTACCTAAAATCCAAAAACTGACCCTCTCACAATTCAACACTTCGGCAGTTTTAGTTAAAATTGTTTTTAATCTTTCATTAAAATCTAAATCATTTGGAAGTTTATTTAATTCTAAAAGTGTATTTTGATGATTTAATTTTTCAGCATTTTTCTGATTGTTTAATTTCTCAGCATTTTTTTGATTGGTAATATCTATAATATAACCATGACATATTACCGTTCCATCTTTTAGCAATTCAGGTTTTGAATTTCCTCTCAACCAACGTATATCATTTGATTTTAATATAATTCTAAAATCATGTTCCCAATTTGTCAATGATTTCATTGAATTATAAGTTGATGAAACTAATTCTTCTAAATCTTCAGGATGAACGCAATTTAATACATTTTCAGCATCCTTTAATACTTCTTCGGGGGTGATGCCGAATAAATCAATAACACCATTACTTACAAAAGGGAAAGTTGTAATATCATCTGTTGAAAGTTGAACTTGATAAATAACTCCTGGTACTTGGGATGCATGCCTTAATAAAAGAGTGTTTTTTTCTTCTTCTTTTAATTTGTTCTCGTTGTCTTTTCGAATCGTAATATCTTCAACCATACAAAGATGATATGGATTTTCAAAATCATCTGTATCAATAGGACTTATGGACATATCTACCCATACAATTGAACCGTCAGGACGAATATATCTTTTTGTTTGCTTGTAATTTAAAATGTCATCATTCAACATTTTATTCATATTATCCAAATCTTCTTGAATATCATCTGGATGGGTATAACTTTCCCAATTAAGTATCTTTATTTCTTCTTCATTTCTCCCTACAATTTCCGCATATTTTAGATTAAATTCATTTATTTGTCCGGTAATTGAATTGGCAACTGAAATTCCAAGTGGAGCTGTTTCAAAAATTGTCCGAAATCGTTTTTCACTTTTAGCTAATTCTCCTTGATTTTTCACTAATTCTTCAAATATTCTTTTGGTTTTTTTATCAAAAATAGATGTCATTATTGCTAACATACACGCTAAACCAATATAAGAAGTAGTAAGATAAACAGGGAATTGTTCGTTTGAAAGCTCATCTATTACAACTATTCCACTTATTTCAAATAGACCATAAACAGTTATTAATAAAATACTCAACAATAGCCATACTCTCGTTGAAATACCTTTTCCTAACATTAAAAAAGATGCCATTGGTAATAAAATGATCCATGCTAAAGTTGGTGAATGAATCCCTCCTGAGTAATATACATCAGATCCAAGACATAAATAGGCTATAATATTTCCAATGTTAACTGTTGCTTTATGACTAATCTTTTTCTTAATATAGAGGAATAATACAAATGACAAGGAAATTCCTGTCCCCATCATTATAAAAAATCCTTGAATACTGTCTAAAAAATAATTGTTAATAGAATAAATAAAAAAGAAACAAATGGCTGAGCATAAAAAATTTATTAAAATTGTTTCATCAAACAATTTTTGTCCCTCACTTTCTGATTTATATTTTATTATTGTTGAAAAGTCTAACATTGATTTTGTTTTCTCTTGATGGCTAATTTACTTTAAAATCATTAATTTGATACTCTCTTTGATGGAATACTGTAAAATATTAATCCCAAAAATATACAAATTGCTCCATACACTTCAATTTGTGTAAATATTTCGCCGTTATAAATATAACTAGAAATTGATGCAAATACAGGTTCTAATGAAAAAATCATCATTGTAAAAATAGTACTGACATATTTTTGAGCCCATACAGTAACGAAGAAGCAAAAGAAAGTGCCAACGATTCCTAAATAAAGTATTTCTCGTAAGAATCCTGTTTCAAATTGAATTACATTTCCTCTCGAATTCAGTCCTAAAGCTACAAGAGATACAATCGTTCCAAACAAAAACTGATAAAAAACCAAACTTAGAAAATCTGTTTTTCGTACATATATTCCCGATAAAATTATATGAATAGCACATACAAATGCTCCTATAAATGTTATTATATCTCCAGTATTATAAGTATTTGTTGTTCCTATATTAGTAAGAAAATAGAGGCCGACTACAATCACTGAAATAGATATAATTTGCTGTTTAGTAATTTTATGTTTTCCGAAAATAACAAGTATTAAAGGAACTATTATTACAGCTGAACTGGTGATAAAAGCACTGTGATTGGATGATGTAAATTTTAAACCTATCGTTTGTACAATGTAAATTCCAGCTAAGAAAAAGCCCAATATAAATCCTTTTTTAATTGACTTTTTATTTTTTAGAAGCTCTTTTTTTCTTGAAATAAAAATGTACATTAAAAGAATGAAAGTGGCAATTCCATTTCTAAAAGTTGATAAAAGGTATGGATCTATTTCAGTTGACACATTCTTGATTATGACAAAAGTACTTCCCCAAATCATGCAACAAACAAGTAAAGCAAGAATAGGTATTTGTTTTTTCATTTCAATCTATTAATATATAGACGAATTTACTGTTTTTATTTTATTATTTTTACTTTTAAAATTAGTTTTTAATCACATTGAAAAAAAACAGCACTCATTTCTGAATGCTGTCCTCAACGATATGGAGTTAGTCTTGTTCCAACATTGGTACAACTGTACCAGGTGTAGCAAGAGCATCTTTGATCTTTAGTTCTAATTCTAACATTAATTCTGGATTATCTTGAATTAGTTGTTTTACAGAATCTCTTCCTTGACCTAGTCTTGTTTCTCCATAAGAGAACCATGACCCACTTTTCTTTAAAATATTTAAATCAACTCCTAAATCAACTATTTCACCCACTTTTGAAATTCCTCCACCGTACATGATATCGAATTCAGCTTTTCTGAAAGGTGGAGCTAATTTATTTTTTACTACTTTGATTTTTACTCTATTTCCTATAATTTCATCACCGTCTTTAATCTGACTTGCTCTTCTAATATCAATTCGTACAGATGAATAAAATTTCAAAGCATTACCTCCAGTTGTAGTTTCAGGATTCCCGAACATAACTCCAATTTTTTCACGAAGTTGATTAATGAAAATACAACAACATCCCGCTTTATTGATTGATCCTGTTAATTTTCTTAACGCTTTTGACATTAAACGTGCTTGTAATCCCATTTGAGAATCACCCATTTCACCTTCAATTTCTGCTTTTGGTGTCAACGCAGCTACTGAATCTATTACGACTATGTCCACTGCTCCTGAACGAATCAAGTTATCTGCAATTTCTAAAGCTTGCTCTCCATTATCTGGTTGAGAAATCAGTAAATTTCCAATGTCAACTCCTAATTTTTGAGCATAAAATTGATCAAATGCATGTTCTGCATCAATAAAAGCCGCAATTCCACCCGCTTTTTGACATTCTGCTATCGCATGAATTGCCAACGTTGTTTTACCAGATGATTCTGGGCCGTATATTTCTACTACTCTTCCTTTTGGAAAACCGTTAATTCCTAAAGCTAAATCCAACGTAATTGAACCTGTTTGAATAACTTCAATATCTGTCAATGGTGCATCTCCTAATTTCATTACGGTACCTTTACCAAATGCTTTGTCTAATTTCTCCATTGTTAATTGAAGAGCTTTTAATTTGTCTGCGTTTACTTCTTTAACTGCCATATCGTTTTTTTTTATTTCGAACATAGGATGATCGTTTGCATCTTAAATTCGAAGGTTACTAATTTGGGTCTTTCTAATTATCATATTCAAATAATTTTGAAGGACTCTTATTTGTTTTATTTTTTACAAAGGTGCAACCATTAGTACGTAATCTATTTACGTTCTTCTGAATTAATTTTAAATAAATCTAAAATTTCTTCTGCATGCGCTTTTGTTTTTGGTTTTTCAATGATTGAAACTATGATTCCTTTTTCATTTATAAGAAACGTCGTTCGATGAATTCCATCATACGTTTTACCCATAAATTTTTTCAGTCCCCATACTCCAAATGATTTAATGACATTTTTATCTTCATCAGCCAATAAAGGAAATGGAATTTGTTGCTTTTCAATGAAATTTAAATGTGATTTTTCAGAGTCAGCGCTAACTCCTATTATCTGAATACCTTGTTTCATTAATTCTGCGTAATTATCGCGAATATTACATGCTTGATTGATGCAACCAGGTGTTTGATCTTTTGGGTAAAAATAAACAACCCATTTTTTACCTTCAAAATCAGTTGAGTTGAAATCTTTTCCATTTTGATCCTTGCTTTCAAAATGTGGTGCTTTGTCCCCAACTTTTAAAAATTTTAAATTGCTCATTATTTAAACGTTAATTTGACTAAATATTAATCAAATGTAAATCTAATATTTGAATTAACAATCGATTTACATATTTTTTTTAAAATAAATTAGTTTTTTATCTTGTGATCCACATCAACAATTTAAAATAAATGGTTGTAATACAGATTAATATACCTGAAAACTAACTAAAAACTCATTGAGTTTGCTGTAATTATTTAAGTCAAGTAGTTCAATCTATGCATCACAAGTGAATTTCTAATCCGAAGTTATCATTATTAAAATGACTTAAAATTAATAAGAAATTAATCTTATTTTTTTTAGGCTATTCGTTCTTTTTTTAGTAATTTCAATTTAAATATAAAATCCTATTATTATGTATGGAATCGTAAATAAAGCAATACAAAGCTTAGTCATTGAAAATTTTGGACAAGCTAATTGGGATAAAATTAAAACAAAAGCAGGAGTAGTTGATAATATATATTTATCTAATGATTCATATCCAGATGAAGATACATTTTCTTTAGTTGTTGCTGCTTCTGAGGTGTTAAACATTACTCCTGACCAAGTTTTGATAGCTTTTGGTGAACATTGGGTTTTAAAAACAGGAATGGATCATTACGGTGCATTGCTCCAAAGTGGAGGCAATAATTACAAAGAATTTATGGTCAACCTTCCCAATTTTCATAGCCGTGTTATGCTCATTTATCCAAATATAACACCGCCAGAATTTAGTGTATCTGTATTAGATGACAAAACCATTCAATTAAAATATTACTCAAAACGATCAGGTTTACAATATTTTGTTTATGGTCTTATACAAGGGATAGGTAAAATGTTTAGTGTGGAAACTACAATAGAAATAGTAAAATCTAAAAATGAAACCTGTGATCACGATGAATTTACTATTCAATGGAGAAATCTATAATTTATGGAGGAAATATATTCTAAAATATCTAAAAATAATTACAACACTATTTTCCCGTTTCATTTTATAATTGATAAAAATTTAAAAATTATTCAAGCTGGTAATGGATTGTTAAAGGTTTTACCGAATGTCATTGATAATTTTTTGAACGATATATTCATTGTAAAAAGACCATTTTCGATCACTTATGAATTCGATAAAATTATTCAATTTTCGAATCAAGTTTTTATCTTAGAATCTAAAAACACCAATTTACTTTTTAGAGGGCAAGTAATTCACATAGAAGACAATGATTTAATAATTTTCATTGGTTCTCCTTGGATTTTAAATGTAGACGAATTAAAAAAATATGGCCTTTTAATAACAGATTTCGCAATGCATGATACAATTCCTGACATGTTACAAGTGATGAAATCTCAAGAAATGGACATGAAAGACATGAAACTATTGGTTTTAACTTTAAATGAACAAAAAAGAAACCTAAAAGAAAGTTACAATCATCATTTACTACAATATTCTATTTCACAAATTTTATTATCTACCCTAAGCATTGAGCACACTATTGAAAATGTAATTAAATTGATGTGTGAATGCCTCTCATTTAAATGTGGATCCTTTT
>Ga0209515_10003412_pt1 | contig 22834 bp, 29 predicted proteins | sample Subgroupgradi54m_FD_187454 | JGI IMG/M metagenome (GOLD analysis project Ga0209515, IMG submission 187454) | Subsurface groundwater microbial communities from S. Glens Falls, New York, USA - GMW60B uncontaminated upgradient, 5.4 m (SPAdes)... ... | reverse complement strand
TATTTATTCCTGCATCAAATGTTCGGGAGTCTATCTGGCAATCAGAAGCAGTAATGCTTCCACCACCCCCGCCACCAGAAGTTTGCGTGGGTACTGGTGTGGTTGTCGCCTGAGGTTGGGGTGTTACAGTCGGGGTTAATCCACCTCCTCCACCAGAAGGGATATCTGTTGGTATTGGAGTCACTGTTGCCTGCGCACATAATATAGGATTATTGCATTGAGATGTTGTATATGCCCATGATGATGCACCTGAATTACAACTTCCGCCATAACCAGATTGACATCCTCCCGGATTTGCCCACCAGCAACCTGCTGCGCCTGTGCAAGAATTACAATCGCCATTTGACGAACATGTATCCTGCGCATAGGCTTTTTGGATAATACTTTTATTTTCTACTAATGGAAGACTTGCCTGAGTGGTATTCCAGTTATCGGGAAAACCTATATTTAAAAATATATTTGGGTCTGCTGTGGTAGTAATAATAGGACCATCTATTGCTCTATTAGAAAATGCTACAGTTCCGTTTGGACCTGCATGTTGCTGGGTGTTTGTCTGGTTTTTTAACACAGAAAGTGTAAGGGGGACGGAAATGGCAATAACTAAAATGGCAATAATACCAAGAGTGCGGGTGTACCCGGCAACGGCAAGGCGGTTCCATAACTGTTTAAACGGGTGCTGTGGCGATGCCATGCCATTTATATTATATTCCATAGAATACGACGTATATTCAGAATAATGGAAATGGGGAGAAAGTGTCAAGAGACAATCTTGATTTAGACATTCTTGATTGGGTCACGTAAGAAACGAAAGAATGGATTTGATAAATGTATGAAAATCGGAAAGATTTTCTTTTAGATTATGCAATAACTGATCATAATCAATTTCGACATAATCATGAATAAGAATATTTCTAAATCCTGCTGCTTTAGAAAAACGCGTTGCAAAATCGTTATCGATAATTCCTTCTTTTCCAATAATTTCTAATGCTTCCTTTGCAGTTGCAGGCGTTGGCAACCGTTGATCAGAAATAACAAGCTCTGCAATATCAATACATGCTTCTATTGCAAGTTGCAAATAGCGCTCTATTGCTCCTCGTTTTATTGGATCTTTTTGCAATTCTACCAGTGTAATGTTTTGCAAGCTCTCCAGAGTTGTACGGTATTCTTTAAGTTTTTCTATACGCAAGTAAATCTTATCTATTGCGTCATGCTGTAACTCCATAATCCTCCTTTAAATACTGTAATCCTAAACGAATATGTCTTTGTAAATAATATTGCCTGTCAAAATACTCCGACAGCACATGGCTTTCAAAGATAATTCTTTCTTTATTATTTCGCACAAAAATTTCTTTGTGATGTTTTATTGCTTCAAAACGCATAAAAGGGGAAGCCATAGACAAATCAACAACGTCTACAAAATCTGTTTTTAAAAGCTTACTTATATCCGCAATAATTTTTGTTCGCAAAGAAAATTTTTCCGAAGCCGAAATAGTAGAAGAAAAAACCACGCCAATATCTATATCCGAATACGGTTTAGTGTTGCCACCTGCTTGAGAACCAAAAAGATATACCAAATTTACAGGAGTATCTGCAAAATATACCTCTAATCTGTTTATATGCATATTCATATACTATAAGTATACATAATGTGCTTATCATGCGCAATATTGATAAGAGGTACAATTTATACCTGTACTTCTTTTTTCTTTGCAGTAACGCGGCCACCTTGCCATTGACCTCTATAAAGGTTCCCACCGCCTTTTACTTCGGAAAATTGTATATGCACAAATCGGGCACCCATTTCTATTTCAACTATAGCGGAACCCTCATTTTTTAACCCAAACGTAAGCCCACCACAATACCCGGGGGGTACATTACCTGCGCGAATAAATAACCCCGAACGATATGTCGTAGATCGGGGAGTAATACTAGCCGTGAGGTTGTCAGGCATATTAACACTTTCGACCGTCTTAACTAAATAAAAATCGCCAGGTTTTATCTTGATACTTGCAGTTTTTCCCTCTTCATATTGTTTAACTAATGTTACTTCTGGCGTATGTCTTTCTGTAATACCAAGAAACGCTCTGCCTTTTATTATGTAGAATTCGCCCAAGCGCAAATCAAACCCAGCTCCTTCGGGATTTGTTAATTCTCGCTCTGACAAGTTTTCGACAAGTTTTTGTTTTTTAACTAACTGCAATAATAGTTTCGGTCCTAACACCATATCTTATGTAATCTCTCCAATTATTTCTTCTGTAACTTCCTTTACAGGACGTTCTCCATTAACAATGACAAACTCAGTTGGAAATTTGGTAACCAGCCAATCATACCCTTCTATAATTTTTGCCAGTTTTCCTTCTTCTTCGTAAATTTCTTTCTTTTTTTCTTCTTTTTCTATACGAGACAACGCAGTTTGTAAAGTTACTTTGAGGTAAAACGTGCAGTCTGGCACAATAAATTGGTGATACATAGACAAAATGCTTTGGGCAATTAAAAACGCATTTAAATCCTGTTCTCCTTTGTTATATTTTCCCCCAGTTTTATCTAAAATACCATACACAACAGCTGACCAAAAACACCGATCAGAAATAACAATTGTCCCAACTTTCAGAGCTGGTTCAATAACTGTTTCGTGGTGCATAGACCGATCTGCAGAAAATAAATACTGCATGGCAACTGCGGGTAGCGTTACTTTTCCATAGAGTGCTTTTTGGACAATGTCGCCAATTAGTCCTTCCTTTCGTGGTTCTCGAACGGCAATAACTTTTTTGCCCATGTGTTCAAAATGCGCGCGGAGTTTTTCGACCTGTGTTGTTTTACCGCTGCCATCGACGCCTTCTAAGACAATGTATTTCCCAGGGTGTGGATTGCGTTTTAGGTCTATGTCGAAATCCAGATGATATTTCATTTTTCCTCGTGGATTCTGCTTTCTTCCGGCCCAATTTGCCCAACATATTTGGCACCTTTTTTTGTTGTGTATGGGTTTATTGCAGGGGAAGATAATTCTTCAAACGTCATGGCACAAATCCGCATCCCTGGATACAGCGCAACTGCAATTCTTCCCATATTTCCAAGTTCCAATACTGCGTTGCCGTCCCATCCTGGTTCAAAAACGCTGGCTGTGGAATGGACAACAATACCCAATCGTCCCAAAGACGACCTGCCTTCCAGTCTTCCCAGTAAATCTGGCGCGATCGTAATACGCTCAAGGGTAGATGCTAATACAAAATCGCCTGGTTGCATAATAAGTTGCTCGGTATTAGGAATTTTTACTTCCCGGGTTATTTCGTTGCTGTAATCTTTTTTGGAAGGGTCAATATAGGGTCGTTTGCTATGTTCAAAAACCCGAAACGAATTGCCTAAGCGAAGATCTATAGAACACGGGCCAAGTTGGGTTTTTAGATCTAAAGCGGGGGAAATACTAATTCGTTTACTTTTTAGCGCTGCCTTAATATCTTTGTCAGACAAGACCATATTGTGAGTATAACAAACTTACCCGCAAAAATACATATTGATTGCTTATTGGGTTATTGGTAGTATTGTCTCGTGTCATTCCGACAAGACGGTGGATCTCATAAGAACGAGATTGCGGATCGGAGTCCGCAATGACAAAAAGAAAATATGAAGCATCCGGAATATCAATACTTAAATCTTCTCCAAGATGTTCTCGATAACGGTGTTAAAAACGTGGATCGGGGGACAAAAGCGGTGTCGTATAGCGTGTTTGGCAGGCAAACACGGTATGACTTGGTACAGGGGTTTCCATTACTTACAACAAAAAAAGTGTACTGGAAGGGAGTGCTCCACGAATTGTATTGGTTTATGTCGGGGCAGACAAATATTAAGTATTTAGTTGATAACAACGTGCATGTTTGGGATGATTATCCATATAAAATATATGTCAAAAGTCAAAAGTCAAAAGTCAAAATGACCAAGGAAGAATTTATTGAAAAAATTAGAACGGATGAGAAATTTGCAAAAGAACATGGGAATTTGCCTCGGATTTATGGAGAAATGTGGAGGTCTTGGCCGACCCGCAAAGGCAAGGGTATCGACCAACTGCAGTGGGTAATAAATGAGTTGACAGACGACCCGTATGCCAGGAATGCAATTGTCACTTCGTGGAACCCGGAATATTTATATACCATGGCAACACGGGAAGACACATCGTATTTTCCCATTTGCCACAATATGTACCAGGTAAGCATTAAAGATGGCAAACTCAATTTACAATTGTATCAACGAAGTGCAGATATGTTCTTGGGTGTACCATTTAATATTGCAAGCTATGCATTGCTTACAATTATTCTGGCGCAAATATTGGGGTATAAACCTGGGGAATTTATACATACATTTGGGGACGCGCATATTTACGAAAATCATGTAGAGCAAGCAAAAGAACAATTAAAACGAAAACCAAAACCGTTTCCAAAAGTTACACTCGATAAATCCATAAAAACTATCGACGACTTCCGCCCGGAACTGGTTACCCTCGAAAATTATGACCCGCACCCACTCCTTAAAGGCGATCTAACCATTGCCGGCGGCTTTTTTGAAAAGACCTCTTGACAGATGTATACATCTAATGTATATTCATATTATGATTAGAACGCAATTGTATCTTGACGAAGATATCCATAAGTATTTAACTATTCTTGCCAAACTGGGAAGGGAATCCATGGCAAAAGTAGCAAGAGATATATTAAAAGAAGGAATAGAAAAGAAAAAATCTCTTGACAAAACAGGAAGTGGAGTAATACAAAAGATTTTAGCTATTAAAGCCACTGGAGGACCAAAGGATCTTTCTAAAAATCTAGACCATTATATATACGGCGGTTCTGAAAAGACATGAGTAAACCTCTTGCTGTTTTTGTTGATTCGGACGCGTTTATTGCCCTTGCAAAAGAAGACGACTCCAATCATAAAAAAGCAAAGCAAATTTTTGAGCATCTCCAAAAAAAATCTGTTACGTTTATTACATCAAATTACGTTTTCTCAGAAGTTATTACGGTACTTTCTTAAAGAGTAAACCACCAAACTGCTGTAGCGTTTATAGATGCTATGCGGTCAGATGAAAATATGTTTTTCATTGCTCATATCTCGGAAGATATTCAAGATAAAGCAGTTGCAGTTTTTAAAAGGCAAACGTCTAAAAATGTCAGTTTTGTTGATTGTGTAAATATTGCTTTTATAAAAGTCAAACAACTGGACTGTATTTTTAGTTTTGATACGGCTTACAAAAAAAACGGCATACGTCTTTTGGAAAAAGGACTATTGACATAATATATTTTGCTGGTATTATAAATATGCATTTCCATGATGACGAATCTTAAAAAAACCGATCCCAGTATTTACGCAACTATCAAGGGAGAAGAAAATCGTCAAAAGCATGGTATGGAACTGATTGCCTCGGAAAATTATGTTTCTCCATCTATTTTAGAAGCATTAGGAAGTGTATTTACAAACAAATATTCAGAAGGGTTTCCTGGAAAACGGTATTATGGCGGGCAAACATATACAGACGCCGTCGAATCCCTTGCAATTGACCGGGCAAAAAAATTGTTTCGCTGCGATCATGCAAACGTCCAGCCGTTATCGGGTGCACCTGCAAACATTGCTGTGTATTTTGCCTGGCTTAATCCCGGAGACACAGTGCTTGGCATGGATCTAACCCATGGTGGTCATTTAACACACGGGAGCCCCGTAACGTACATGGCAAAGTTGTATAACTTTGTCCGGTACAAAATGAAGGATGTCGAAACCGGAGAAATCGATTACGACGAAATACGCAAAGTTGCCAAGAAAGAAAAACCAAAAATTATTTTAGCCGGGTTTTCGGCATACCCCAGGGAATATGATTATGCAAAAATGTCTGCGATTGCGAAAGAAGTTGGGGCAATTGCAATGGCAGATATGGCTCATATTGCAGGGTTAATTGCTGCGGGGATTTTAAAAAATCCATTCGATTATGGGTTTAATGTAATGACAACCACCACACACAAAACTCTGCGTGGACCCAGAGGAGGGATGATCCTTTCAAAAGGCACGGTTGGGAACCCATTAAAGCAGGTCGAAAAAACCATAGATAATTTACCGACGCTTATTGACCGATCGGTATTTCCCGGATTCCAGGGTGGCCCACACATGAATACTATTGCAGGAATTGCCGTAGCGCTTGGGGAAGCAAGCAAGCCAAGCTTCAAAATATATGCGAAACAAATTGTAAAAAATGCAAAAGCAATGGCACAGGAACTTATGGATTTGGGCTGTAAGCTTGTGACAAATGGCACAGACAATCATTTAATGGTTGTTGATTGCATAACATCTTTTGGCGCAAATGGGAAAGAAATAGAAAATCTCTTAGACACTGTCGGGATAACGGCAAGTAAAAGTACTATTCCAGACGATACGTTACCACCGTATTCGCCAAGCGGTCTTCGACTTGGAACACCGGCTATGACAACCCGCGGCATGAAAGAAAAGCAAATGAAACAAATTGCCCGTTGGATTGTGAATGCTTCACAAAGCAAGGCAGATAAAAAAACAATTAAAAGAATTAAAAAAGAAGTCACAGAACTGTGTTTGCAATATCCCGTACCGGGAATAAAATAATAGATCCTCTTTATCTATGGCATCAATTCATGAAACACCAGAAAGAAGAGGAAGACCTAGCCAAAAAGTAGAATGGGGAACACCAGAAGATTATTTGCCTCCTGTTTTGCCAGATGAAACACGCAGACTCTTAACCGAATTTGGTCTTGATCCGTCCTGGCAGATGATTGAAGAAGTTTATATTGCCAATGACAATACAAGAGCAGTTGGTGTCTATCGAGTTATTGCAGAAAGATTTAAAGGACATCTTATAGGCAGTCCCATGTTTCAAGGAGTGTTAAATCCAGAAGCAGCAGCACAAACGTGGATTGTGTGGAGTATGAAAAATGGGGAAATGACCCCTGACCAAACTGGTTTGTTTGCAGGAATAGATGGATTTGTATTTAGACGACCACTTTTACCTGGAACAACTGCAAATTTTGGCATTGTAAAAACAGATACCCCAAACAGATTATATACTCAAGTAATGGTAGGAGGACATGTTTTAACCGATGGGTATATCGAAGCAGCAATAGTCAGCAAGGAAGATGCAGAGCGCAGAAGACAGCAAGCGCAAAGGCAGCAGGATAGATCTATCCCTCTTTTCCCTTTTCAGGAATAACTTATTTCTTCCTTAAAGCCAACTTTTGTTTGTGGAATTTTGTCAGTTATTATATTTGCCAGCTAGGAAATTTTTGCCTCTCAAAAGATTCTTGAAACTGCTGCGGGCCCATAAGCCTTCCTCTCATGCCTGTGATTGTCGCAACAGGATCGGGATCATACGATAAAAATGCATGTGCGTCTGCCACTATATGTTCATTGCGTGCGCCCCTTCGTTTAACAACAGCAATTATGTAAATTTTTTCTCCATGAAGAAGTGGAAATTTAGAAGAAAACTCTGCATTTTTGGCTCCCTGAAAAATTACCTTATGATCTTGTTCCAGTCCGTCCAGAGCTATGACACCGGCGGTTTGCTGCATAGCATGAAAAAGTTGTGCAGCTTCAAGTTGTTTTTGGTCGGCATGCGCCTGTTCGGCAAATCGTGTGCGGAGTTGTCTAAAACTTGCAGCTTTTGTATCTCCAAGCATAATATCTATGTCACTTACGACAATGTTGTCTTCCCGGCCAAGTATTTTTATAACAAATTCGGGTTTTTGGTCCGGAAAGATAAATCGAAAGAATTTTTCTGATCCAAGTCCTTGTATATGCGAAACAATACTGGGATTGTTTGTATGTATTCTTTCTGCGTCACCAAGGAGGTCGTTTGCTATGTGAAGCAGTCTGTTTGGAAGCACTACCGGGGTTGACGGGTCGTAATCGCGGGTATGTTCTGGAGTCATAGAAAACGGAACATGCAGTTCTATACCTGGTTGTACCGACACGTCTGGGGGAAAAGAATAAGGATAAATACTACCATCAATTATACTGTCATTAACTTTAACTGTGCCGATACCAATTGTCGAATCTTGTCTCGAGTTAGGAGGTTGTCGAAGAATAGACAAGTTACTAATTAAAATTGCCCGATCGGCATAGTACTTGGTAAGTGTTTCTCTTGGATTTTTTGCACGTTCCGGATGTATAACATAGCCGCGGCTAGATTCATATTGGTTTGCCATATACTTTTCTGTCTCGGAGCATACCATAGGGCAGGGGCAAAGTCAAAGCGGGTGGTTACGCGGCGAATCGCATACCTTGTTCTTCTATCCGTTGTTTGCCAAGTTGGACAAAAACATTTGCATTATACAACCCTGAACCTGTTGCATGTATGCGGAACCAAGAACGCAATATTGCCATTCTATGACGTCAGTCTTTACGCTGCAAGGGCAAGGTCAAGGTTTTCTTCAAACATTTCGATTGTTTCTTGCGATGGCATAATTTCCAAAACAGCGCCTGCTGCAAACATGCCTGTGCCAAATCCTATGACAACCATTTTTGTTCCTGGTTTAATTCTTCCTTCCGAATTTGCCCGTGCCCATGCTCTTATCGCTGATCCAGAAGAAGAGTTTCCCTTTTCTGCATCTTTAATAACCTTGTCCTCATGTGATCCCATTGCTTCTGCCAATGCGTTAACTGTTGTACCTGTTGGTTGATGAGGATTAATAAGATCTATGTCATTCATGGTCATGCCTGCTTTTTCTACAACATAAATAATGCAAGATGGAATGCGTCTTACTACAGTCTTAAACACCCTAGAACCATTTTGAGAGAATATTTGCGAATTAACTACTCCTTGAGGCGGTTCATAAATATACGGTTCGCGTACACTTAGCAAGCCTTCATCAAACGGCGTGGTAATAGTATCGTGCTCTTCAGGAAAGGGAAAATTTTCTCTACTGTGAATAACAAAATCAACTCCATAAGTAAATACAATTGCAGATCCCTGATCCGAAAAAACAGCTCCATCAAGAACTGGATTTTCTTTTCCATCTCCCTGGTCTTCCAGTTTTTCCACAAATCTGGAATAATCTTCTCCAGATGCAATAACTACGCGTTTGCCCCAAAATGCTTTTTCATTTTCTTTGATATAGGTAAGTGCTCTACCAAAACCTGCACAGGCAGCATAGATTGGCATAGATAATTTTTTATCTACATTTTGCAAATTAAGTTCTTGCTCAAGTGCAGCTATTTCGTCTTGTCCTGTTGGTCTTGTTGTTAAAAAAATAATTGCATCAACGTCGGTGCTACCCTGCAATGCGTCTTTAGAGGCTTCTCGTGCCATAAAACCTACAGTTTCATGTTCTGCTGCGCGGAATCTTGTTTCTATGCCAATTGTTTCGAGCACACGTTCTTCTGTCAGAGGCCCCCTTCTTGTCACGATACCAAGGTTTCCTATATATTTGTTCGTAATTTCTTCTTGAGCATAATGAATGCCAATAGAAATGCCAGAACCTCTTTCTGTTTCAAGAGGCTGGGACTGATCCATTATTTGTGTGGGAAGGCTATCTGCTTCAATTCTTCGTGTCATCTTTGTTTATTCTGGCGTAGAATAACACATTCTGAGGCTGGAAGTCAATTTGTGAAAAGCGTGCTATAATGCAGATGTTTTATGGGTCAATATCATTTAAGAATATACAATAGAAAAAAAAGATTTGTGAGAAACAGAACGCTTGATTCGCAAACCGCTGAAGAGCTCGTTTTGTTTAAAAGAAATGTCGAAGGTCGAGTGTTGACTAGAAATGAAAAGGGCGGATTGTTAGAAGATCAGGAAACAGGTCTTGGACATGAATCTCGAATTAAGAATAGGAAGTTTAGGCCTGCTTTCAAAATAGGTGTTCGTTTAGTTGAAGAAAGACCGTTTTTTTCTGGCGAGGTAGTTATTCCAAGAATTGATACTTTTTTCCCGACAGATACAATGCAGAAACCAGATTCATGGACTTTAGAGATGCAAAGAATTAGGCAGGGAGAGATTGGTAAAAATGCTCCGCGACCATCAGGAAGTAGAGAGCGAAGGTAAGCTGATTGCTTTTTTGCTTTGGCAGTGGTAATATTCGTGATTACTGGAGAACTTTATGGGAGATAGACCTAGCAGACCAAGTAGAAAAGTATCAAAACCAAATGCGCCAAAAAGAGCGTCTGTACCACAAGCGGATTCTCCTTCTGTGTCGGAATTACAACAAAGCGTTTCTCCGGGAATCATAGACAGGCTTACAGAATTAGCCGGTAGGGCTGGAACTATTTTCCAAAGAAAACCAGTAGCTCCAATTGCAGAACCGACCTCTCGAGTAGAAGTACTTGCTGATTTGTCAGCTTTACGAATGGCTATTGTGGAAGGAAAACTTATTCCAGAAGGTTTGGATACAAAAATAACGGGAGATCCAGGTTTTAGAGCAGCAGAGGTTCTAGAGACGGTTGTAGGTGCTTTTGACATGCGACGAAACTTAATTGGTGGATCTTCGGCTAATTTTGAAATACCAGGTCCTTCCATGCGGGGAAAAGAACGGGCATAATACTTTTTCTCTTCATTGTATTTTTGTTTTGCATCTGCTAAAATACATATTTATTACACACATCCTGAATAGAATCCTGATTGGCATATGCTGATTTACCAGGATGGATGGAGCCACCTGCGCCAAGGTTTCGGTGGCCGAAGAAGGATTTTAGTATGAGAGAAATTACACTGGAAGAATTATTAGAAGCTGGGTGTCATTTTGGGCACCAGGTAACACGGCACAACCCCAAATCCCGCGATTTTGTTTTTGAAGCCCGCGACAACATACACATTATTGACTTGGCAAAAACCAAAGAAGGACTGGAAGCTGCTGGCGCTTTTGTTAAAAAGTTGGCACAAAATGGTGGCACAATTATTATGCTTGGGGCAAAAAGGCAAGCCAGGGTTATTTTGGCAGACGAAGTACAACTCGCAAAAGATAGCGGTGTGGATGGTATGTTTGCTGTGACAAACCGGTGGATTGGTGGAACCCTAACCAATTTTTCCGAAGTATCAAAAAACTATAAAAAGCTTGCCGATTTAACCAGATTTCTAAAAACAGACGAAGAACGTTCCCGATATACAAAAAAAGAAATAGGGTTAATGGAACGGGATAGAAATAAGCTTATTAGTTTTTATGGCGGGGCAAGCGACATGAAAAAAATTCCAGACGCTGTGTTTATTATAGACACACATTTGGAAAATTTGGCAGTACGGGAAGCACACGCAATGCATGTGCCAACCGTTGGTATTGTCGACACAAATGCAGATCCAACAATTATAAACTATCCAATTCCAGCAAACGACGATGCGGTAGGATCACTCAAACTAATTATTGGGTATATTGTGGATGCATGGATAGAGGGATGGAAGAACCAGGAATTAGGAATTAAGAATAAGGAATTAGGGGAAAAAGAAGAAAAGAAAGAAGAGAAGACCGCGGAGCCAGAAAAAAAAGTAGAAAAGAAGAAGGTAGCGAAGGAAAAAGCAGCTGTAAAGAAACCAAAGAAGAAAAAAGAAAAGGTGTAGTGTCATCCTGGGGAGCCGTGCGACTCCAGGATCCGGATTCTGGACAAAGCCAGAATGACGATAATACTATGGCAGTAGATATAAATCTTCTCAAAAAACTTCGAACAGAAACGGGCATTTCTTTAGCCGATTGTCGAAAGGCGTTGGAAGAATCCTCAAATGATATTGCAAAAGCAAAGGAATGGCTGCAAAAGCATGGCATAGAAAAAGCCGAGAAAAAGTCGGATCGGGAAACGTCGCAAGGAATAATTGAAAGTTATATTCATCAAAATGGCCGGGTAGGTGCAATGGTAGAAGTTTCGTGCGAAACAGACTTTGTTGCCAGAACAGATGACTTTAAACACGTTACCCACGAAATCGCCATGCAGGTAGCGGCAATGAATCCAAAAGATGTGGATACTCTCCTCAAACAAGAATACATTCGGGATTCTTCTAAAACAATAGAAACTTTAATTAAGGAAGTTATTGCTAAACTTGGCGAAAACATTGTGGTCAAGAAATTCCAAAGGTTTGAACTAGGAAAATAAAACATTTACAAAGATTATTTCCTCGAAGATTTTTTGGTTGGGAATTTGGCAAGAAAAATAAAAAACAGCAGAATTGCTATAAGAAGTAATGCTGCACCTATATTAATTCTTGTTGCAAGATCAGTTAAGTCTGTCATAATTCTTTCAGTAATTTTTCTATACTGATTGTTAATCTAATAAATAATATAGCTAGTATGAATGACATTGTCAATGCTCGAATATCTTGCACAGTGAATGGAAGCAGTAATAATCCTGAAGCTACGTTTGAGCAAATTGTTGAAATAACTCGTAGATGATAATCATGTAGTTCGATTGACATCAATTTGACTATACTGTATGCTTGCAATAATTGTCAAACAATTTTTATCTGTTATGAATTTGGATGAAATAAAAAATAAAATGGGCAAGGCCATAGAGGTTTTGAAAAACGATGTTGCGACTATTCGTACTGGTCGCGCAACTCCTTCTTTAGTTGAAAACATTTCACTCAGCGTCTACGCAGGTACTGCACGGATGCGGGTTATGGAACTGGCAACCATTGGCACGCTGGATTCCCAAACACTTGTTTTAACGCCGTTTGATAGCACCATTATTGGCGAAATCCAGAAAGGAATCCAGGAAGCAAATGTTGGTTTACAGCCGGTTGTAGATGGAAAAATAATCCGCATATCTATTCCACTTTTGTCAGAAGAACGCAGGCAGCAGCTAATTCATTTAATGAAGCAAAAGCTGGAAAATGGCAAAGTAATGGTTAGGCAAGTAAGGCAAGAGGGGATGCACGATATTAAAAAACCCTTCGACTCCGTTCAGGGCAAGCAGGTGCTTTCTGAAGATGATACGTTTCGTCTGGAAAAAGAAATGCAAAACATAACAGACGAAGCAATTGCAGAAATCGATAATTTGGGAAAACATAAAGAACAAGAATTACTACAAATATAAAATCCAAGAACAAAATTTAGAACGGATGCTGGACAAGCCAGCATGACGTCATTCTGGGGAGCCCCGATTGAATCGGGGCGACTCCAGAATCTCTTTCAAATTTAGGAATTATGATTCTTACATTATTAGTTTTTCTTATAATCCTTAGTCTTCTTGTATTAATTCACGAATTAGGGCATTTTTTGGTGGCAAAAAAACTTGGGATAAAAGTGGAAGAATTTGGGTTTGGATTTCCACCCCGATTGTTTGGCATAAAACACGGCGAAACGCTTTACTCAATCAATTTGCTTCCGATCGGAGGTTTCGTCAAACTTTATGGTGAGGATGAGGCAGGAGGGGGAAGTATCAAGATTCAAGATTCAAGAATTAAGATTCAAGATAAAGATAGGGCGTTTTTTGCAAAGACGCCGTGGCAGCGGGCAACGGTCGTTATTGCCGGAGTTGTGATGAATTTTATTTTGGCGAGTATTATTTTTTACGTGTATTTGGGTATGCAAAATTTTACCACAGAAATTCCACTTATTGGGTCTCATACATTTTTTGGGGTTAATCATCAAAAGGTAGAACAAATTATTGTGGACGGCGTTTCCAAAAACTCTCCCGCAGAGCAGGCAGGAATGCAGCTGTTTTCGGAAATAACGTCACTTAATGGTAAAAAGATAACAAGCAGTTCTGAGTTTTTGGATACGATAAACACAAGTAAAGGAAAAGCAATAACTGTTTCCTGGAAAGATTTAACAACACAAAAAACATACAGCAAAACGCTTACTCCCAGAATTAATCCTCCCAAAAACCAGGGAGCAATTGGAGTAAAGTTTTATTTGGCAGAAACGGTACGATTAACGTATAAAACATTTACCCAAAAACTTTTCTCTGGCATGGTTCACCCGATTAATTTAATGTTTTACAATTTTTCGATTATGAAAACACTTATTGCTGCTGCGATTGCACAACATTCCTCGACGCCTCTAAATGGAGCAGTGTCGGGGCCGGTTGGGATTTATTCGGTTGTTGGCAAAATTATGGAACTGCCCATAAAAGAACGAATTTTACAAATATTAAACCTTGCAGGATTACTTTCTATTTCCCTTGCATTTTTTAATGTGTTGCCAATTCCTGCACTCGACGGAGGAAGACTCTTTTTTATACTATTTGAGGGTGTAACGGGCAAAAAAGTGCCGGAAAACATAGAAGGAAGAATTCATTCTATTGGCATGATGGTTCTAATGGCATTTTTGGTTTTTATTACGTTTCAGGATATATCGCATTTGTTAAAATAGAAGTTGTCATTGCGAGGGACTCGCCTCGCTGAAGCTTTGGCGAAGCGGGCCAAAGGAAGCGCGGCAATCTCTTTTTGTCATTCCCAACTTGATTGGGAATCTATATAGATAATTTCTGGATTCCCGCCTTCGCGGGAATGACATGGATGGAGGGAATAAATGAAAAAGATATATGACATTTCCATGCCATTATATAGCGGTATGCTTGTGTGGCCGGGGGATCCTGGTGTTAGTATAGAAACAACTGCGAAAGTAGAAAAAGACGGAGTAGCGCAGTCGCGTCTTTCTTTTGGTAGCCACACAGGGACACATATCGATGCGCCAAAACATTTTGTTGCAGGTGCGACTGGAATCGATCAAATTCCACTTGAAAAACTTATTGGAGAGTGCGTTGTTGTTGACCTAACAGGTATCGATCATAAAGAAATTGTGGTTTCGGATATTTCTCATATAAAAATTGGCAAAGGGTCAAGGATTCTTTTTAAGACAGGGAACTACAAATATCTGCAGGGAAATATTTTTCCCGATTCGTATATTTCTTTGTCTCTTGAAGCTGCAGAATACGTGGTAGAAAAAGGAGTATGGCTTGTAGGTATTGATTTTTTGGGTATAGAAAAGCGGAAAAACCCAGGCCACCCCGTGCATACAACGCTTTTAAAAGCTGGAATGGTAAATGTGGAAGGACTTGATTTATCCAAAGTGCCTGCCGGTACGTACCATCTTGTTTGTTTACCAATAAAACTAAAAGATTGCGATGGCGCACCGGCACGTGCAATATTGATTAAATCCTAAATAACAAATCCTAAATTCTAAATAAATCTCAATAATCAAAAATACAAAACGTTTTGAGCATTAGAATTTGGAATTTGTTTAGATATTAGAAATTAGAAATTTATGGGTAGTCCATTTGTCATGATTATTTTTGGGGCAACAGGGGATTTGGCTAGAAACAAACTTATTCCTGCGCTTTTTTCGTTGTTTAAACGGGGACAACTGGGAAACAAGTTTTATATTATTGGCTTTGCAAGACGAGAAATGAACAATGCTGAATTTCGAAAATATCTTTCTTACGACCACGTAAGTGAATGGAAGAAATTTATTTCTCATTTTTATTATCAGCAAGGATTTTTTGAACAAGAGGATGGATATAAAGCACTTATTGAAAAATTCCATGCATTTGATTTAGAAATAGGCGCTTGTATTACCCGCTTTTTTTACCTTGCCACACCGCCTGATAATTATAATATTATTCTGGATTTACTTCGTAAGACAAGGTTGTCCGAAGGATGTGGTTTGGGGTCTAGCACATGGACGCGGCTTATTATCGAAAAACCGTTTGGAAAAGATTTACAAACTGCCAGGGCACTCGACAAAAAATTGTCTTTGCTATTTGAAGAACGGCAAATTTTTCGGGTCGACCATTATTTGGGAAAAGAAACGGTGCAAAATATGCTGGCGTTTCGGTTTGCCAATGGCATTTTTGAACCTGTTTGGAACAACAAATTTATAGATCATGTGCAAATTACCTGGGGGGAAACAAAAGGTGTAGAAAAAAGGGGCATGTTTTTTGATGGTGTCGGGATCTTGCGGGATGTTGCACAAAACCACTTGTTGCAACTTTTGGCAAGCGTTGCCATGGAGCAGCCAAAAAGTTTTTCCAAAGAAGGCGTTCGGGATGCAAGGGCTGCTGCAATTAAAGCAATTCGAAGCATTGCTCCGCAGGATACAGAAAAATTTGTTGTCCGCGGACAATATGCGGGGTATACAAACGAAAAAGATGTGCAAAAAAAATCTACAACCGAAACGTTTGTAGCAATGAAAGTTTTTGTTGATACACCACGTTTTGCCAACGTGCCATTTTACCTGCAGGCGGGTAAAAAAATGCCAAAAAGTATTGTCGAAATTTCGGTTGTGTTTATTCAGACATGTCATATTTTATTTAAAGAATATGGGTGTCCGGAAGTTGGGAACGTATTAACGTTTCGGATCCAGCCGGACGAAGGAATTTCTTTGCGTGTTGTTGCTAAAAAGCCGGGGGTAACGCTTAGTTTGCGAACCGTAGATATGCAATTTTCGTACGAAAAAGATTTTGGCAGAAAAGGCGCCGAAGCGTACGAAAAAGTATTATTGGATATTTTTGCCGGAGACCAAATGTTGTTTAACAGGTCAGACGAGCTGGAGAGTTCGTGGGGATTTATAACGAATATCCTCCAAGGATGGAAGAGTCGAGAGTCTAGAGTCAAGTATTATGAAGAGGGAGATTGGGGGCCAAAGGAAGCAAATGATATAATACAAAAAGACGGAAGGAAGTGGTTATAGTAAAGTAATAATGTCATTCTGGCTTTTGTCCAGAATCGATTCTGGAGTCGTTCTGTAATGCAGAACTCCCCCAGAATGACAAATTAACAATATATGAAATTAGGACTGATTGGACTAGGAAAAATGGGCTCCAGAATAGCTCTCAAATTATTACAAGATGGACATAAAGTTGTGGCATGGAATCGCTCTGATCATGAATTTAAAAACGTAGAAACTATCAAGGAACTGGTAAAGAGTTTAGAACAGCCTCGAGTGATATGGTTGATGCTGCCGCAGCAGGCGACGCAGGGGATTTTGGATGAGGTTTCAAAATACGTCCAAGCAAATGATATTGTTATCGATGGCGGGAATGCGTTTTATAAAGATACAGAAAGACGATACGAAACGTATAAAACTCAAAATATAAAATTCCTAGGGATTGGGGTTTCGGGTGGAGTTATTGCAGCAAAAGAAGGATATCCGCTTATGGTTGGGGGAGATAAAAGTGCGTACGAATATGTTACACCGATTTTAGACTCGCTCGCAAAACCGCACGGGGGCCACGAATATTTTGGTACTGGGGGTGCGGGGCATTTTGTAAAAATGATTCACAACGGGATCGAGTACGGCATTATGCAAAGTTTGGCAGAAGGATTTGCTGTGCTGCATAACGCGCCGTACAAACTGGATTTACAAAAAGTTGGAAAATTATGGCAAAAGGGAACACTCGTATCCGGATTTATGTTAGATCGTTCGGTTGATGCACTAACTACTCACCCAAATATGGCAGATGTGTCAGGGGTAATTAATGCAACAGGGGAAGCGGAATGGACAATAAAACAGGCAAAAGAAGAGGGGGTTTCGGTTGAGATTATAAAAGCCTCACTTGATTATAGAAAACGTTCTCAAACAGATTCTGCAGTGCAGAATTCTTTTACAGCCAAAATGGTTGCTGCACTCCGTCAGGCTTTTGGAGGCCACGACATTCAGCCAAAACATGTAAAGTAGTATAATGCCTCAATGACTAATGCTTACGAAAGTCTTTCTGGTTACACGCAAGAACCTGGCTTAACACCTCGTCCATTTTGTGACACGCCGTTGGGACTTGCTGTTGAACAGCTGGCCATACAGCATGGGTTGCGAGAAGAAGTAAGGACATTTTCGATTACTGAAGCAGCGGATTTTGTAGGATTGCAAGGTGCTACAAGAGAGGAAATTATTACTGATATGATTCAGAGTAATATGTTTTTGGGTGTTAAAAAAGACAGCTATAGATATTATCTTCGGGGAGAACATCTAATTTTGTCTGGGTTACTCCTTAAATTTGCAGCATTACGTTATTCCAAAGACCAGGCAATACCCCAGTTACACCAAATGCTTGCCGGATCTGATTTAGACAAGTTTCTTGGAGAGACACAATTTCTTAAAGGCAGCCATAATTTTAGAGGTAATAATAAAAGTTTTAGGAAAGATTCCGAATGGAACGACATTCCTTTTGAGCCAATTTTTAGCTAAAAACACATTTCCCCACACGACATGTGGGAAGGTTAAAGAAACAAAAAGTTGACAAAGTGTGATACAATATTTGTAGTTAAATAAAAGCGTTTAAGTTTGGTTTCCCGCCAAACAATCTCCCTTCACTAAAGTTACGGAGGGAGAACGCTGCATACGTTGAGTATGACGGAGGCAAAACCGTAAAAGTTTAGCAACATGTGTCGAAATTTCGGAGCATGTCATGAATAAGGTTTTCCTATTCTGATATCTCGCTTCGGCGAGATTTTTTATAGGGAAATAAAGTACGGTGGTACCGCGATACGATCGCCCGTATATCTTTTTCACTTTATTGTGGAATATGGATACGGGCGTTTTTTGTGCTCAGAGAGGGGGTGAAAAGTTATATAAGATTCTTCGCTACGCTCAGGATGACAAGAGAGGTAGTTGATGGTATACTCAAAATACTATGATAAAACCACAAATTACATACGAAGATTTTGATAAGGTAGACATTCGGGTTGGGAAGGTTATAAACGTGGAAGACTTTCCCGAAGCCAGAAAGCCAATGTATAAATTAACAATCGACTTTGGAGACGAAGTTGGTATTAAAAAATCGAGCGCGCAAATTATAAAAAACCAGACAAAAGAAGAATTGCTTGGACGCAAAGTTGTCTGTGTTGTTAATTTTCCACCACGACAAATTGGGCCGTTTTTTTCTGAAGTGCTCACGCTGGGCCCGGACGATGGGACAGAAGACGCAAGTAATTGGGTTGTGTTAACACCATTTAAAGACGTGCCAGTTGGAAGGGCGGTAAAGTAGGTTGTTATTTTGTTGATCGGGAAGAACCTTTTTTATGTTTTGACATGTCCGTTAAACGCCAGGCGATATAGGTTAATAAAACAACAATAAGAACAAGAGCTGTTGAAATTTGCGTATTGGTAACAAAATTAATAAAATCAAAGTTATTCATTTTGAAAGTTTTCTTTCTATAAATGCAGTAAGAACTAAAAATACTATACCAAGGATAATATTCTTTGTCAACAATATGAGAGTATCAAAAGTAAAGATTTTGGTAATATTAGGAGTAATAAGCACAAGAGCAAACCATGCGGCAGAGAGATTTCCTGTAACAGAAGATGTGGCTTTAAGTAACGCTCGGCGATTTGCTTTTGTCACAAACATATTGTAACAAAATTATGAGTCAGTTTGAAAAAAAACAACTAACCAAAAAGAGTGAAAATATTTCGGGATGGTATACAGACGTCATACTCAAATCCGAACTTGCCGACTATGCGCCTGTTAAAGGAACCATGGTTATTCGCCCATACGGATTTGCCATTTGGGAACGTGTGCAGGAAATTTTAAACCCCTGGATGAAAAAGGCAGGCATTAAAAACGCCTATTTTCCATTATTTATTCCTCATTCACTTTTGGAAAAAGAAAAGGAGCACGTAAAAGGATTTTCTCCGGAACTGGCAGTTGTAACAATTGGCGGCGGGGAAAAATTAAAAGATCCATTGGTTGTCCGGCCAACGTCGGAAACTATAATGTACGAAATGTATGCCAAATGGATCCAAAGCTGGCGGGATCTCCCTTTATTAATTAACCAATGGAACAATGTTGTTAGATGGGAAAAACGTACCTATCTCTTTTTAAGAACCTCGGAATTTTTGTGGAACGAAGGGCATACTGCGCACGAAACAGAAAAAGAAGCAATAGAGATGGCCTTAATGGTACTCGAGTGGTACAGAAAAATCTACGAGGAATATTACGCGATTCCCGTCGTGCTGGGAACAAAAAGTGATGCCGAAAAATTTGCAGGTGCAAAAACAACATATACCGTTGAAGCATTAATGCCCGACGGAAAAGCCCTGCAGGGTGCAACATCGCATAATTTAGGACAGAATTTTTCCAAATCATTTAATATTCATTTTCAAAACAGAGAAGGGAAAAATGATTTTGTATGGCAAACTTCCTGGGGATTGTCTACCCGAAGTATTGGTGGGTTAATTCTTGCCCATGGGGACGATAATGGATTGGTATTACCCCCAAAACTGGCACCAACGAAAGTTGTTATTTTGCCGATTTTGGGAAAAGAAGACGAGAAAATTTTAGCGTTTTGCAAAGACCTCAAAACTGCAATAGAAGAGGGACAGACTGTTTTTCCGGGTGAGGTGCAAGTTCGGGATGATCCAGTAAAAACATACGGATGGAAAGTAAACGACACAGAATTAAAAGGAATTCCTTTAGTTATTCCCGTTGGGGGGAAAGAAGTTTCGGAAAACAAAATAAATATTAAATTTAGGGTAAAAGAACTACAAGATACAGTAGTCGATTTAAACTCTCATAATGTTGCAGAAAAAGTAGAAAAAGCGCTTAGCACAATGCAAACATATTTGTTTGAAAAAGCGAAAAAGTTTTTGGACGAAAATACGCATACAGTTACTTCATACGATCAATTTAAAGAAATAATGGCAGGGAAACGGGGATTTATACAAGCATTTTGGTGCGAGGGGGCAGCTTGCGAGAAAAAGATTAAAGAAGAAACAAAAGCAAGTACTCGTTGTTTACCTTTGGATGCTAAAACTGAGGATGGTGTTTGCATCTATTGTGGCAAACCCTCCACCCACCGTTGGATCTTCGCCCAAAGCTACTAAATTATATACTTGCAAAATCCATATTCCCACTTAACGAGTAACAAAGATACTGCGAATAGATTTGCTTTTTCAAAAATAGTGGACTATTATACAAATAATTTAATCTTCTAAAAGAAGCGATTATAATATATGGGCTCAATAGCAGAACAAAAACGGGGAACGCCGATTTCCTTGCAGCCAAAACATACTGAGAGCGGAGTACAAAGTGAGCCATTAGAAGATAGAGCAGCATTGTTGTTAACAAGAGCAAGAGACATAAGCATGGCTGGTCTTGCTGGTGATTCGCTAGCTGGAATTACACAATTGATAGCAATATTTCCTCAGATACAAGAAGTCGCAGATCAGGTTGCGAAAAATTTATCAGCTGGAAAAAGCAAGCATATGTTTGCTGAGCCGGCAAAAGAGATAGTCCAATTACCAACACTACTAGTTCGTCCACAAAAAAGAGAAATTGTATTTGCCGGAACAACCATTTCTGTACAAAGTGCTGAATTAGGCTGTGTAGTACATATGGGACAACAACCGGGACAGTTTTATGCTACGAAGGATTTGCACCCAAAAGGTAATGTAAATGTCGTTATTATAGCTATGAGTGCTTTACGTGCTAAGCTACGTAAAAAAGGATTAAACCCCGAAAAATTCATTAGATCAGAGCGGGGAAGGGGATATAAGCTTATGGCAACAGTAGTAATAGACGAAGAGGAGCTGTTGTTGTCACCAGAAGATCAGAAGAGATTCGATCAGTTTATTGAACAACATGCAGAGGGAGGTTTTACCCAAGCCGATGGTAATATTTTTACTGGTAGATCCGTAACTTATTCATCCACAGCGCATATAGAAAGATTTTTCGAGGCTCTTTCTCGTTTTAGCCCAGAAAAAATTATTGATAACCAAGGAAAAATAGTAAGACCAAAATTGTCAGAAGAGGGGTTTCGTTGGTATGTTGAACAAATAGGCATGCCGGATGAACGTCATATTGCTTCTGGGAAAAATGGTGCTGCAAAGGCGCAGGCGCAACGCAGACAAAATGAAATAACTGAAAGAACAGAAGCTTTTGCTCCCCGGGGTGTTGTTTATGAAGCAGACGCAACGCCTTTTCAAGAGAAAAGTAATGGACAACCTGCTTTTGAACCTCCTCAGGAAGTATCTCGACCTGCTAAGATGGGAGGTGGTATAGAGGCGTCTGAGTCTTTTCTAGGATCCACTGCGGAAAGTAATGCAGAAATAGAAACACTCGATCTTCAAAGAGTATGGGTAATAGGAGTTGCCTTAAGATATCTGGAAAGGAATTTTAGATTACAAGAAATTAGCCATGGTCTTGGAGATAAAATGGGGGGAATTAATAGACTTACGGACGCAGTGGTCGTAATTATTCGACAAGGAGAAATGCCAGATTTTAGTGTACTAAAACAGAGCGCTGCTGAAGCAGTATATGCTTTTGCCAATAGTAGCAATAGAAGAAAATTTGTTGAAATGCAAAACCTTTCTTTTGCAAGAGAAATATTGTCTCCTATGCTTAGCATACATCAAAGTGAATTAGTACATCTGGCAGACGAGATTAGTAATTTAGAATTTTAGTATCTCGTGTTACGCACTTTGTCATTCTGGGGAGCAGTGCGACTCCAGAATCCAGACGAGCCGTAAGATTCTGGACAAGCCAGAATGACGGCTCTGCGTAAGGTGAGTTATTAATATAGCATGCTAACAAAATGCTTATAAGACTAGAATGGAAGGAAGGGGACGGAGAGTTTAAAGAATTTAATCCAGAAAATGCTGTAGACTGCTAAAAAAATAATTCCTCCCACAATAATAAGGGGTAAAATAGGCAATCCTTTTCCGCCTTTTTGGGAAGCAGAAAGAATAGGGGCAGACAAACTTGGTTTTGCCGAGGGAAGCGGTATTGTTGCATGCATCACGGTTGTTTGCGGCTGATGCGTTGCAGGTTGCGGCGTAATTGGTTGTGGCACTGCAGGAACTGGATTAACAGGCGGTTGCATTGGAGGTGGAGTCATTGCAGGTTGTGCTTGTACTGGTGCAGGAGGAACATTTATTTGTGGTTGTGGTGGAACAGGTGCTCCGGTTGGAGACGG
>Ga0209515_10003410_pt1 | contig 22845 bp, 13 predicted proteins | sample Subgroupgradi54m_FD_187454 | JGI IMG/M metagenome (GOLD analysis project Ga0209515, IMG submission 187454) | Subsurface groundwater microbial communities from S. Glens Falls, New York, USA - GMW60B uncontaminated upgradient, 5.4 m (SPAdes)... ... | reverse complement strand
GACCCGTTCGCGGTTCCGCACGACCGCGTGGTCGGACGGGGCCAGATGCACCTGCGCCTGCGCTACGCCAGGGGCAAGAAGTACGAGGTCGTGGCCTCCGGCCTGCTCGGCTACGGGGTCTTCGAGGAGGACTCGAAGTACCTCGTGCCCTTCATCGGGGTGAACGGCCAGCACGCGCGCACCGAGTTCGAGGCCACCCTGCGCGAGGCCTACGTGGGCTTCTTCTGGCCCATCGTCGACCTGCGCGTGGGCAACCAGCGCATCGCCTGGGGCAAGGGCGACATGTTCGCGCCCAACGACATCATCAATCCCCGCGACCTGCGCGACCCCGTGCTGGGCGAGGCCGAGGTGCAGCGCATCCCGTCCTTCGCGCTGCGCTTCGATCTGGACGCGGGCGCCATCGGCCTGCAGGCGGTGGCCGTGCCCTTCTTTCGTCCCGATCGCTTCGATCTCTACGGCTCCAACTGGGCCGCGCTGCAGCTCGACGCGCCCGCGCCCTACCGGGGCCTGATGTCGCTGCAGACGGCCATCACCGATCCCACGCTCGAAGGTGCGCTGCAGCCCATCGTGGGCCAGACCGCCGATCTGCCCGAGGACGATCTCTCCGCAGCCAGCGGCGGCCTGCGCCTGCGCTGGAACGCGGGTGGCTTCGACGGCAACGTCTACCTGCAGTACGGCCTCGATTCGACGCCGCTGACCTCGGTCGACCCACAGTTCGCCCAGGCGCTCGCCGGCATCGACTTCAACATGGCCACTGCGGCGTCGCTGAAACCGGTGCTCGATCTCATCGACACCGGCATCCGCCCGTCGCGCTCGGAGTACGTGCGCCGCATCCACCAGGGCGCCGACATCGAGACCAACCTGGGCGAGCGCTGGGTCGTGCGTCTCGACGGCGCGTACGACTCGCAGATGGTGTTCACGCGGCGCAGCGACTTCACCGGCATCGCCGTGCCGTCCATCCAGGTGGTCGGCGCGGCCGAGTACCAGACCGGCGAGGTGGGCAGGACCTTCCTGCTCGAGGCCTGGTACCAGCAGCTGTCGAGCAAGGTCCCGCCCGACGGCGAGCTGCTGGGCGTGAACAAGCAGAACGCTGCCATCGGAGCGCTGTGGCGCTGGAGCTGGAGCGACGAGCTCATCGGTCTCGAGCTACGCGCGGTCGTCGGCGTGAGCCCGCGCTCGTACCTGCTGGTCCCGCGCATCACCACCAAGGTCGGGCAAGACACCGTGATCGGCGCAGGAGCACTGGTGCTCGACGGCGCCGACAACAGCCAGGCACACTACTACCGCCACAACCGCGGCGCATTCGCGTTCGTGAAGTACTCGTATTGAGAGGGTGACGATGTTGTTCGAGCACTATGAGGATTTCGAGGTCACGGCGGTCTGGACTCTGGGCGTGGTCTTCTCGGTGTGGGAGAGTCGCCGCCCGGCCCATGCCATCAGCCGCAAGGCCGACTGGCGCCGTGACGCGCTGGCGCTGCTGGTGCTGATCGTGGGCGTGAATGCCTCGCGACTGGGCATCCAGCAGGCCGTGCGTGCGTCGGGTCTGGACGTCCGGCTGGCGTCCGGGTCGTGGAATCGCTGGCCGGTAGCGTTGCAGCTGGTGGTCGCCGCGCTGCTCGTCGACCTGTCCATCTACTGGGTGCACCGCTTCATGCACACGCGCCTCATGTGGAATGCCCACAAGTGGCACCATTCCATCGAGCAGCTCTACTGGTTCGCTGGCAATCGCACCAGCCTCGTGCATGCATTTCTGTTCGCTGTGCCGCAGATAGTGTTCGGCCTGTTCGTCTTCAAGTTCAGCGCGGTGCAGATCGGGCTCATCTCCTGCTTTGGCATCTTCATGCAGTACTTCATTCACTCCAACCTGCACGTGCCCCTGGGTCCGATCGAATGGATCCTCGTGACGCCACAGAACCACCGCCGCCACCATGCCTATGTGGCGGGCGCTCCGCACGGCAACTACGCCTCGACCTTCGCATTCTGGGACCGGCTGTTCGGCACTTACGTCGACTGGCGCGATCTACCCCATGACTACCCGCTGGGCCTGGGCGAGCGCGACAAGACCGCGCGCATGGCCATCGGGATCTGATCCGTCGAGACGCTAGCTCGGCGCGGGCTGGCGCCGCACGATGGCCGCGACCGGCAGTCCCGGGCGCAAGCTGAACAGCGCCTCGGCGGGCACGGGTTCGCTGTCGACGGGCTCGAAGCGCACCTGCTGGGCCAGGGTGGCCACCACGAGCGTGGCCTCGAGCAAGGAGAACTGGCTGCCGATGCACGAGCGCGGCCCGGCCCCGAAGGGGATATAAGCATAGCGGTCGATGCTCTTCTCGGCCGCGCCCAGGAAACGCTCGGGCTGGAACGCGTCGGGTTCGCTGAAGTAGTCGCCGCGGTGGTGCATCAAGAGCGGGCTCACCGTGACGATGGTGCCGCGCGGGATGTGCGTGCCCAGGATCTCCACGTCCTGTGCCGCGGATCGACTGATGGAGTGGATGGGCGGGTAAAGTCGCATGGCCTCCTTGAAGACGGCCAGTGCGTAGGGCAGACGCTCGAAGTCTTCGTGGCGCGCGGCCCGACCTGCGAGCACGCCGACGGCCTCGGCGCGCAGCCGCTCTGCCGCGGCGGGATGGCGCATGAGCAGATGGAAGGTCCACGACAGGCCCACCGCCGTGGTCTCGTGCCCGGCGGCGAACAGGTTCATCACCTCGTCGCGCACTTCACGATCCGACAGCTGCGTGTTGGTCTCGTCGTCGCGCGCCTGCACCAGCGAGGTCAGCAGGTCATTGGGCGGTGACGCGCCGGCGCGGCGCTCGTGAATCATGCGCAGCATGGTCTGGTCGAGAAAGCGCACCGCGGCGTTGATGCGTCGGTTGGCGGGCGTCTGCACCCACAGCGGCGCGCGCAGGGGTTGGGTGACCAGACTGCCAATGTGGCGGATGGCGGTCTCGACCGCTTGCGCGAGCGGCCGGGCCTCGGCGAGGAAGTCGACCGAGAAGAGCGCCTGGCCGACGATGCGCAGGGTGAGCCGCGTCATCTCGTCGACCAGCTCGATGCGCGCACCATCCTGCCAGTCGAGCTGGTGCAGCCGGGTCGACTCGACCATCCGATCGGCGTAACTGGCCAGCTGCCGGGGCGTGAACGCGGGCGCAAGCAAGCGGCGCTGGCGCCGGTGACTGGCATTCTTGCAGGCGACGATGCCGTCGCCCAGGATGGGGCGCGCCAGCCGGCGCAGGATGGGGCTCTTCTCGAAGGCCTCTGATTTCTCCAGCAGTGCCTCGCGCGCGCCCTGCGCCGAGCTCACCAGCGCCACGGTCTGTCCGGGCAGCCGGAAGCCGCCCAGATCGCCGCAATGCGCACGCACGCGCCCGAAGAGTGCCAGTCGATCGCGGATGAACGCGGGCAGCACGCCGACGATGGGCAAGCCCGGGTACAGCGCGAGCGCGCGGCTCATGGTGCCACCGCCTGGGCCGGGCTGCCGGCGGAGGCGACGATCCTGTCCACCTCGGCGCGGAAGCCCTGCGCAAATGCCTGTGCCGTGGCGTCGCTGACCATGGGATGACGGTAGATGACCATGATGCGCATGGCGCCGCGGTCTCGGCCCAGGCTGAGCGCGATGGGCGGGCGGCGGGGCATGGCGTGGAGCACCTTGCTGTTGCGGATCTGCGTGCCTTCGGGCGCGCGGATCTCGGGCTGCCGGTACGACGAGTACAGGAAGGAGAAGTAGGGCCCGTCGGTCGCCGTCTCCAGCTTGCGCAGCGCCTTGCGCATGAGCCAGGGCGGCAGCAGGAGCGTCATGATGCCCAGATGAATGGGCGTCTCGACGATGTCCTCCAGCTCGCGGCCGTGCTGGATGCGCTCGTGCACGACCTTGGCCAGGTCGCGCGAGCGCACCTCGTCGACGGTGAACAGGGGCTGCAGCGTGCCGAGGAAGTTCTGCATCGCCGGCTCGAGCCCGAGCTGGCGGCGCAGGTTGGCGGAGATGGTCAGTCGGAACGGCCGGTCCTCGCGACCGCTAGCCAGTCGCAGTCGATCGGCGGCGCGCAGCGCGGCGGTCACGAGCAGGTCGTTGCGCGTCAGCGCACCCGAGTCGGTGGCCTGGTTCAGGCTCTCGAATGTCTCGGGCGTGATCCACGAGGTATGGTTGCGGAAGCTTCCGCCCGTCGCGTTCACATCGTCATAGAGCTCGGCATTGCGCTGGCCGACCTTGCCGGCGGGCTTGAGGTGACGGCGCGCCATGCGCCACATCCAGCCGTAGCCCTTGCCGCGGGCTCTGACCACGTCGCGCAGGCGCAATCCTTCCTGCGTCCTGGGGAATGGCTCCTTGGGCCTGCCCTTGACGTAGTCGTTGTAGCGGCGTAGCAGCCAGTCGAGCGCCAGGATGCCACCCTCGCCGTCGCCCGTCCCGTGCGTCCAGGTGAAGAACAGCGACGCGCCGCCCGCGCCATCGGGTGCGTGGTAGAAGCGAAAGGGCGGCTCGCGCCCGGCGTCGAAGCGCTCATAGAGCACCGGATCCTCGTCGGCCAGCGGCCGGTCCTGCCATCTCACCAGCCGGGTGGCGAATGGACGGCGGGCCACGAAGCGCTGCACGCCGAATGCAGCCTCGCGGATGAACGAGCGCAGGATGGGTACCTCGACGTGCAGATCCCAGGCAGCCTGCTCGAGCGCCTGGCGATCGAGCGGCGCGCTCAGGTCCAGACGAGCGTGGCAGTTGGTGGGCGTGTCGTCGCTGTCCTGCATGACGAAGAAGCGGTCGATGCCGTTCAGCCTGACCAGACCCGACTCGGGGGCGAGCAGGAGCGCGGCCAGCGCCACCGCAGCGGCGCCCAGCGGCAGCCGGTCGATGACGTCGGCAGCGAAGCCGTGGGCGAGGCCGAGGATGGCCAGGCCCACCGCCAGCTCGATGAGCAGCTTGCGGCGCGGCACGCGACCCAGCCCGAGCAGGCCGAAGGTGCCGAGGGTGAGCCCCCAGGGCCAGCCGGCGCGCCAGGCCAGCACGACCAGCGCGAGCGCGGCCAGGCGCGTGGCGATGACGAATGGGCAGTACGGTCCAGGTTTCACGAGTCGCTCCCGGCGCGCGCGATGCGCGTGCCCATACGTACCAGCGTCTCGAGGCCGCGTCCCGATGCCTCGACGAGATCGCGATCGAAGGCCATGACCCCCGGCTCGAGCAGGAGGATCACGGTCGAGCCGCCGAAGCGGAAGATGCCCTTCTCGGCGCCGCGCTCGACCCGTCCGGGCCGGTAGGTCTGCACGATGGTGCCGACGCACAGCGCGCCCACCTCGACCAGCACGATGCGGCCGAAGCCATCCGACTGCAGGGCCGTGACCATGCGCCGGTTGCGCAAGCTGGGCGCACCCGCGGCCAGGGCGATGGGGTGCACCGAATGCAGGCGTCCGGGCAGGAGGCGCGCGGGCGAGGCGATGCCACCGTCGGGGAAGTGGAAGCGGTGGTAGTCCGCGGGCGCCAGACGGGCGACCAGAGCGGCGCCATCCTCGTAGCGGCGGGCCTCCTCGGGCGAGCCCACCAGCTCGTCGAGGGTGACGTCGCAGCCCTTGACGCGCAGCCGGCGTGCGCCGATGCGAGGCAGGACCAGCACGCGCGCATCGGCGGGTGAGACCAGGCTGCGCGCATCGGCATCGATGGGGCGCGCGCCGGTCCGCAGCCGGCGCGCGAAGAAGGAGTCGAGCGACGCGTAGGCGTCGACGGCATGCTCGGCCTCGCTGGCGTCCACGCCCAGGGAAGCCACGAACTCGGGGATGCGCCGCTTGCTGCTGGGGTGGCGCTGCCACCAGCCATACAGCCGGTGCGCCAGCGTGCCGCTCAGCACCCGATCGGTCAGCAGGCGCCCGCGCGCGTCGCCATAGAGGAACTCGAGCGTGCGCCCGCCGAAGATGCGCTCCTCGAACACCGTGCCGGTGCGGCGATCCAGAACCTGCGTGACCTCGGGCATCTGCGCGGCATTATAGTTCGGGCGATGCGAATCTCCGCGATCGGACCCGAGGGCCTGGACGCCTTCATCGAGCTGGGCTACCGGCTGCAGCGCGACGATCCTGCCTGGGTGCCGCCCCTGCGCCAGCAGCTCGTGTTCGAGCTCAGCGGCGCCAGCGAGCTGGCCAGCTATGCGCAGCAGCAGCTGTTCGTGTGCGAGCGCGACGGCCAGATGATCGGGCGCGTCGCCGCGATGGTGAACTCGAAGCTGGCCGACAGCGCGGGCGCGCCGCTCGGGCAGCTGGGCTACTTCGAATGCGTCGACGACGAGACGGTCGCCACGGCGCTGTTCGAGGCCGGGGCGGCCTGGTTGCGCGAGCGTGGCTGCCGGCAGCTGCTCGCGCCCATGAATGGCGGCGCGCACCGTCTGCACCGGCTCATGGTGCGCGGCTTCGCCAGCGAGCCATTCCTGTTCGAGCCGCGCAACCCTGCCTACTACCCGCGCCTCTTCGAGGCCTGGGGCATGCGGCCGGCGCATCGCTGGTTCTCGTACCAGCTGGACGCCGCGGCCATCGACAAGCTGGCCGGCCGCTTCGGCCGCGTCGTCGACGCGCGTCCCCTGCCGGGACGACTCGAGGCCATGGACCCGCGCGACCTGCCCGCGACGCTGGTCCGCCTGCACGGGCTGCTCGATGACTTCTGGAACGGGCACGTGGGCTACGCCTCGCTGTCGCTGGCCGAGTTCGGCGAGGCCTTCGGTGGCGCGCTGGCGGTCATGACCCGCTACAACCTGTGCCTCTACCACGAGGAAGGCCGCGACCTCGGCTGCGCGTTCATGTATCCGGATCACGTCGAGGAGGCGCGCAAGCTGGCCGGCGACGCCGCCGGCTGGGCCAGGTGGATGAACGGTCCGATGCCCAAGCGCATGATCATGCACACGCTGGCGCTGCGGCCCGAGGTGCGCACCACGCCGGTGCCCATGGCGCTCATGGAATGCGGCCTGATCAAGCTGCGCATCGACGGCTACGACCAGCTGATCGTCGCGCTCGCGGTGGAAGGTCTGCTGGGCAAGCAGCTGGGCGAGCCGACGCGCGAGTACGTGCTCTACGGGCGCACGCTCTGATCGGCGGCCACGACGTCGGCGGGCGGCGCCGCAGCACCTGGCTCTGGCAGCACCTCGACCGTGCCCTTGACCCCGTCGAGCACGATGCGCTGGCCGCTGCGGATGAGCCGGGTGGCGTCCTTGACTCCGACCACGGTGGGAATGCCGAGCTCGCGCCCGATGATGGCCGTGTGTGACAGCAGGCTGCCCCTCTCGGCGACCAGGCCGGCGGCCGCCACCATCAGGAAGACCCAGCCGGGATCGGTCGAGGGCGCGACCAGGATCTCGCCCCTGACCTCCAGGTCGGAGCGAGGATCCTGGACCACCTTGGCCACCGCGGTCACGCTACCCGGGCTGCAGCCGGTGCCACGCAGGACGCCAGTCGGGCCGCTGCCCTGGCTGGCTTCGGGCGAAGAGAACTCGTTGGCGTAGACGATGCCGTAGGTGGTCACGCGTGGGTCGGGCCGGCGGGTGGCGAAGACCTCGTAGTCGCGCATGCGCAGCGCCACGACCTCGCGCGCGTCGCGAATGACCGACTGGCCACGCACCAGGTCGGCGACCTCCTCGGTGGTGAGGTAGTGGATGTCACGCGCATCGGCGATGAGGCCGGCCTTAGCCAGCTGCCGGCCCAGCTCGCGGTAGATCCTGCGCGTCATGCCCACGGCGCGACTGCGCGCGAAGCGCAGGTTCTCGCGATCGCGGACCGAATGACGCAGGCGGCGCAGAGCCCAGCCGAAGAGCGTGCGCCTGAGCGGTCGCCACCACAGGCACTTGCGCACCTGGGTCTCGGCGCGCGCGCGTTGCTCGAGCTCGCGCGCACGCATGCCGGCGTTGTCCTGACCGCCGGCCAGGTAGTTGCGCAGCATGACCACGACGAAGGATGGATCGTCCTCGAAGGTGAGGGTGTCGAGCTTGAGCTCCTGCAGCATCCGGTCGCCATACATGCGCAGGTGCTCGTCGAGCTGGGCGCGCAGCCTGGCGTGCTGGGGCGCGCGCTGCAGCTCCTGCCAGACCTGCAGCGGGGGCGTGTCGCTGGCGAAGAGGCGGCGCAGCGTCTCGTCGGCGCGGATGGTCTCGGCCAGCGCCACGATGGAGCGCACCGGCGCGACCGACTCCATGCCCTCTTCCCCGCACAGGAGCTCGTTGCGCAGGTTGATGGGATCGCCGAGTCGCCACCTGGCAATCAGCTTGCCCACCAGCTCGTGCATCTGCTGCGCCCACGAGTCGTTGAGCGGCGAGATGGCATAGCGAGTGCTGAGGCGCAGGTGCTGCTCCTCGGTGAGATCGATGAGCTCGTGCGCGCTCATCTCCTCGAGCCGGCGCGCGGCGAAGCTGCGCTGGGCGTCCTGGAACTCGCGGAAGAAGCCGCGGATGCGCGAATCCATGAGCAGGCCATTCAGGATGCCATTCACGATGATGCGAGCGCGGAAGTAGAGCAGGGTCAGCTGCTTGGCGCCCGAGCGCGGCGCGGGTCGGGCCAGCCGCTTGAGCCCGAGCGCCTTCTCCCACGCGGGCAGGATCCAGTCGAAGCCGGGAATGACCTGGAAGAATGCGTACCAGTTGAGGATGTTGTAGTAGAGCCGGCCGTCGACGAGGCCGACCATGTTCTCGTAGATCCACGAGTACGGGCGCAGGAACTCCTCGGTGCAGCCGAGCAGGATGCTGTTCTCGCGGAAGATGATCTCGTAGCCCTTGCGCGCGAAGGAGAAGGTCAGGGGCAAGATCAGGCCGGGATAGCTCTCGACGATGTTGGCATTGTCGAAGATGCTCTCGCGGCCGCGCCCCAGGGTGGTGATGGGCCGCGCCTGCAGGATGTGCACCTTGCCGCGCTGATCGACGGCCCATTCGATGTCCTGCGGCGCGCCGGAAGCATCACCGTCGATCTTGCGCGCCAGCGTGCACAGCACGCCCAGCTCGTCAGCGCCGAGCGCGGCCCGCGCTGCCTCGGCGGCCGGGACGTCCTCGATGCGCGTGCCCGCGCCGCGCGCGCTGTCGAAGGCGACACGCGTCGGCTTGGCCACGACGTCGGCGTGCGCGACCTTGCCGTCGCGCAGATCGAGATAGTACGTGTCGGTGTCGACGATGCCCGAGACCACGCCTTCGCCCAGCCCGAGCCCGGCGGAGATGACGACCTCGCCGCGCACGCCCGTGGTCGGATTGGCGGTGAACAGCACGCCGGCGCTGCGGCTGTCGACCATCAGCTGCACCAGCACGGCGGCGTCGACGCTCAGGTCGGTCTGCCCGCGCACCAGGCGGTAGGCGAGGGCACGCTCCGAGAATGCCGACGCGAAGCAGTCGAGCACGCGCTCCACCAGCTGTTCGCGGGTGACATGCAGGTAGGTATCCATCTGGCCGGCGAAGGAGGCATTGGCCGAGTCCTCTCCGACCACCGACGAGCGCACGGCCACGCGTGCGTCGGCGGCAAAGAGCGCGTCCCAGCTGTCGAGCAGCGCCTGGCGGTCGGCCGCACCCATGACCGCGCTGCGCACGCGCTCGGCCAGCCGGGCGCTCGCGCGTGCCACGCCCGGCCGGTCGTCGATGTTCAGGCCGGCCAGCGCTGCATCGATGTCGGCGCGCATGGCCGCGGTCAGCTCGCGATAGACCTCGGTGGTGACGCAGAACCAGGGCGGTACGGGCAGACCACTCTTGCCCAGCTCGGCCAGGCGCGCCGCCTTGCCGCCGAGGAGGTGCGCTGCTGGAGACGCGCTGGCTGCGTCGACGAAACGTGGCGCGGATTGCGCTGAAGTCTTGGTCACCGGTAGAGTGCGCACAATAGCATGTCGCTCCCACCTGGACCTTCGCGTCCTCCGTTCTTCCAGATCCTGGCCTGGACCTGGCGGCCACTCGATCTGCTCGAGGACTGCCGCCGTCGCTTCGGTCATCGCTTCACGCTCCGCTTCGGCCGTGGTCGCGACTATGTGATGATCACCCGTCCCGAGGACGTGAAGGCCCTGTTCCAGTCGCCCGCCGATGGCTTTCGCACCTCGCTGGGCGCGATGAAGCCGCTCGTCGGTGATCAGTCGCTGTTCGTCATGGATGGCGAGCGCCACCGGCGCCACCGTCGCCTCATCGGGCCGCCGCTGCGCGGTGAGCGCCTGCACGTCTTCGCCGGGCTCATCGGCGAGCTGGCGGGCGAAGAGGTGCGCAGCTGGAAGACCGGCAGCCCGTTTGCCATCATCGAGCCGATGCGTGCGCTGACGTTGCGCGTGATCATGCGTGCCATCTTCGGCATCTACGAGGGCACGGGCGCGCAACGGGTCTCCGATCTCATCACCAAGCTGACCTCGGCGCCCACGGCGGCGCTGGCCTTCTTCCCGCGCTTGCAGGTCGATCTCGGCCCGCGCAGCCCGTGGGGGCGGTTTCTCCGCCTCAACCAGGAGCTGCGTACGCTCTTCCTCGCCGAGGTGCAGCGCGCGCGTCGCGAGGCCGCCGGCCGCCAGGACATCCTGGCGCGTCTGACCCAGGAGGGCAGCGACGAGGCCGACAAGCTGGGTGACGAGGAGATCGTCGACGAGATGATCACCCTGCTGGCCGCCGGACACGAGTCGTCGACCGCGGCGCTGGCGTGGACGTTCCAGTACATCCTCGCCGACGCCACGCTGTGGGGCCGCCTGGTCGACGAGGTGCGCTCGGCCTCCACGGGCGACGAGCTGACCCACGCCGCGCTCGAGGCCATGCCGCTGCTCGAGGCCACGGTGCTCGAGACCATGCGCCTCATGCCGGTGGCGCCGGTGGTGCCGCGTCACTGCGTCAACGACACGACCATCAACGATCTGACCGTACCTGCGGGCACGCACCTGACGGCCTGCGCCTACCTGACCCAGCGCGATGCGCAGGTCTATCCCGAGCCGGAGACCTTCCGCCCCGAGCGCTTCCTGGGCAAGCGGCCCAGCCCGTTCGAGCTGTACCCGTTCGGCGGCGGCCACCGCCACTGCATCGGCGCGGCGCTGTCGCTGTACGAGATGCGCGCCATCCTCGCCGGCGTGCTCAAGCGCGCCGACCTGGAGCGCCCGGCCGCGGTGCAGCCGCAGCGCGTGGTGCGGCGGGGTATCCTGATGATTCCGTCGGCAGGGACGCCGGTGGTGCTGCGCTCGAGGCGCAATTGAACCAGGCGCGACTTCATCCACCACGGGGGACGCGGCTGGGGCGCCTGGCCGACTACATGGGCGAGATGTTCCCGCTGGCGGTGATGTTGCCGGCCGCCGTGCTGAGCTTCGCCACCTTCTGGCAGACGCTGTACGCGCTCGACGGCCTGCCGGCGCGCATCACCTGGCGCGCCGGCGTGGTGGCGGTGACCAACCTGCTGCTGCCGCTCTTGCTGCGCGTCTACGACGAGCTCAAGGACGTCGAGACCGACCTGCGCCTGGGACGAGCGGGCGATCCGCGCTACCAGCACCGCGCCGTGGTCACCGGCCACGTGCAGGTGGGTGACATCGTGGCGCTGCGCAACGCGGTCATCGTGGCCCTGATCGCCATCAATCTGAGCTGGGGCCTGTCGTGGCCGCTGCTGGTGTTCTTCGCCGTGCTGGCGCTCTTCTGGGCCTCGTCGCGCTGGTTCTTCTGGCCGGCCATCTCGCGCCACCTGCTGCTGGCCTTCATCACCCACAACCCGCTCACCCTCGCCATCGGCGTGTACACCGTGGCGGTCTACCTGCACCTGCGTGGTAGCTCCAACGTGCCCGCGGGCGCCGCGGTGCTGGTGGTGGGCGCGTGGATGCAGGCGGCGGCCTGGGAGGTCGCGCGCAAGATCCGTCGTCCCGAGGACGAGACCGACTATCAGACCTACAGCAAGGTGCTGGGCTGGCGGGTGGCCGGCGTGCTGCCGGCGCTGCTGGTCGGTCTGGCCACGCTGTGCTGGATCCTGGTGGCGCGCGCGGCGCATGCGCCGGCGTGGTTGACCTGGGCGCTGCTCGCCGGTTGCGCCCTGGTGGCAGGCAGCTGCGTTCGCTTCCTGGTGGCGCCCAGCAGCGCGAGCTCCAACCTTCGCCAGCCCGTGGAGCTGTTCGGTGCGGTGGTCGGTCTCGCCGTGCCCCTCGCCATGGGCTTCAAGTACGGCATCACCTTTGGCTGAGATGGCATGCACATGGTTCCTGCAATGAGGTGGTCATGCTGACGCGGCTGTTCGCCTGGATGCTCGGCCACCGACGCACCTCGCTGCTCGTGCTGCTGATCTTCACCGGGCTGCTGGGCAGTCAGGCCGTCAGGGTCAAGCCCGACTTCAGGATCGAGCACCTCTTCCCCGCCTGGGATTCGGCGCGCGTCACCTACGACCGCTTCAAGACGCAGTTCCCCTTCGAGGACAACCGCGTCCTGGTCATGGTCCAGGCCGACGATCTCTTCACCGGCGACGGGCTGCGCCGTCTCGGCGCGCTCGAGGAAGACCTGCGCAGCATCGCCAACGTGCTCGACGTCGAGGGCCCCACGACCAGCAACGACATCGTCGAGGTGGACGACACCATCGCGGTGCAGCCGCTGTTTCCGTCCCCGGATCTGCCGCCCGCCGAGCTGGCCGAGCGTGCCAGGCGCGCCACCACCGATCCGCTGTTCAAGTGGTCGCTGGCCAGCCCCGACGGCAAGATCACCACCATCCGGGTCACCCTGACGCCCTCGGCGGGCGCCGACGACGCCGCACGCGCGCGCTTCCTGCTCGAGGCGCGCGCGCTCGTCCGTCAGCACGAGCACCCGGGCCAGCGCATCGTGCTGTCGGGACTGCCGGTCATCCGCGCCAGCTATACCGAGATGATCCTCAAGGACGGCGCGCGGCTGTCACCCCTGGCGCTGCTCGTGGTCATGCTCCTGCTGTTCGTGGCCTTCAGGAGCCTGGGCGCCGTGCTCTCGGGCATCGCGACCATCCTCGCCGCCATCACCTGGACCTACGGCGTCATGGGCATGCTCGGATATCCCATGACCATGATCGGCGGCATCGTCCCGGTGGTGGTCATGATCATCTCGCTCTCCGACACGGTGCACGTGGTCAACGACTTCACCGCCCGCCGGCGCGAGGGCCTGGGCGTGCACGACGCGCTGGTGCACGCGATGGTCGAAGCGGCCGTGCCCTGCCTGCTGACCGAGATCGTGCTGGCCTGCGGCTTCTTCTCGTTGATCGCGATCAACATCGTCGCCATCGTGCAGTTCGGCGTCGCGACCGCGCTGGGTATGTTGCTGACCTGGCTGGCCAACATGACCGTGCTGCCACTGTGCCTGTCGCTGACGCGCGGCGGTGTGTCCAGGCGCAGCGAGCAGGCCAGGCAGGAGACGCGCGCGCCCTGGGCGGTGCGCACGTTTGCCCGCTTCGTCGACTGGATCGCGCACGTGGTCGAGAAGCGGCCGAGGCGCGTGGCCATCGTGGCCGCGTGCATCTTCATCGCCGCCGCCGTCGCGGGCACGCGCGTCCGGCGCATCTCGTATGCCTTCGACGACCTTCGCCCCGGGCAGCCACTCTTCGAGAACCTGCGCTTCGCCGAGAAGGCCCATGGCGGGCTGGTCCCGGTGGCCATCTTCATCGAGGCAACGCCAGGGGAGAGGAGCGACGCGCCCGTCTTCGATCCCGAAGTCGTGCGCCTGGCCGACCGGGCCGCGGCCATCCTCGAGTCACACGCCGAGATCCCGCAGGCGACCTCGCTGGCCGATCCGCTGCGCAAGACCCATGGCCTGCTCACCGGCGACACCAGGTCGGGCGCCTTGCCGACGTCTCGCTCGCTGATCGCGCAGGAAGTGAGCCTCTTCGACGACGGCAAGATGCTGCGTGAGCTGGTGTCCTTCGACCGGCGCGCCATCGTGGCCATCGGCTGGTCGCGCGACGCCGGCTCCGACCGCACGGCTGCCATCCTGCGTGACATCGACGCCTGGGCCGCCAGGGAGCAGGCCGTGCTCGACGCGCGAGCCGACGGGCCGCGCATGACCATCCGCGTCACCGGCCAGCTGCGTCTGTTCGACGACGTCAATCAGATGCTGCTCGCCGGCCTGATCGGCAGCCTGGGCGGAGCCCTGCTGGTCACCGTGCTGGTCTTCTGCATCGTGCTGCGCTCGTGGCGACTCGGCCTCATCGGCCTCATCCCCAACATCTCGCCCCTGGTCATCGTGCTGGCGATGATGTGGCTGGCCGACGTGCCGCTCCGTCCCGTCACGGTGGTGGCCTTCTCGGTGACGCTGGTGATTGCCGACGACGACACCATCCAGTTCCTGGCCCGCTTCCGCAGTCACTTCGCGCGCGCGCGGGCGCGCTTCGCCGGCCAGCCCGACGTCAACCTGCACCGCGAGGCGGCGCTCACCTGCATGCGCGAGGTCGGCCTGCCCATGTTCGTGACCTCGACCGCGGTCTCGGCCGGGTTCCTCATGCTGCTGGGAGCGCAGATGACGGGCACCGCACACCTGGGCATGATCATCGGGACCACCCTGTTCGCCGCGGTGTTCGCCGATCTCTTCCTGACCCCGCTGCTGCTCAGCTGGTTGCGGCCACGCGTATGAAGGCGAGCACTGCCGCGCGGACGATCGCTCGCGGTGCCGCCATCGCCCTGCTGCCCCTGCCCAACGATCAGCTCCGGCTCACGCCCGCCGAGGTGCATTCGCGCTTCGTCGGCCGCGTCATCGTCATCCTGCTGACGGCGCTGTCCAACCTGAGTGCCTACCTGAGCCTGCGCGGGCGCACCGGCATCGACACCGAGTGGCTCACCAGCTGCGTCATCTACATCGAGGCATCGATCGCCCTCGATCTCGTCCTGGCGCTCCTGTTCTCGCGCCGCATGGGACGGGCGTACTGGCCGGTCACCTGCGTGCAGACGGTCCTCGAGATTGCGACCCTCATCGTCTGGATCCACGCGACCGGCCTGTCGACCAGCTACTTCACCATGACGCCCAGCTTCTTCGTGCTGGTCATGCGCAACGTCTACGACTACCGCGTGGCTCTGGTCACCGTGCTCACGTCGATCGGGCTCTACGTGCTGGCCTATGTGCTGGAAGCGAAGGGCCTGATTCCCGTCGCGCCCATCATCGCCGATGCGGCGGCACGCTTTCGACCCGGCGCTGACTTCAGGCAGATGGTGCTGGTGTACGCGACCTCCGGGTACTTCATCGCGTTCATCGTCGCCAACGTGGTGCGCTATGGCATCCTGCGCAAGGACCTGGCCCTGCTCGAGGCCCGCCAGAACCTGCGCCGCGCCGTCGATCAGGCGCGCCTGGGCCGGCTCTCGGGGACACGTCTGGGCGAGTACGGCATCGAGGATCTGCTCGGTCGCGGCGGCATGGGTGAGGTCTACGCGGCCCGCCGGCAGGGCGACGGCAAGGAGGTCGCGATCAAGCTGCTGCACGCCCACCTGGGCTCCGACGAGCGCATGCGCATGCGCTTCCGGCGCGAGGCCGAGGTGGTCAGCAAGATGCCCGCGGGTACGGTCGCCAAGGTGTTCCAGTTCGGCACCAACGAGGACGGCTACGACTACATCGTGATGGAGCGGCTGCGCGGCGAGGACATGGCCGCGCTGTTGCGCCGGCGCGAGCGCCTGGAGCTGGAGGAGCTGGTCGCCATCGTTCACCAGGTCGCGCGCGGCCTCGATGCTGCGCACCAGCTGGGCGTGGTGCACCGCGATCTCAAGCCGCAGAACGTGTTCATGTGCGGTGAGCCGGGCACGGGCGAGGCTCCCGACGTGCGCCTGCTCGACTTCGGCGTCGCCCGCCTGCACGAGGCGGCGATGGCTCCAGGCATGACCGCGACCGCGGCAGTGCTGGGCACCCCTGGTTACATGCCGCCCGAGCAGGCGGCCGGCGGCAAGGTGGGACCGGCGGCCGATATCTTTGCCCTGGGCGCGATCGTCTATCGCGCGCTCACGGGCAAGCCAGCGTTTCCGTCGCGCAGCCCGGCCGGCGCACTGTTCGAGGCGCTCCACCATGATCCGCCACCGCCCAGCGAGAGCGTGGGCGGACTGCACAAGGACGTGGACGCGGTGCTGGCGCTGGCGCTGGCGAAGGAGCCCGGGCGTCGCTACCAGCGGGCCTCCCATCTGGCCAGCGATCTGGACGCGGCGGCGCGCGGTCAGCTGCACGAGGACAGTCGCGCGCGGGCCGCACGGCTCGAGCGCACCGCCATCGGGACGGCCATGACCATGACTGGGGATGGGGAGCGGGAGCCGCCCGCGGCGGTGGACGACGACAGCGGAGCGTGATGAGGTTCGAACCATGACCTGGAGAAGCTCGGCGGCGGCATCCGGATCGTGCCTGGCGCTGTGCCTGGTCACTCTGGCCAGCGTGGCATGCGGCGGCGGAACGTCTGCATCGCCGGATGCTGCGGCCGACGCCAGCTCTCCCTTGCCCGATGGTGGCGTCGCGACGGTCGTCCCGGCCGAGACCGCGGACGAGGCGGCGCTGCTCGAGCTGGGCGACTGGCGCGGGCTCCCGGCGCGGCGCGACGGCAGCTACCGCCTGCAATCGAGCCGCGACACCGGCGCCGGCGATCCGCTGCCCTATCCACTGTTCGCAAGCGGCAATCGCGACATGAATCATTTTCTCTGCGCCAGCGCGGATGCTGAAGCCGAGCCGCAGTTGCTGGCGTTCCTGTACGAAGAGACGCAGTGTCCGGAGAGCTACGTGAAGGGCTACGTGCTGGCCCGCTTCGAGGGCAGCGGGCGGCTGGCGCGCCTGTGGATGGCGATCGCGTCGCTGGCCAAGGGCGGCACCGACGAGAGCCGGGCGCTGCTGCGCATCTACGTCGACGACGAGCAGGAGCCGCTGGTGCAGGTGCCCATCCGTGCGCTCGCCGATGGTACGGCAGGAGAGATCTTTGCCCCGCCGTTCGGCGCAGGCACGGCCTCCTTCGTGGCCTGGTACTACCCGGTGGTGTTCTCGCACCGGCTGATCCTGAGCGTGGACCGGCTGAGCGCGCTGACCCTCCTCTACCACCAGGAAGGCGTGGTCCTCGATGCTGTGCCGGGCGCACGCCAGCGCGCGAGCGAGCGTCTGGACGCGCGCGACCACGCCGCCGCGACGCTGGCCGCCAGGGCGGCAGGGCCGATCGCCGGGCTCGACCCGCTCGAGGCGCTGGCGCCCGTGCTGCTCGCGCCGGGCGTGTCGACGAGCGTGGCCACGCTGGTGGGCCCGGGCACCATCCAGACGCTGCAGGTGCGGATTCCCGAGACTGACCTGGTCCGGCTCTCCGACGTCGACGTCACGGTGAGCTGGGACGGGGCGGTGGTGCCCGCGATCGACCTGTCGCTCGCGCAGCTCCTGGCCGCCTCGGGAGGTGTGCCCGGCCAGCCCAGCCTGGCCCTCGCGGCCGCGCACGCGGACGGCCTGGTCAGCTTCGCGCTGCGCCTGCCCATGCCGTTTGCCACGCGCGCCGACTGGGCCCTGCGCAACCACGGCAGCCTGCCGGTGACGCTCGAGTTCGGTCTGGATGGCGAGACCGGGCCGATCGTGGCTGGTCTCGGCCGGCTGCACGTCCTTCACCACAGCACCGTCGGGCCCACGGCCCAGACCTACCATCCCATCGCTTCGGTGCAGGGCAGCGGGCGGCTGGTCGGGGTCTGCTTGACCATGGCCGGGCACGCCTTCGCCGAGGCAGGCTCCACCTTCGCCAGCGGCTACAACTTCCTCGAGGGCGACGAGCGCATCGTGGTCGACGGCACGCATACCCTGGAAGGCACCGGCACCGAGGACTACGTCGATTCGGCGTTCTACTTCAAGCTGGGCGAGGCCGGTACCGCCTTCGCCCAGGCGTGGGGCCTGGGCGTGGATACGACCGCCACGCCCGAGACCGCGCACGTCTCCGCATGTCGCTGGCATGTGCTCTCCGACGCGGTGGATTTCTCCTCGTCGCTGGATGTGGATCTCGAGATAGGGCCGGCACAGCCGCAGCTCCTCGATCGCTACGAGAGCGTCGCGTTCGTCTATCTTTCGCCGCCATGACGTCGACCTGGTGGCAGGGCGTGGCGCGCGCGACCCGCGAGGTCGCGCTACCCGACGAGAAGGACGACTGGCTGCCGGGCTACAACACCGGGCTCATCTTTCGCGCGCGCATGGTCGCGGGCGTGCTGTGGATCGTCTCCAACCTGCTGCTGCTCGGGCAGATGCTCCACAATCCCGACCTCGATGCGCGCATGGCCGTCCTTTCGGTCGTGTTGATGAACAGCTTCCTCGGCGCCGACATGGTCGTTTCGCTGCTCTTCCTGCGCAAGTGGTCGCGCGTCTATCCCGCCATGCTCGGCTGTTCGCTGGGCCTGGAGATGGCGACGCTCCTGCTCTGGGTCTACATGACCGGGAGCGTGACCAGCTACTTCATCGGTGCGGTGCCGCTCGGCCTGGCCTTCGTGCGCGTGCTGACCAGCCATCGCCTCACGTTGATCATGACCGTCATCGCGGTGGTCGCGCACGCCAGCATGTACCTGCTCGAGGCCCGCGGCCTGCTGCTCTATGCACCGCTCGTCCGCTCGACGGGCGTGGGTGGCTTCCACGTCCCGCTCGGCTTCCGTGACATGGCCGCGACCTCGCTGATCATGTCCTATCCATTCGTGTTCCTGTCCTCCAACCTGTTCGCCAAGGTCACACGGCGGCAGCGCGAGGCGCTCGAGCGCGCCCAGCTGGAGCTGCGCCGCGCCGCCGACCAGGCGAGGGTCGGCCGCCTCTCGGGCACGCGGCTGGGCGACTACAGCATCGAGGATCTGCTCGGCCGCGGCGGCATGGGCGAGGTCTACGCGGCCAAGCGGGTCAAGGACGGCAAGGAGGTCGCGGTCAAGCTGCTGCACGCGCACCTGGGCTCGGAGGACAAGATGCGCGCGCGCTTCCGCCGCGAGGCCGAGGTGGTCAGCAACATGCCCGCGGGCACGGTCGCGGCGGTGTACCAGTTCGGCACCAACGAGGACGGCTACGACTACATCGTCATGGAGCGGCTGCGTGGCGAGGACCTGGGCGCGCTGCTCAGGCGGCGCGAGAAGCTCGAGCTGGACGAGATCCTGGCCATCGTCGAGCGCGTGGCGGTCGGGCTGGACGCGGCGCACGAGCAGGGCGTCGTGCACCGCGATCTCAAGCCGCAGAACATCTTCCTGTGCGGCGACGAGCCGCTCGCTGACGTGCGCCTGCTCGACTTCGGGGTCGCGCGCCTGCACGAGGCGGCCATGGCCCTGTCGATGACCGCGAGCGCGGCGGTGCTGGGCACGCCCGGGTACATGCCGCCCGAGCAGGCGGGCGGCGGCGAGGTCGGCCCGTCCGCGGACGTGTTCGCGCTGGGCGCGATCGTCTACCGCGCCCTGACCGGCAAGCCGGCGTTCCCCTCGCGCAGCCCGGCGGGCGCCATGTTCGAGGCGTTCAACTACGATCCGCCGCCGCCCAGCGAAGCCGTACCCGGGCTGGCCCGCGACGTCGACGCGGTGCTGGCGCTGGCGCTGGCGAAGAACCCCGAGCTGCGCTACCAGCGCGCTTCGGAGCTGGCCCGCGACCTGGCCGCGGCCGTACGCGGCGAGCTCGGTGGCGAGAGTCGCGCCCGGGCCGCCCGGCTGCAGCCTCAGTCGGGCGTCACCATGACGTCGTAGCTACTTGCGGTAGCGGTCGGCGTCGATGCCGTACTTCTTGATCCAGCGGTGGATCGCGCCGCGGCTGCGGCGCATGGACTTGGCCACGGCGATGACGTTGCCGTCGTGCTGCTTGAGCAGGGCGATGATCTGCGCCTGCCGGCGGGTGTCGAGATCGCCCTCGACCTCGGGCAGGGCGGGCACGCCCAGGGCGTCGGCGGGCGTGGCCAGCTCGTCGCCCTCGACGCGGCCGTCGTCCTCGTCGTCGTCGTCGCGCTCGGCCTCTTCGGCGCCGGCGCCGGCGACGGGAGGCATGTTGATCGCCTCGGAGGGACGGATGTCGAGCACGTTGCCGGTCATGAGGCCGATGCCGGAGCGCAGCAGGTTCTCCAGCTCGCGCACGTTGAGCGGCCAGGTATGGGCGAGCAGGGCGCGCGCCGAGTCGCGGGTGAGCGACAGATCCTCGATGCGCTCGGGCGCGAGCTTGCGCATGAGCGAGGCGAACAGGATGCCGAAGTCCTCGCGGCGCGCGCGCAGGGGCGGCAGGCGCACGACCACGCCGGAGAGACGCGCCCACAGGTCGGCGCGGAACTGTCCGCGCGCCACCATGCCGGGCAGGTCGCGGTGGGTCGCGCAGACCACGCGCAGGTCGACGCGCTCGGCCTGTCGTCCACCCAGGGGGCGAACTTCCTTCTCCTGGATGACGCGCAGGAGCGCCGCCTGCGACGGAGCGGGCAGGTCGCCCACCTCGTCGAGGAAGAGCGTGCCACCGTGCGCGGCCTGGACCAGACCGACCTGGTCGCCGAGCGCGCCCGAGAACGCGCCCTTCTTGTAACCGAACAGCTCCGACTCGAGCAGCGACTCGGGGATGGCGCCGCAGTTGACCGCCACGAATGCGCCCGCACGTCGCGACAGGAGATGCACCGCGCGTGCGATGAGCTCCTTGCCCGTGCCGGTCTCGCCCAGGATGGCGACCGTGGTGTCGACCTGGGCCAGCCGACGCAGCTCCATCAGCTGGTAGGCGAGCGGCGGGTTGAGCGTCGACAGGCCATCGTCGCCGGTGGCACCGGGCGAGGCCGCGACCTGGTCGGGCGCGTCGTGGGTGGCCGTGGGCACGCCATCGTGGAAGAGCAGGAAGGTGTGGCCCAGCTCGATCACATCGCCATGGTTCAGACGCCGCTGGCTGGACACCCGCGTGCCGTTCAGCACCGAGCCATTCTTGGATCCGAGGTCCTCGAGCGACCAGCCGGTCGGCGTCTTGATCAGCCGGGCATGCTCGCGCGAGGTGCGACGGTCAGGGATGCTGAGACGCAGCACGCGACGGCTGTCCTCGCGCAGGCGAGCGGCATGACGCTCGCCCCCGCGTCCGATCTGGACCTCATCGATCTCCTCGAGTGTGTGACGGCTAGGCCCGGCGCATGGGCGATCGCAATCGAGGACGATGTAAAGCTGCGCCCGCGGCTTGACCCCGCCGAGACGACGTTCGTCGTCGCCGGAGAGTGTCGAGAACGTGGGTGTGTCTTCCACCCCCTCCTTGTACCCCGAGCGCTGCGTGGGTGGAAGTCCGCCGCGTGTCCTCGTGACGGGTGCTGCGACACGCTGTGACGGTCGGGCCCCCGGGTGAGCGCCCGGGGCCGGGGGCCACCGGCGTCCGGCCAGGGCTCCAGCGCGTTCGCGGGCTTGCGGCACACCGCCGGCGGCGGCACGGGGTTTGCTTTTCCTCGCCAGCCATGTGGACGTTGCCGACCTTCGAGAGCGAGCGCTCTGCCCCGGCGCGGTCGATCGGGTGCTGGCGGCGGCACTGGCCAGGTCGCCGCGCGATCGCCCGGGCAGCGCGGGTGAGGTGGCCGAGGCGCTGCGCGCGGCCTTCAGGCGCCGCTCGCTGTGCTCGCGTCGACGCGGCTACGGGTGCGCCTTGCGCCAGGCGCGGATCTCCTTCAGCACGACCTGCTTGTCGGCGTCGGCGAGCGCCACCGGGTTGCTCGCGATGGCCGCCTCCGCGCTCGCCGCCTCGGCGCGCGCGCGCTTGCGGTCGCCCTTGGCCCAGCAGGCCATCGCCAGCACCAGGCGCGTCGAGGCCTTGTCGCTGTCCTCGCCACCCGCGGTCGCGGTGAGCTGGAGCGTTCGCTCGAGCACCGGGAAGGCCTCGGCCACGCGCCCGGCCTCGATGAGGCAGCGGCTCGTCAGCTCGAGCGGGCGCTTGAGCCGGTAGTCGTTCTTGCCGGTGTACTTCTCGATGAGGCGGATGCCCTCGGCCAGCCTGGGCATCGCGTCGGCGCAGCGGTGCTGGGCGACGTCGAGGCGGGCGAGCCGGTTCAGGCGGGCGCCATACGCGTCCGAGTCCTTGCCCTGCATCTCGACCACCAGCTCGATCGACTTTTGCAGCCACTCGCGCGCCTTGTCGAGCTTTCCCAGCTCCATGTAGAACTGCGCGAGGTTGCCGTAGGAGATGATGAGGCCAGGGGCGTGCGGACCGTTGGCGCGCAGCTCGATGTCGGCCGCGCGCGTGGTGAGCTCGATGGCCTGCTCGGGGTGACCCTGGATGCTGCGGAACTGGGCCAGGGACGACAGCGGCTTGGCCATCTCCACATGGTCCGAGCCCAGGGACTTCTCGGTGATGCGCAGGACGCGCTCCTCGAGCGCGATCGCCTGGTCCATCTCCTCGATGTAGAAGTGCGAGGTCGCCAGGTTGTGCAGGATGTTGGCCGTGGTGATGTGGTCGGGGCCGAAGACGCTCTCCGAGACGGCGAGCGCACGCTCGAAGAGCAAGATGGCATCGCGGTACTCGGAGCGCGCGAGCGCGAGCGTGCCGAGCTCGTCGAGCGCGGTGGCGACCATGGGATGGCTGTCGCCGAAGATCTCGATCGTGAGCTCGAGCGCGCGCTGCGACCACTTCTTCGCGTCGTCGAAGTGGCCGAGGGTGCGAGCGCCCTGCGCGAGCTGGGTGAGCACGTAGATGATGCGTCGGTCCCTCACGCCGTAGGCGTGCTCGAAGGCGGTCAGCACGCCCGAGCGCAGCGCCATCGCCTCGGCCACCTGGCCTCGCTGGTGCAGCAGCTTGGCGCGGATCAGGCGCGCCTGGCCCAGGTTCTCGACCGAGCCGTCGTCGCGCAGCGCGACCGCCTCGGCGACCTGGGCGCTGAGCGCGGCGCTGTCGGGCTTCTGCGCCGCCACCTGCGAGCGCGCCAGCTCGAGCAGCGCGGCACCCAGGATCCGGTCGCTGCGCGCCGCGCCCGCCTGCACGATCGCCTCGTTCAGATCGGTGTTTGCGGCGTCGAACTGGTCGAGGACGGCCTCGGCGCGGCCCAGCAAGAAGTGCGCGCTCG
>Ga0209515_10003409_pt1 | contig 22854 bp, 26 predicted proteins | sample Subgroupgradi54m_FD_187454 | JGI IMG/M metagenome (GOLD analysis project Ga0209515, IMG submission 187454) | Subsurface groundwater microbial communities from S. Glens Falls, New York, USA - GMW60B uncontaminated upgradient, 5.4 m (SPAdes)... ... | reverse complement strand
CGTACTTCGCTAATCCCTTGGATGCCGCTACTTTAGTAATAGCAGCAGTCAGTGTCGTCTTCCCATGATCCACGTGTCCTATTGTTCCTACATTCACGTGCGGCTTCTTTCTCTCAAATTTTTCTTTTGACATAGTGTCTCCTTATCTCACCCTTCCTTCACTCAACAAACACGGAATGAATCCGATGGTTGTTTCGTTCCGTCACTCTTATTTTTTTACCAAATACTATTCTTTTCCAAAGCCCCCGGCCGGAATCGAACCGGCGACCTTTTCCTTACCATGGAAATGCTCTACCAACTGAGCTACAGGGGCACTAGCATGATAAACTATGGTCATAATTAAGAACATTAACTTGCATTTCAAAACTTTTACCTTTAAAAAACCCAGCTCAATCTTGCGGGAGTAGCTCAGTGGTAGAGCTCTTGCCTTCCAAGTAAGAGGTCGCGGGTTCGAATCCCGTCTCCCGCTATTTTAAGATCAGCACCGGAGGGGTGCCCGAGTGGCCAAAGGGAGCAGACTGTAAATCTGCCGGCTTTACGCCTTCGAAGGTTCGAATCCTTCCCCCTCCACTTTTTTTACTTTGCCTAGCTGGCGGTCGGGATTGAACCGACGACCTGCTGATTACAAATCAGCTGCTCTACCGCTGAGCTACACCAGCGCAAAAAACACCCTTCCTGCATGCCAAAAATTAAAGTCGGCAGTGTATAGAGATTCCTCTAATCAAAGTCAACAATTCTCTCGTCTTTTTTTAATCTTTTGACGAAAGATTTCATAGAGGAACACGCCACCAGCAACAGAGGCATTCAGAGAGTCAATCTCCCCCCCTGTTTTTTCTCGATTCATGGGGATTTTAAGCAATATATCACAGCGCTCGCGAACCAAACGCCGCAAACCTTTCTCTTCAGCTCCAATCACCAACACTACTTTTTCTGGAAAATTTTCTTCCTCAACCGATTTCGTTGCATTGCCATCCGCACCATAAACCCAATAATTTTTTTTCTTTAGAATTTCAAGAACAGAGGCAACACTACTCACTCGCGCTATTTTTAAATATTCCACGGCCCCGACGGAAGCATGACAAGCCCCCGGACCAATCGAAGCAGCATGAGTTTCCGGAATAATAATTCCTCCAAAATCAAACAGGGCTGCTGAACGACACAAAGCTCCCAGATTTTGAGGGTCCTGAATTTCATCCAAAACCAAGAGGTGATTTTCATCCCACAGATTTTCTATCTCTTGATAAGGATAAGGATCTGTCTCAGCCACCACACCTTGATGGCTGACTTGTGCGCCCGCTTTTTTGTCCAGCTGACCAGCGTCCACAAATTGAAAAGGAATTTTTTTTCGTGAGGCAATTGTGACGAGCCCCTGCTCTTGTTTTTCGAGACCTTTTTGAAAATAAAGCCGATGAACTCTACGACGCTCGGCCGTGATCAAATGATAAACAGGATGTTTTCCAGAAATGTATTCCATACTCAAGAATGAGTATGTGATTGCAAAAATTTTTGGAACTAAAAATTAATGTAGGTTCTGTTCAGAGAGGACAGATTTTTTTTGAACTTGTAATTCTTTCTCAATGGATTCAAGTCTTTCAGGACTACATTCTGCAAGACGTTTACGAGCGGCAAAATAAATATTTTTCAAATTGCTGAGACGAACCAAAAGCTCCTGTTGTCTGGCATAAGAACGACTCTTTTCTAACTCTTTGCGGGTATATTCGTGATTCATGGAACTACTTACCATAACCATCTGGAGGTTGACGGGATCCTGTCGTTCTATTTCGACATTCGTTGCAATGGTTGCTCCAGTTTCCTCTGTCCCTGATTCTGGAATTTCAATTTCCATGACTTGCCTCCTGGGGATCTATAAAGCAATCCTACGGCCAAAAAATGGATTGAAATTTAGTTGTAAGCTTATGTTTTTATTTAAGATTTATACTGTTTCATTTCACGCAGTATTGAGAACGGGGGGAGCCCTCCCCACGTTGGGAACTAAACGTCTCTATTTAAAGGAGGAGATTTTGAACAGCCTGAAGGGGATTCTTTACCTCTAAAATGGGTCGACCAATCACAATAAAAGAAGCACCTGCGGTAAAAGCTGTCTCAGGAGTGACAATTCTTATTTGATCGTCATCTCGTAATTTTCTTTCTCTGAAGCGAATCCCGGGGTTAATAATGATAAAATCTCTCTTGATTTGTTTTCTGAGATAAGCCGTTTCCCAAGCAGAACAGACCACACCATCTAGACCACTCTCGAGAGCCAGCTGAGTCCGTTTCAAAACTTCTTTTTTTACAGAGGCATTATTTTGATCACTGGTTAGCACGGTCACACCGATGAGATGGGGACGTTTTTCTCCAAATGATTTCACGACCCGACTTGAGTCTCTCATCATCTCTACACCACCGGATGTGTGAACATCCACCATAAACACACCCAATTTTGCAGCCGCTTCACACGCCTTGGCCACGGTGTGTGGAATATCATGATACTTAAGATCCAAAAAAACCCGTCCCCCCTCATTATGAATCATACCAATCACATCGGGACCTGCTGCCGTAAATAATAGGGATCCTACCTTATATAAGGAGATATCTTTTTTGAGGAGTTTAACAAAACGATGCGCCTCTTTGAGAGTGCCCACATCGAGGGCAACAATAACTTTTTGAAGGCTTACGTTTTTGGACACTGAACTTTCTCCAAAACTCGAGCAATCACTTCTTCTTTTTTAACCAATACCATCTGACCCGTAGCTCTTTCCTTAATTTCAACTTCTCCTTTTTCCAAACCCTTCTTCCCCACATTGATGCGCCATGGTATTCCAATCAGATCCGCATCTTTGAATTTTACACCCGCCGATTCAGAACGATCATCCATGAGGGCATCCACACCTTTTTCTTTCAGCTCCAGATAAATATCTTCGGCTACTTTTTTAACGTAAACATCGTCTTCACCCAAAGGAATCACTTCCACCGAAAATGGAGCAATGGCTAACGGCCAGATAATTCCATTTTTGTCATTATTTTGTTCAATGGCTGCCGCTGCGGTTCTGCCCACACCGATCCCATAACAGCCCATCACCATCAGTTGCTCCTTACCCTCAGGATCCAAATAGATGGCGTGAAATGCATTGGAATATTTTGTGCCGAGATAAAAAACCTGACCCACTTCAATACCACGACAACTCTGAAGCGGTTTTTTTGTTTTAACACATATTTTATCTGACGGAACTTTTTCGGAACTGAACGCAATTTCCGGATCTTCTGAAACCCAAATTTCATCTTCACCAGAATTTGCAATCACATGGAACTCATGGGAGAGTGTACCGCCAATCTCTCCGGTCCCTGCTTCCACCGGGCGAAAGTTTAATCCACAGCGGCGAAATATTTTTTTATAAACTTCATACATTTTCCAATACGTCTGAATGGCAGCTTCTTCATCACGATCGAAACTGTAACAGTCCTTCATAATAAATTCACGACCGCGCATCAAACCAAAGCGAGGACGAATCTCGTCACGAAACTTTGTCTGAATCTGATAGAGAGAAAGCGGCAACTGCCGATAAGAATGAATTTCATTCCGAACTAAATCCGTAATGGCTTCTTCGTGCGTGGGACCAAAACAAAAATCTCGGTCATGACGATCTTTAAAACGGAGTAATTCCTTGCCATAGACATCCCAACGTTTGGATTCCATCCAAAGTTCCTTGGGCATGACAATGGGTAGAAGAAGTTCCTGGGCACCTGCCCTATTCATTTCTTCACGAATAATCGTTTCAACTTTTTTGATCACACGAAGACCTAAAGGCAAGTACGTGTAAATTCCAGAAGCGAGCTTTCGAATCATCCCGGCACGCATCATGAGTTGGTGACTGATTACTTCCGCATCGGAGGGAGATTCACGGAGTGTGGGGATGAAAGATTGGGAGAAAAGCATCTGAGCTTTCTATACAAAAGAAAGTTTACAAAGCAAGAATTATTCAGGTGCAATGGCAACGTAGGACTGTGGAGAAGAAGTCCAGACAAGTTGAGCCGCATAACTTTGGAGAGAACACGCGTCCGGAGAAATACATTCTTGCCCTACAGGAACTGTTTGTTGAGTTTCTATCCGTAACATCACCTGGTCACTAAAATGAATACCCACACCCAGAGCGGCTTGGAATACGGAAACCGATGGAAGACCATTCATGACCCCTCCATCATGTTGCTCAATATTTGTCCGTACAGCTCCATTAAAAAAGCTCGTTATCAAATTAAAAGAAATGGGAAGTAAGGAATTGTCCGAATTTCTTGGCCGAACTCTCAAAACACCTTCAGCACCAAACCATGGAAAATTTTCAAGAGAGGAATTACTTTCTCTTGTCACTCTCACCTGTTCCTGACCATAAAGAAAATAGAGACCTGCATAAAAAGACGTTGACGGTTCTATATGAATTCCTGCGTCCAGAGAATGTCGAGCTCCACGGTCATTTCCATGCCACAACCCTCCTTGGTAATTCGCATAAAACCTGACACCCTGAATAGGATTGTAAACCAACTGAATGCCCCAGTAAGGTCTGTGAAAAAATTCATCGGGTCCACCACTGAAGAATCCCGTGAGGGATAAACGGCCAAAGCTCATATTTCCAAGAACACCCGTTTGAACAAAAGGCATCACGTTATACAAGACAGAGGTATGAACTCTTGGCTGACGATCAGGCCGCCAAGTTTGCCCATTGCCGCCCGGATCCGCAAAACGACCTGCCTGGATATAAGCACTGTCTCCCAAATTCAGTTTCAAATAAGCTTCTGGAGCTTCCACAATATAATCCGGATCTTCCGAAGACAAATCCACAGGACGCAGAGAAAGAGCATCGGGCCCCACAATACCATTCACATTGGCTGTTAAATCTTCCGCGATAGAAATGCTGAGGACACATTGAGCATTCAGAGAAATGGGAGGATTGTGAAAAGGAGCATAGGCGGATGAAGGCCTTCCTCGCGATCCTGGACGCAAGGTCGCAGTAACATCAGCAACACACTCCACGGTAGTCGAACCCATTTAATTTATCCCTTCACTATAGCATTTTAATCCGCCTAAGGCGGATTAGAAATACTTATGGTTGGTCAATAAAAAATGTACTAATAAAAAGTTAATAGACCATAAAGATTATCGACAGCTTTTTGGAAGAGTTGCGTCATTTTTTAAAAATTATCAATTCAAACCAATACTTTATGTGATTTTTTCTTGCTGAAAAAAAGGGCGGGGCTTGTTTTTTAGGCAGAAGAAGTGGTGTCCTGAATGAGTTCTTTTAACCCTTTTCCAGGATGGGGAAGCTTCATCAAAGACTCCCCAATTAAAAAAGCAGAGATTCCAGAAGTTTGCAAACGAAGTATCTCTTTTGCCGTAGAAATTCCACTTTCGGCCACAAGGAGTATTCCTTGAGAAACTTTTTTTGCAAGAGACACAGAAGTTTCCAAACTCACTTGAAATGTATCGAGATTACGGTTGTTAATACCTACCAATCGAGCACCTGTTTTTTTTGCCCTTTCTAATTCGACATCCTCATGGACTTCAAAGAGCGGTGTCATCCCTAACTCCTGAGCTAAATCGGCGTAGTCTTTGAGTTGTGCATCCTCCAAAATCCTGACGATCAAAAGAACAGCATCGGCTCCTGCTCCGCGTGCTTCATAAAGATGATAATCTTCCAACGTAAAATCTTTTCTCAAAAGAGGCAGCGAAACCTTCTGTTTTATTTTTTGAAGATAAGAGAGATGACCTTGAAAAAAATGTTCGTCGGTCAAAACAGAAAGACAGGCAGCACCACCCTCTTCGTATTGTTGCGCAATTTTAACAGGATCAAATTTTTTGCAAATGACACCCGCCGAAGGAGAGGCTTTTTTGATTTCGGCTATGATACGAATACCAGGAATTTTCAAAGCGCCCAAAAAATCCCTAGCCGGTTCTATCTCTTCCGCTTTTAAACGAACATCCTTTAAAGAAATTTTTCTTTTTTGATGTTCCAATTCCTGCTTTTTGTAATCGATGATTTTTTGTAATTGGTTACTCATTTGATATTCTTATAACATCCTGCAAAACTTGATACGCCTTTCCTTGGTCTAAAGAATGGTCCGCGATGGTTAATCCTTCTTCAAGACTTTGTGCTCGCCCGGAAACATAAAGCGCCGCGGCGGCATTCAAAACAATCGCATCTCGTAACGGAGAAACATAACCCTCCAATAATCCTTTGAGAAGAATCGCATTGTACGCAGCCTCTTTACCCACAAGTTGTTCCGGAGAACATAACTCCAATCCCAAATTTTCAGGATTGATCTCACCTTCAGTAATTTTCCCTTCTTTGAGTTCCACCACAAAAGTTTTTCCCGTAAGAGTGATCTCATCCAATCCATCTTCTCCATGAACCAAAAGAACATGACGAGAGCCAAGAGTTTTCAATACCTCCGCCATCAGGATCATTTTTTTTCGATCATAAACACCAATCACTTGAGTCAAAGGATTCGCGGGATTGGTGAGTGGTCCTAAAAGATTAAAAATCGTGCGAGTCCCGATTTTTTTTCGAGCCGCTGCTACATTTTTCATGGCGGGATGAAAACGAGGAGCAAAGAAAAAACCAAATCCCGACTCCACAAGACACTTCCTGACTTGAATCGGCTCGAGATCAATTTTTATCCCTAACGCTTCCAAGAGGTCGGCACTCCCCGCCTGAGAGCTCACCGCCCGATTCCCATGCTTGGCCACCTTCACCCCCGCACCCGCCACTACAAACGCAGCGGCGGTGGAGAGATTAAACGTCCCCTTGGAATCACCGCCCGTGCCACAGGTATCCACGAGATTGTCTTGGTTGACATTCACCTTCACACAAAACTCCCGCAGGACACGTGCAGCACCTAAAATTTCTTCGTACGTCTCTCCCTTGTTTCTCAGATCCGTGAGAAAGGAAACAATGTCTTCTTCAGTAATTTTCCCTTCCATGATAGCTTTCATGGAAGAAATCATTTGTTCTTCAGTCATAGGAACCTTTTTTTCTAATTGGCTTTAAATATTTTGATCTCCAGTCCCGGAATAAAACGAAAATGGCGATCATTTCCCGTCACTAAAATTGCACGATGAAGAAGAGCAGAGGAAGCAATGATTGCATCAATGACACGTAACCCATGTGAAAGAGCAAAATCACTCACCAGATGGATTGCCTTTTCAGAAATAGAAGTTTTTGGATGTAAAATGGTGGAAATATTTTCAGCAACGAAGGCTTGGACATCCAAAGCTTCCTCTTTATTGCGACACCCCTGAAGAAGCTCCATAAAAGTGAGCGAAGAGATCCAACGTTTTTTAACCTCTGTATTTTCTAATAGAGCACGGGCTCCCGGTTTCCCACGAAAATACCAAATAAGAATATCCGTATCGAAAATTAACGGGCGTGTCTTGGATTTCTTTGTTGATCGAGCCATTGATAAACATCCTTGATATCACGATGGTCTTGCCACATACCATAACCAACCGGTTTGAATTTTCTTTTATCGGAATGATCCAAGGGAATGATTTGAGCAATGGGATCTCCTCGATAAGAGATAATCTGCTTTTCGCCACGTTTCAAACCCGCAAAAACCTGTCGAGTTCGATAACGTAAATCTTTAATAGAAACGGCCATAAAAAAACCCTCCTGAAGAGACACTCTGAAGTATACACTTGGTAAGAGGGGCGTCAAGAAATTTCTAAGGTGGGACCACTTCACTCACATAGAAAAGTATGACACCGATGGCTTGGGCAGGTGATAAGGTTTGAGAGGAGTCAAAGTTAGTGAAGAACATCCCCGCCGTCTCCACACATATTGTACAGATGATTCTTAACAGCTTCTTCAATTTCTTCTGTGTTAATTTTCCTTTCAATTCTCCGCATGAGAGCATGCTTTGTCAAACGATATTTACCACTTTGAAATCATTTTTTGATAATGTCTATCTGCATTTGCTCAAACCATTAACTTTAGAAAATTCCCCAGAATCTTCTTCCCCTCTTTTGTCAAAATAGATTCAGGATGAAATTGGATACCCTCCACAAGTAAATTTTTATGACGCACGCCCATAATTTCTCCTTCCTCTGTCCAAGCGGTGATTTCCAGACAATCCGGCAAAGTTTCTTTTTCGATAATGAGAGAATGATAGCGTGTCGCTTCAAAAGGATTTTCGATATTTTTAAAAAGAGTTTTTCCATCGTGATGAATCATGGAAGTTTTTCCATGCATCACTTTTTGGGCGCGGACAATCTTTCCGCCAAAGGCCTGTCCAATCGACTGATGACCGAGGCACACTCCCAAGAGTGGAATCTTTCCAGAAAAAGCTTTGATCGTTTCCACTGAGATGCCTGCTTCGTTCGGCGTACAAGGGCCCGGCGAGATCACAATTTTTTGAGGAGATAATTTTTGAATTTCCGAAACGGTGATTTCATCATTCCGATAAACCCGAACCTCTTCGCCCAATTCCAAAAAATATTGGACGAGGTTGTAGGTAAACGAATCGTAGTTGTCGATAACCATTAACATAATTCAACCGCCTTCATCATTGCACGAGCCTTGTTACATACTTCCTGATACTCTTTTTCAGGCTCTGAATCGGCTACAATCCCCGCTCCTGCTTGGATATAAATTTTCCCTTTATGAAAAAAGACAGAACGAATCGTGATGGCCATATCCATATTTCCTGAAAAATCAAAATACCCAATACAACCTCCATAAGGCCCCCGACGAACGGGCTCGATCTCCTCAATAATCTGCATCGCTCGAACCTTCGGAGAACCAGAAAGAGTGCCCGCAGGAAATGTGGCTCTTAAAACATCAAACATGTCTTTCCCTTTTTCTAATTTTGCCCGCACATTGGAAACAATATGCATCACATGGGAGTAACGTTCCACCGTCATGAGTTCGTCCACTTTGACACTTCCTTTTTCCGCTACACGCCCCAGGTCATTGCGACCTAAATCCACAAGCATCACATGCTCCGCCCTTTCTTTGGGATCTGCCAACAATTCCTTTTCCAACTCATGATCTTCTTTTTCCGTTTTTCCTCGCGGCCTTGTTCCTGCAATAGGTCGCAAAGTCATTTCGCCCTTTTCCAAACGCACCATGGTTTCCGGAGAAGCTCCCACTAAAACATCATCGCCAAATTGAAAATGAAACAAATAAGGCGAAGGGTTAATTCTTCTCAAAGCCCGATACACTTCAAAAGAGGGCACAGATCCTTTTGTTTCAAAACGATTGGAGAGAACTGTTTGGGTAATATCTCCGGCAACAATATACTCACGTATTTTTTCAACGGCCTCTTGATACGCTTTTTGACCCAAACTTTCCTTCCATTTCGGAATAAATTTTGTTTTTTTGGAAGCAACACTTTGAAAAGGCTTCTTAATTTTTTGAATAATCTTTTTAATCTTTTGAACTCCCCGTTCGTATTCTTTTTTAACATCCTTGATGTTGTCGATGCGCGCATCGTAAACAATCTTTAACGATTGGTTAAAATTATCGGTGATCAAAAGAATCTGCGGCACAAAAAAACAAAGATCGGGTATTTTGAGAGTGTTCTGCAAACTGGGTATTTTTGTTTCAAAAAAACGAACACACTCATAGGAAACAAAACCCACAGCGCCTCCTCCAAAGCGAGAAAGTTCGTCCGTTTTAACAGATCGATAACGACCAAGCTCTGCTTTGAGAACCTGAAGAGGATCTTGCCCTTCTCCTAATAATAGTGAGTGAGTATCGACTGGAACGGACTTGTTCTGGCCAGGCGAACGGAGCGAACGATGAGATTTTTGAGTCCAGATGGGGGTTTCAGGGGGAGAGAGGGTTCTCCCACTGAGTATTAAAGAAGGATCAAGACCGATAAAACTATACCGTCCCCATTTTTCACCCCCTTGGAGACTTTCAAAAAGGAAATGATATTTTTCTTTTAGAAAATGGGAATAGAGGGCCACAGGCGTCTCAAAGTCATTGGAAATTTCACACACAATGGGAAGACGTGTTTTGGGTTGAGCTTTAGCTTTAAAATCTTCAAAGGAAGTTATTTTCAAAATCTCGCTCCTCCAATCAGACCGGCGTCATCACCCAGTTGAGCCTTGAGGAGCTTTACATAACGAGCCGTTTCTGAATAAGTCCTTGCGGCCAATTCTTTTTTGGCAACTTCTACAAAAAAATCCCAGGCCTCACTGATGCCGCCCCCAATCACAAAATTTTCAATCCCCAAAGTATTGACCAAAGTAGCAAGACCTATCCCCAAATAATAACCCATTTTTTTGAAGGTTGAGTGAGCAAGGATGTCTCCCTCTCTCGCCAATTCATAAAGAGCCTGTACGGTGATCTTATCAAGATTACCTCCCACCCTCTCCAACAACTGTTCTTTTCTTAAAACATCATCCGCGGTTTCAATGAGTTTGCGAATACCCAGTGTAGAAACATACATCTCCAAACATCCACGACTTCCACAAGGACATTCATGCCCTTCTGCCTCAATGACAATATGCCCGATCTCTCCTGCAAATCCATGGTCTCCATGAAAAATTTTACCATCGATCATAATACCACCGCCGATACCCGTACCTAAAGTCATCATCACAAAATTTTTCAGTCCCTTGCCGGCTCCCAGCCAACTTTCTCCCAGAGCGGCAAGATTGGCATCATTACTAGCTTTTATGGGCCAGGGAAATTTTTTACGAAAATAATCCACAAAAACCAGATTTTTCCAGTCAGGGAAATGAGGGGATTGATAAACAATTCCTTTTTCAGAATCCACAATCCCGGGGAATCCCAGAGTGATTCCTCGAATGGTTTTTTGTTTTTCTTCCAGACGCCGAACAATCGTACGGATGGCCTCTTCAATATTTTGAAGAATTTCTGAGGTAGTTGCTTTTGCCTCGGAGCTACGCTTTTCTCTTTCCTCGATAAGACCATCATCCCGCACAGCACCCACGCGAAGGTTGGTACCACCGAGATCGACAGAAATCACATAGTCATGAGACATGCTTCTTTCATTAACATGGTAGATAGTGACAGGCAATAATAACTCAGATAAAAGTATCTCATGCCCTTGTTCTTCATTGTGCCTGGAAAACAAAAAGGGGACCTAATTTCTCTCTCCGAGAAAGAATCACATCATCTTCGCAATGTCCAGAGGGTCAAGGCAAGAGATCTCCTCAAACTCACCGATGGAGAAGGATCTTATTTTGAAGGAGAAGTGATATCCGTTTCTTCAAAAGTCGTTTCCCTGAAAATTCTCAAGAAAGAAACTCCGGAAGAGCCAAAAACCAAGCTGCATATAGGTCAGTCTCTCCTCAAAAAAGACAAGATGGAGTGGGTGGTGGAAAAATGTGTGGAGTTGGGAGTGTATGAGATTCATCCTTTTACTTCTTCTCGAACCATTGCTCAATTTAAAGGAGAAAATAAAAAAGACCGTCTTGAAAAAATTGTAGATGCGGCCACCAAACAATGCGAACGGACAACACGCATGAAAATTCATCCTCACAAAAATTTTGAAGAGTTGTTTTCAAAGAATGCTGACCTTAAAATTATTTTCTGGGAAAAAGCCACCCTTTCTCTGCGCCAATTTTTTCAAGGGAAATCCCAACCTTCTTCTGTCGTCGCTTTGATTGGTCCTGAAGGAGGTTTTTCTGATGAAGAAATTGACCTGGCTTGTCAGCACGGGTATGAGACTGTTTCATTAGGACAGCGTATTTTAAGGGCTGAAACAGCGGCCATAGTCGCCACGACCGTGATCCAATATGAATTGGGAAACCTCTCAAAATAAGGTCCTCGTGATCGCTCATCGAGGAGATACAAAAGTCGCCACTGAAAATACGTTGTCTGCTATAGAATCCGCGTTGAAAATCGGTGTGGATGGTGTTGAAGTTGATCTTCAAATCACACAAGATCAACACGTGGTTGTGTTTCATGACGAAAATCTTATCCGTCTTGCGGGAGTTAAAAAGGAAATAAGAGATTGTTCCTGGACAGAACTTCAAAAAATTCCTTTAAAAAATGGCTCTAGGATTCCCTCATTGGAAGATCTTCTGGATTTGGTCCAAGGACGTTTTCTCATTAATTTGGAACTTAAAGTTTTTTCAGGTCACCAAGGACACTTAGAAAAACGAGTGGGTGAAATTCTGAAAAATTATCCTCACAAAGAAACGCTTCTCTTTTCTTCTTTTCATCCTCTTGTATTACATCGTATCAAAAAATTACTCCCTATCATCAAAACAGGTTATCTTTTTGACAAACATCCCTTGCTCCATCGTTTTCTGATTCCCTGGATCAATCCCTTTTCTGTTCACCCACCACTTTCTTATTTTTTAAAAGAAACTGCTTCCACTCGCAGAACTTGTGTTCGTAGAACTTTCGTTTGGACTGTCAATAATGAAGATGATATGAAAACGTGCATTGAGTATGGGGCGAACGGTCTGTTCACCGATGAACCTAGAAAATTGCTCAAACTGTTAAAACAACAAAAATAATTATGGATAACCCTGAACAACCCACAGAGTTTCCTGAAAAAATTATTTTTCCCCCCGCTTCTTTACAACAACGTTTTTCAGCTTTTTTGATGGATCTGATCATTAACGGACATCTTTTGGTTCTCTGGGCTTTGGGATTTCAATATTTTATGCAAGGTTCTTTATCTCATCCCTTCTCTTTTAAAGGCAATGGGCTCTTCGTTTTTTGTTCTACATCGGCTGCTCTGCACCTTTTATATTTTTTCTTTTTTGAAGGAGTGCTCACAACCACGCCCGGCAAAGCTTTGGCGGGTATTTTTATCCAGAAAAAAAAGGGCGGTATGCCGTCTCTTATTGCTATTTTTATTCGTAATTTTTTCCGGTTTGTCGATTATCCTTGTGTCCTCTTCACGGGTGTCAGTTTGATGGAAGGGACTCAACATCATCAACGATTAGGGGACATTCTCTCCGGAATGGTTGTGGTCAGCAAAACTTCCTTTGGAAGCAGGTGCTTGGATTTGCAAACACTACGCCTTGCCGGAATAACACGACGCTGTCTGGCTTTTTTCATTGACCTCATTATTTTTATTCCTTTTCTCTATGGTCTGTTTCTGGCTATTCCTGTCAGTCGTCCTTTTGTTTCTAAAATCCTTCTGGCTCTTGTCCCCACAATTTCTTTTTTCTACGTCACCTTCTTTGAAACTATTTTTCAAACTACAGCGGGTAAAGCTTTGATGGGAATGAAAGTCATTTCAGAAGACGGACGACCCGCACGATTTGCTTCCCTATTTTTACGACAACTCCTTCGTATCTTGGATACAAATCCCTTGGGTTATCTCTGTGTGGTCATTTCTTCAAAAAAACAACGGCTGGGAGATCTGATGTCCGGCACCTTGGTGGTTTTGGATCGCAAGGGACTGCGCGGTTGGCTTTCACTTCCTTTGATGATTTTCATTTCTGCAGCAGTTGCCTATGGAGGTTTTCGACAATCTGATAATTTTCTAAAAATGGATCGTGTCCTGAAAGTTGGTCGTTATCGGATGCTCCTTATTCCTGATGTAATTCGCTACAAGATATTTGGTAATCTCTACATCGAGAATATCACTCTGGCAAAAAACGAGAATCAAACAGATTTCCAATCCTCTTTTGAGCCCGGCGATGTCGTTTATATCCGTTTTTTCCTTTCCGGTTATCAAATCAATGATGAGATGGCCTCATTGCAAACAGACCTTGTGGTTTACGATTCCAATAATACAGTCATTCTAAATCTGCCAGAGGCTATCCACTCTACCTTACCTGTTGGCCAACAAAAATCAGCCCAACTCATAATCAAATTTATCCTGCATCCCAATGCACTCCCTGGACGCTATAAAATAACCCTGACGGCACAGGATTATTTTGGCAAGCAAGAGATTCAAAAAACGGAGTTTTTCACGTTGCAAAAAAAACTTTGAAAGTTTTATCAACATCCTGTTAAGGTTTCCTTCTTATGTCCGGACATTCTAAATGGGCGACCATTAAACGTAAAAAAGGCGCGGCGGACGCTAAACGTGGAGCTGTTTTTACAAAACTCATCCGTGAAATTACCGTAGCGGCCAAACAAGGCGGTGGTGACCCGAATGGAAATCCTCGTCTCCGAACGGTACTGGAAAAAGCCAAAGCGGCGAATATGCCCGTTGATAATGTGACGCGCGCCATTAAAAAAGGAACCGGTGAGCTCGAAGGAGTCAATTACGAAGAAGTTATGCTGGAAGGTTACGGTCCAGGTGGCGTTGCTATTATGCTTAACACCCTCACGGACAATCACAACCGGACCGTTTCTGAAATCCGTCACCTCCTCAACAAACAGGGAGGAAACATGGGGGAAGCCGGTTGCGTGGGCTGGGTTTTTCATAAAAAAGGTTTACTGACATTTAACAAGACGGATATTTCTGAAGACGCTCTTATGGAAAAAGCTCTTGAAGCCGGCGCCGAAGATATCAAGGATGCCGAAGACGTTTGGGAAGTGACCACCGACCCCTCGAGTTTTGATGCAGTCAAAAAAGCTCTCGAAGATCAAAAACTAAAACCTCTTCAGGCGGAAGTTTCCATGATTCCTCAAAACTTTGTAAAACTTACCGGACCAGACGCTGAAAAAATGCTCAAGTTAATGGAAGCCCTCGAAGAACATGACGACATTCAAAACGTTTTCGCCAATTTTGATATTTCGAAAGAGGAAATGGAAAGATTAAGCTAATAAACCGTGAGTGAGAATCGGATTTATTCCGTTCGAGCGAACCCAATGGGGGTTCGGGGGTGTCGGGTGAAACCGCACCCCCGCTATTAAAGAAAGAGATGGAAAAATTAAGTTAATATCCAGGATAGATAGTGAACGAGCGACTTCGTCCCCAGCGGTAAGTTTCAAATCCACGCCGATCCAAGGTAAAAATATCTCCCAATTCTACTTCTTCTGCAAGTGCTACGAGAGTCGCATCAGCAAAGTCCATAGGAATATCCTGATATTTTTCCATCAAGGACAGTGAACGTTCAAGGCTTTTGTGTGACGCGGGTATCATCTGAACAACACTCAAAACCATCTCCATACATTTTTTTTGATGCGAGAGACGATCTGATAAAAGATAAAGAGACTCTGTCAGCACAGCCTCTGTTGACAACAAAATGCCACGAAAAGATTTAAAAAATTCAACGCAGGACTGATGTTGATCTTCATCTTCGTTGAGGAGAGCAACCAGAGGACCTGTATCGAGGATCAAGTTAGACATGTTTAAATTTTCGAATCAGATATTTTCGATGAGAAGCTCCCAAATCCGAAATACCCGTATGAATGGACCCCATAAGGTGTTTAACGTGTTCATAAGGAGATGGTTCGGATAGAAGTGGAGCTTCAGAATTCTCAAAAAAACCCATCAGAGCCAGTCGCACCACATCGGATCGTTTTCGCCCTAGATGTTTGGCCTTTTGGCTGATTTTTCGAGAAAGTGCCACGGGAAGTCGAATGGTCAGTTGAGTGTCCATAAATTACCTCTCTGAATTACATTGTCATACAATGTCGTTCATTGTCAATTTTAAAATTGATTGGTTCCTAAAATAGAACCTGAAGTGAAAGCCCACCACTTATCCTTTGATTTTTTAGTGAAAATTACCCATAAAGGCAAGGAAGGAAATCTATTATCATGCGCATCCTCGGCATTGATCCCGGTTCTCATACGACCGGATATGGTTTGGTTGAAAAAAAAGGCGCTCTCATTGTGCATATAGACAATGGGTGTTTGACCACAAAACGGACAGCCGCCCTTCCAGAACGACTCCATCAAATTTATATTTCCCTCAGAGAACGGTTCAAAGAATTTCAGCCAAATGCCGTGGCGATCGAAGAAGTTTTTTTCTCTAAAAACGTAGCGAGCTCCTTGCGTTTAGGAGAAGCTCGTGGCATTGCTTTATTAGCTGCGGTGGAACACAACATTCCCATTTATGAATACCCCACTCGTGTGGTAAAACAAGCTATTACCGGATACGGTCAAGCTTCCAAAGAACAGGTTCAAAAGATGGTACAAAAACTTTTAAAACTTCCCGAAGTTGCCCAAGAAGATGCCTCTGATGCTCTCGCCTTAGCTATTTGCCATCTGCACTCTGTTAAAATAAATACAATCTCTAAGAGTGAACGTAGTAAGGTTTCCTTACGGAGTGAACGATGAAGACCATGAGAAAACAGATGGGGGGTACGGGGGGAGAGCGGGATCTCCGCCCCGTTAACAAATGATTGCAACACTCAAAGGACATCTGACTCACAAATTTTCAGATCATGTCATTATTGATGTCAATGGAGTGGGCTACAAAGTAGCCCTCTCTCAATATTCCTTGTCGCGTCTTCCCATTTTAGGAGAGCTGGTTTTTTTGTTTATCCATACGTCCGTTCGTGAAGATGATATTTCTTTGTTTGGATTTATGGAGGAACAGGAAAAGAGAATTTTTAAAAAACTCATTTCGGTAAATGGAATTGGCCCTAAACTTGCCTTGACGATTCTTTCCGGAATTCCACCCCGAGATTTAGTAGAAGCTCTGATGCGTGAAGATTTGGTACGACTCACCGCTATTTCCGGTATTGGAAAAAAGACAGCGGAACGCATGATTCTGGATCTCAAAGATAAACTTATGGAGCTTTTAGTTTCCGAGACGGCTCTGGATCGCTCCCTCCCTGCGCACTCGTCTCTCAAACACACAACGTTGGAAGAAGCTCTTTCTGCTTTGCTCAATTTAGGCTATACACGATCTCAAGCAGAAAAGACGCTGGCGCAGGTTCCCTTCAAAGAAGATGTCCCGTTAGAATCTCTTTTGCGTGATGCTTTAAAGAGTCTTTCGGAATCTGCAAAGGCCCGACCCGGAGCTCCTTTACGATGACATCTAAAATAATGGCTGACAATCTCAGAGATCTTTCCCCCATTCCCATCCCCGAAGAAGCCGAGGTGGAAGTTTCTCTTCGTCCAAAAACTTTAAAGGAATATATCGGCCAGGAGTCGGTCAAAGACAAGTTAACCATTTTTATTGAAGCCGCCCGTAAAAGAAAAGAATCTCTCGATCATTGTCTTTTTTACGGACCACCTGGTTTAGGAAAAACGTCTCTGGCGTATGTGATTTCTCATGAACTGGGGGTTAACATTAAATCGACATCAGGACCTGTCATTGAACGCCCCGGAGATCTGGCTGCTATTCTTACAAATTTAGAAGCCAACGACATTCTCTTTGTGGATGAAATTCATCGCCTCAGTCACACGGTGGAGGAAATTTTGTATCCCGCCATGGAAGATTACAAACTTGACATTCTCATTGGTCAAGGACCTTCCGCACGCACGGTAAAACTTGATCTTCCCAAGTTTACATTGATTGGAGCCACAACCAGAGCGGGTCTTCTCACATCTCCACTCCGGGATCGTTTTGGTATCACAGCACGATTAGATTTTTATACGCCTGAGAACCTTTGCGAGATTGCTCTTCGTTCGGCAAAAATTCTGAATGTTCCCATCGAAGGGGACGGGGCCATGGAGATTGCAAGCCGTTCTCGAGGAACCCCAAGACTGACAAATCGTTTGCTCAGAAGAATTCGGGATTATGCGGAAGTGAGAGGATCCGGAAAAATTGATCTGATGACTGCCCGCAAGGGTTTGGAACTACTCGAAGTTGATGAAATGGGTTTTGATATGATGGATCGAAAAATCCTGCTGACCATCATCGATAAATTTGGCGGTGGACCTGTGGGTGTGGACACCCTCTCCTCCTCTCTGAGCGAGGAGGTAGAAACAATTGAAGACGTTTATGAGCCTTATCTGTTACAATGTGGATATTTACAACGAACACCCCGTGGACGTATAGCCACACCACGGGCTTATCAACATATGGGGCGGAACCTTTGAAACGAATTTTGTTCTTTATCCTTTTTATGGGAATTTTGGCAACCTTTGGGAATGAAGGTTGGGTTAAGTTTTATCGCCTGAGAAAATTCGAACAGTCTCTCGTTGAAAAAAATGGAAAAATTGCCCAAAGTAGTTTTTCTCTCCGTCAGGAAATTGAGGACCTCAAGGACACACATCTTGTGGAGAGGTACATCCGTAATGTCCTGGGATTCGTCCGGGATGATGAGATTATCTACGAAATACGAACAACTGAAACTTCAAAGGGAGATTTACAATGACTGAGGTTCAAAGGGAAAAAGGTCGTGTGAAGTGGTTTAATGATGCCAAGGGTTATGGGTTTATTGAACAAGCCAGTGGTCAGGATGTCTTTGTCCACTATTCCGCCATTGCCGGAGAAGGATTTAAAAGTCTGCAAGAGGGACAGGAAGTAACTTTTGAAATCACACAGGGATCCAAAGGGCCTCAAGCTCTCAACGTACAAAAAGTATAATCCTCATCACGAGATATTGATTATTTCCCGGGTTCTTTGATTCCATATTCTTTAATCTTGTTAAAGAGTGTTGATTTGGCAATGCCTAAAGCTTCGGAGGTTCCTTTTTTATTCCAATTGTTTTCCCTCAGAGCAGAAAGAATGGCTTCTTTCTCAACAGATTCAAGGGAAGGACGTGCTTGAGGTGTATTTTCAGAAAGAAAGAGTATGTCCTTGGGTCCTAATTCATCTCCTTGAACAAAAAGAAGTGAACGCGTCATGACATTTTTTAACTCCCGTACATTCCCACGCCAGGGATAATCAATCAATCGCTTTACAGCTTCTGAACTCATGCTTTTGCGCCCCTCGCCTGAGGGAAGAGTCTCCATAAAATAATCAATCAAAAGAGGAATATCCTCTGATCTTTCCCGCAAAGGAGGAAGCTGAATGGGAACGGAAAAAAGACGAAAATAAAGATCTTCTCGAAATTTTCCTTCACGGCTTAAATGCTCAAGATTTCTGTGTGTGGCGGCAATGATACGCACATCGGCAACCGTTTCTTCTGTTCCCCCTACCCTTCGAAAACGACGTTCTTCTAAAACACGCAAGAGTTTTGGTTGCAGTTCCAAAGGCAACTCTCCCACTTCATCCAAGAAAATAGTACCACCACGAGCTTGTTCAAAAGCACCTAAATGACGCGACAAGGCTCCTGTAAAAGCTCCTCGTTCGTGACCAAAAAGTTCGCTTTCAATGAGTTGTGGAGAAATGGCTCCACAGTTAAGAGCAATAAAGGCCTTACGTTCCCGAGGAGAACGTTCGTGAATAGCGCGTGCCACCAACTCTTTACCCGTTCCCGTTTCTCCAACAATTAAAATAGTTGCCTCTGTGGGAGCTGCACGTTCAATCATGGAAAAAACATGCTGTATCGGTTCACTGCGACCAATGATGCCTGAAAACGAGGGAAGTGTTTTTGTTTTTTTCCGCACCACTGTTTCTTTCTCACCCCAAGTCTCGTCATCCGCAAACACAACACGCCAGCCTCCCATCCGGATTTCATCCTGATTTTTGAGGGGAGCCTCCTGCGTACGACTCCCATTGACAAAAGTTCCGTTGCGACTTTGATCCACAATCCAATAGCCGTCCTCGCGTAATTCAAAAATGGCATGAGAACGGGAGATCTCCTCATCAGGCAGTGTAATGTCGTTGGAAGGATGCCGACCAATCTTTAAAACAATCCCGGTTGTTTGAGTTTCAGGATGCGCCGCAATGGGGAATCTCAAGACTTTCCGGTCATTGCGATAAAAAAGCAGTGCAGGCATAAATCAGACTTAGTGGCGAGGGCAAAAAAGTGTCAAGGGAGAAATGCCCCCCTGTCATGGCGAGCGTAGCGTGGCCATCTCACAGGTTCAATCGGGAGATCGCCACGTCACTACGTTCCTCGCGATGACACTCCTTAAATCGGCAACTTAAACTCCCCAATGCGAATGCTTGGTTTGGTGAGGCGGCCTGTAATGGTAAACGGATAATCTCCTTCGGGTGTTTTTTGCTTCTCAATCAAACCAAGAATCGGGATTTTGTCCGCAGTCTGTTTAGGAATTTTTAAATTGCCTTTCAGGTTAAAGCGATAATTATCCATTTTTCGCGCCCCATAAATTTTTCCATCGGTTTTAAAATCCAGATCGGCACCTGAAAATTGAAAATCATTTACTTCAATATTGCCACGATTAATGGACATATCAACTTTTGAAACACTACCCAACTGGGCCAACTTCAGTAGTGGCAATTTCATTGCACCCAGATCAATCTCTCCCAAGGTCAGATCTGGAAACTGTAATGTCATCTTGCCAGAATTACGAAGAGGATCTTCCGTAAAAATTTGAAGAGCTACAGACCCATTTGCTACCCCTGATAAAGGGACACCGGATTTTTGAAGAAAAAATCTAAAAAGAGAAAGATCAAATTGATCCATCGTCACATGAAGTCCATACCAGCCTTTTTTCCAAGAATAATCTCCTTTGGCTTTTCCCTTATCTGCTTTCACATCAAAATCGACTTCCATAGAACCTGCTAAAAGAGGAAGAAGAGCCACTTTGACCTTGGCCTTATTTAAAAGAACTGGGACTTCGGAAGATCCACGTGGCTTAATGGTTACGTTTTTTAACACCGCACCTAAAGGCAATGAGGGAGACAAATCACCAATAGAAATGGAATAAACTCCATCGAGAGAATTTTCCAGCTCACTGGAAACACGATTTTTAACACTCTCAAAAGGAAAAAGGAGAATGGAAAAAAGAACCAGGCACACAAAAGCAAAAATGGGATACACAAAGATTTTTAAAGGAGTCGACACGCGTTATCCTTCCTTCTTTAGGGCAAAAGTTGCCAACTCGAAAGAAACTTCCAACTGTTGTCGATTAGCATACCGGGGTTTAATTTGTAATTTTCTCACTTGCATAGGTGTGGATTTGTCATTCTGAAGATTAACAAGAAATTCAATTAACTGCTGTAAACTGACACCGGCCAGCTTTACCTCGATAGCATTGATTTCTAAAAAATCAGTTTCTTGAGGAGATTTTTCACGCACCTGATCTATAGTCAATCCGGATTGTTTGGCAATATTCTCCACCTTACTGCTTAAAGAACCTCCACTACTACGTCCAAACCGTTCCTCAAGAGCAGTCATGCGTTGTCGCATCGTTTGATACTCCACAACTTTATCAGCCACTTGAGTAAATCCTTTTTGTGCCGACAAGATTTCTTTTTTAAGAGAATTAATTTTACTAGACACCAACGACAAGGGAAGGAAAACAACAAGCAAAAGCCCCAATCCAAAGATCACCAATGAGGCAATCTTATTGGGTGGAGACAACTCAACAAAAGATGTGAGTACATTGTTGAATGAAAAGTGTTGAAGCGGAGAATATTTTGTTTTCAGTGCCATTTTAAGTTCCTTCGGATCCTTCGTGACCTGTTACATCACCCACTTCAATGGACAAGTTAAACTTGATTTCATCCTTGGCCCCCTTCTTTACATTTTCTGTAGACACATTCTTGAAGGATTTGGATTTACTCAAGGCCATCTTGATCTGATCAATGGCCTCAAAAGAAGTCGTTTTCCCCTGCAACCGAATTCTACGAGCTGCAATGGTCATGTCATCAATTTCGACTTGAACGGTATCACGTGTCGGAAGTGCATTTGAAAAATCCTTCAAAACAGAAAGAACAGACAGAGATGTTTCTTCATCAATTTTTTTCTTTTTCTCTTCGGCCTCGTTAATTTTTGCCGTCAATGTGGAAAGAATCGAATTAGGTGTGGAAATAATTTTCTTGGGCACCTCAGGCAAAGCTTCTGCAGCCATTGTGGTGATTTGTGCAAGCTGGCTTTTAGCGCGCCCCTTGAGAGAAATATAACTCAACCCAAAACTGCCCACAGAAAAAGTAAAAATAATTCCCAGAAGAATACCAACCTGCTTGACCATACTCATGAGATCTCTGATCTCTCCCTGATGGGCAAATTCACCGCGACGAAACTGAATGTTACGAACTCCTGAACCAATGACGCCCCGATATGCAAGAGACAAGGCAGAGGCAGCAATAGGCCGACACCATTGAGAATCAGATAATTGATTAAAAGAAAAATCCAAACAGTCCAGGAAGCTGACATTTTTCCGCAACTCTGAAGACAGGTAATGATCAATACCAGGTAATCGTGACGTACCTCCACAAAGAATAAGGGCCTGAACCGCTTCACTCCGTGTTTGTTGAAACGCCATGAAAGTCTGCTTTAATTGTAAAAGAAGATCGGCCAAGGGTTTCTTGATCGCTTCTGAAATATTACGCGTGGTGGTATCCGCTCCTTCCAATTCAGGACCAATTTGTCCCATTTCCACCTTCATCCTTTCTGCCTCAAGAAAAGGAATATTCAGTGCATCTGCAATAGATTGGGTTAAATCCTTACCACCTACCATAATGGTTCTTACAAATTGCAACTTGGCACTATGAAAAATAACCACATTGGTTTTTTCATGTCCCAAATCCACCAAAGCATAAGCACCTTCTGGCTGAAGCACACCAAGCTTCATGATATTGGCTAACTCAACCGGCTCACTTCCCATAAAACGGGGATCTGCATTGGTGTTGCTCATCATATTGAGGAGAGTGATAAAGTCGCTTTTACGCGCATAACTCACCAAAACTTGCGCATCCGTCTTGCTGGTGTGTAAAAATTGATAGTCGATAAGCATCTCTTCCAAAGGGAGAGGGAGATAATTTTCCATTTCAAATTCGATGGTCTGATCTACTTTCTTAAAATCAGAAAAAGGCAAATCAATTTCCCGATGAGAAGTCAGTTGACCGGGAATGGCAGAATAAATCTGGTCAGCCATAAGATTATATTCTTCAAAAAGTCTTTGGAGGGCTTGTGCCTGTGAAGCTTCTTTACTGACGGACTCTGAATAAACAACAGGCTGCTCAAAAAAACCAACCAATTGGAAGGCTCCGAGTTGTCGTTC